>Ga0307441_1000546_pt1 | contig 13418 bp, 26 predicted proteins | sample SalMarWE160420MG_FD_202149 | JGI IMG/M metagenome (GOLD analysis project Ga0307441, IMG submission 202149) | Salt marsh sediment microbial communities from the Plum Island Ecosystem LTER, Massachusetts, United States - WE1604-20 | ecosystem: Environmental > Aquatic > Marine > Intertidal zone >... | reverse complement strand
CGAGATTTAGTTGATCTATCTACAGGTTATTCGTTTCCACTTGAAATGCTTAAACAATATAAAAAAGGGGATAAATTATGAGTAAACCAACAAAAAGAATTATAACTTTTCAAAGAAGAATTGGTAACAAGGTTCTTGCTTATTCTAAAATTGAAATAAAGGAAGATGCAACAGATTATTTTTTTAAGAAATGGTTTAAGTTAGTAAAACGTGATAATCTTAATTATATGAAAGTTGAAGTAAATAACTCAGGTCACTTTTCATATTCAAGAGTTATTTCAACACCTAATAAGTTTCATGATTTTAAACAAATGATGAAAGAGTTATAATATGAGCAATGACTTAGCAAAAGATTTTAAGCTTATGAATGAGCTCAGAAAAAAGCGGCATAATGACTGGTATCATAAAAACCTGCAGATAATTCAGGCAAGTGATCTTGAATACGAAGCCACCAGTGATACCTGTTTAATCTTTAGAATGAAAGGCTATCCTAAAGCTGATTTTTATCCTCATACTGGAAGATGGCGAAGTAATAATAAAACATACAATGGTGGAGCTACAGCTTTTATTAAATGGTTAAGAAATAATAAGGAGCTTTGAATGGATTTAGATATTCGTGGACTATTTGTTTTAATTTTTGTTTCAATAATAATTATAGTTATTGATTATTTGCAAGAAAAAAGGAGCAAAGAAATGCATGATAAAGTAAGTAAAGAAACGCGCAAAAAATGGAATGATAAGTTTTCTATTATTGAAGATTCAATGTTAGCTGGTACATTTGAACCAAATGAATGGGAAACAGACTTTTTAGATTCTGTAATTAAAACATTACATTTAAATAAAGATTTGACGATGCGTCAATCAATATGCTTAAATAAAATTTATGAGAAATGTTTATAAGGAGGAATAGCGTGATTGATAATTGTGATATTGGCGATGTAGTTTATCAAGTGAAACCTTTTCAGGTTAAGCCTGAAGACAGATTACTAAAGAGAACTATAAGTAAGATTGAAACATTTACATGCTTTGATTTTACATTTACTGAAAGAACTGAGAAAAAGATTTTTTATTATTTTTATAATGCGTATAAACAAGAAACATCCTTTTATGCTACAGATCTTAAGGATGAAGTTAAAGAAATGTTTTTCAAGTCAGAACTTGAAGCTATACATTATCTTAATCATGTGTATAAGGTTATACTCAATGAGCATATTGATAATTATAAAAATAGAGCTGAACAAGAAAAACTTTATGAGGAGTAACAAATGTTAAGAACAAGTTTAAAAGAACAGATTTACGATTTAATGCACAAATATGACAAAGCATCCAAAATAGAATATGCATCATGTTTGATCAAAAAAAGAAACAGACTGCAATGGGTAGCGGTTCCATATTCAGCTATTGAATGGGTTTCTGAGGACTAGAATACATGAACAAATACATACCAACCGAAAGAGAAGGCAATAAGCCGTGTCAGAATAAAGAGTGTCCGAAGTGGACAGACTACCAAAGACACAATTGTGGTGCAATGTTTAAAGATATGATGCATAACTGCAAAGGCTACCAGCCAGAGCAGGAAGAAAAAATAAATGAGTGATAAATCAAAGCACTGTCCATGGTGTGGGAAAAAACCAAGACGATTACACGGCTATAACATGTGGAAAGTCGCATGCAATACAGAATATTGTCCTATTGAAGGGGTTGTAATGGATCTTGATAAATGGAATGAACGAAAAAATAGCCGAAGAAGCCCGAAGGCAAAGAAGAAAACATAAAAACATTGGAGGAATTGGCAATGAAGAAATAACTAAATAATAAATCAGAACAAGAATAGTTAGAAAATCATGGAAAGAGGAGGTGATTAGTCCGATGTTTTAAATAATTTATAGTATTATTTATATTTATATTTATATTTATAGTTATATTCGGTTTAGCCGCTTCGTTAGTTTGAGGCGGCGTTTTGGCCAATGGTGAAACGGTAACACATCGGGCTTTGGTCCCGACATTTGGAGGTTCAAATCCTCCTTGGCCAATAGGCACTGAGGCGGTTAATACGCTATTCGTAGCAACTGGAGAAAGCTTTCGAAGCCCTCATCGTTGTGTTGCTTGCACGGGTGGAAGTCCCTTGCCAGTGCCTTTTTATACAGGACCGTGGTGTAATGGATAGCATGTCCGGGGGCGCGCTTCGGCGACCACGCACCGGTTGATAGAGGTTCAATTCCTTTCGGTCCTATTTGATTGTATAAATAGAGCCATTTTAAGGAGAAAAGAATGAGTAAATACAATAAACTAATTAAAGCAGGGAACAAAGCACAGATTGAAAAAATGGAAGAGAATTCTCATAAAGATGAATTTCAAAAGCGATGGAATAATTTTCCTATTGATATATCCATTTATCATATGAAACGCAATATGAAAAAACTTATTGAAACAGAATTTGAAATGAAACCAAATGATGATAAAATATATTATGAAATTTTAAGAATGAAAGCCGCCAATATTGCTAATTATGCTCATATGATTATTTTGAAATGTGATAAGATGATACAATCTTAGCACCGACAGGAGGAAGAAATGCTGTCACATTTACATGGACATAAAATAATATTTAAAAACGATCAGTGGATTTATTCAGACACAAAAGAGCCAATAAGTAAAAACCCAAGGCCATGTAAAAAGTGCGGAGCATCAATTAAAGATTATGATCATTGCCTCGGCAGGCTCCCAGGCGTTATAAATGCCTGTTGCGGTCACGGAGAAAATGAAGGATATATACAGTTTGAAAACGGAACTGTTATAAGAGGGATTTTTAAAGTTGAGAAACTTTAGCACCGATGTATACCGGATAGGCAAGCCGGAGGGGACATGCCGGGAGTCCCTTTCAGATGCTTTCGAGCGTTTGAGTAATAGGCCCTCTTACTTGCCCGGTGCTTTTAGGTTCTGTGGTATAATGGTTATTATATCTGACTGTCGATCAGATGATCGGGGTTCGATTCCCCGCAGAACCGGAATGGGTCGTGACTGTCCATATCAACTATCCAATATAACAACTGGATAAAATAGGCAGAGGAAGCAGAGCCAGCGACTGAAAACAAAAGGCTCGTTATTTTAAGGAACAAACCATGAACAAAGACATAAACAAAATGAGCACAGCGTTTAAAATATTTAAAATAAAACTTATTAAATTTACAGGAATTAGGGATGAAGATGGCGTGAGGGTTATCAGGTATGATTGAAAAAATAAACTTACCGACAAAAAATAGATGGGAAAGCGGATACTTTAGGCCTAAAGGCAAATATGAAAAAAGACAAATACATAAACAAATACGCAGAATAAAAAATCTTGATACCAATAGAAAGGGCATATATAATAGAATTGGTGTTTATATGGAGTGGTCATGATTGAAATAGATGGAATGTTTTTTAACTACCCTATAAGAGGATTGAATGATTGGAAAAACTGGAATGTTGATATTTACTACTTTGAATAGATGATAGTTGGCTTAAAGAGTTTTTCCAGCAGGAAGTAACTCCCGAATGGAAGGAAGTATGAAAATACCTAACTGTAAATTATGTAAATGGTTAAGAGAAATGGAGTATGCTATAATAGGGCATAGATACCTCTGTGAAGCGCAAGGACTACAAGCCTGTGATGATGTTTATAATTCTGCTGAGTGTCAATTTCTGTATATTGAAAAGCGGAATAATGATAAAAAATAAACTTTAAGGAGTTTTTATGGAAATTGATTATGCTTTAGAGGTTTTAAGTTCAATAAATACAATTGCTAAATCAAGCGTTATTTATAAAAGATCAAAAGGTATTAACACTCAGCTTGGTGAAGAAATTGCAATTGAAGTATATGATACTGTTTTAGCTTTTTGTAAATCAAGATTAATGATGGAGGAAGCAAATGACAAAAACAATGATAATGCTCATTAAATTATATAAAGCAAAATTAATTGACAGAGAAGTATTTGTTAAATATTGGTCTAAGGAACAAGATAAGTCAACTATTATAGAAGATTATTGGTTTACTTTCCATCATTATTGTAGTCATTATTGTAGACCTGAAATAATGCATCATTTATATTTGCCATCAGGAGCTTAAAATTATGTTAAAAAATATAATTATTATTATTTTATTCTGTACAATAATATCAATGATTACTTTATTTGTGGTGAATACAGAGTATGAAGTTATTTGGATAAAACAAAACTTTAGAAATAGACATCAAGAAACTTATACTTTAGTTTATAAAACTTTTTTTAATATTCAGAAAGAATATTATTCTGATTTTAAAGAGGAAATTGAAATATTTATTAATGCTAATAATATGGCAGACAGTTATAAAGGCTGGGATTATTATTTACATAGATCAATTAAGTTTAAATAAGGAGTATTTAATGGAAAATATTATGCTTGATATTGAAACACTAGGTACAAGATCGACATCATGTATCTTATCAATAGGCGCAGTTTACTTTGATGAACATAATCTTGGTGAAACTTTTTATCGGAATATTGATATTAAGAGGCAAGAAAAATTAGGCTTTACTAAAGATGAATCGACACTTAACTTTTGGATGAAACAAGAAAAAGAAGTTTTTGATTCTTTACTTGTAGATAGAGTCAGTATAGAAGATGCTTTAATAAAATTTACATCATTTATAAATAATAAAAGAACAATAAAAGTTTGGGGGTGTGGCTCACCTTTTGATAATGTCATTGTTCGTAATGCTTATGAAGTTACTGACATTGAAGTTCCATGGATGTGGTGGAATGACAGATGTTTTAGAACGATGAAAAATATTTTTAAAAATGTTTTTTATAAATCTGAAAATGAGTTGAAGCATAATGCTCTTTATGATGCAATTGATCAAGCAAAACAACTTATAACAATAATGAAAGCTATTAATCAAGGAGCTTTGAAATGAGTAGAAAATGTTTTATTTATAGACCAATAGAACTTAAGATAATGCATATGACTATTCTTATTGATGGTGGCGCAAAAAGGCTTTATCAACGTTTTGATAATGGTCAAATTAGGCGTTTGAAAAATGTAAATAAAACAAAACAATATCTGTTTATAACACTTAATGATGGAACAAATATTTTAATTTTTGACAGAGATACCTGGATGGTAAAAAATGTTGAAGGTAAAATAATTGGTCGATCAAAAAACATTGAGAAAGGAGTTAATGCTAATGACAAAAGAAATATGTATTGTAATACCATCAAGGGAACGAGCAAGATGGCTAATGAAACAGAAAAGGACAACATTAGACCAGACAGCGCATCTTAAACCTTTATTTATGATTCGTAAAGATGATTCACAAAAAAAGCTTTATCATGATTTCGGTTTGCAACATAAAGTAGATGTCCTTGAATATGATGGCTCAAATATTTATGGCGCTGCACAAACTTATGATATGATTATTGATGAATGCATACAAAACGGACTTGAAAAAGTAATTATACTCGACGATGATTTAAAGTTCACTACTCATAATCCAATAATTGGTGCTAAACCTGATTTTAAATTATGTACTCATTATGAAGTTGAAACACTATTTAGCCATGCGCTTAATCTTGTAAGTGAAGAAATGCCGATGCTTTCTTTCACACCAATCATGACAAGATCGCATGATTTTCTTTTGAACTTCTGTAAGCCTATGATGATGGCTTATGTTTATTACCTACCACATTTCAAAGATTATCCTGAGCATCGCTTCTGGAAAGGAAAAGAGATAGAAGCAAGATGTGATTTAAACTTATCTTTGATAATGCTTCAGTCTGGTTTCCTTAATGCATTTCTCAATACAATTTTTATTCCTGACAATGTAAATAATCCTGGTGGATGCTCAACATACAGAGACCTTGAATGTGAGAAGACATCAGTTGAATACCTAAAACGAAACTTTTCAAATGTTGTTAGTACTCGCATAAAAAAAGGTTGGATAGGTGACGAGAATGTAGAACGTGAAGCGCCTATGATTCAATGGAGAAAGGCATTTAATAGGAATGCTTTTAAAGAAAGGTTCATGGTAGAAGCTGAAGACTTTGCAAGAAAAATGGTTTCTGATTATGAAATAACTTATTCAAAGTTTATAACGGAGTTAAGAAATGCATGATGCATTAATTGCTGTACCTTCAAAAGGTAGATGTAATTGGTTGAAAAGTAAAAAGTATACAACCTTTGATATTGTTTGCTCATACAATAAAGATAAAATTGCTTTCATTGAAGAAAAAGAAGTGCCACAATACAAAGAATACATTAATGATAAAGGCTGGGCTCTTCATTCAATACCAAATGATACTGAAATAAATTATGTACATGACACATATAATTACATAATTAATTATGCCCATGCTCAAGATTACGAGTATCTTTTTCTTTTCGACGACGATCTTGTTTTTACTCAGCTTGATGCATCAACAAATGACTTCAGTAAGTATGATCGTATAACGGACCTTGATAAAATGATAAGTATATGTACACAAATGCTATGCCATGAAATGCCTTTCATAACAATTCCATATGCGTTCAAGAAGTTTGCGATGCAAAGACTTATTGACTTTAATGCGAATGTGCAAAGTACATATATTATTCATGTACCTACATTCATCAGATATGGCATTGACTTTTCTTGTAAAGAAGAAATCTGGTTTCATTGTGATACAAACTTGATTTTGAAATTGATGAGGTGTGGTTTTTTATCAGCGCAATTAAATATCTTTATGCATTCTGCTTGTGGTGGAGGCTTTAATTCGCCAGGAGGTTGTTCTTTATACAGAACACAAGAAAAAGTAAATGCAAGCATTGCAGAAATGTCAAAGATTTATGGAAAATATTTTGTTCTTCGTGAAGGACTTAATAAATATGGTTGGCGAAAATATACTGTCTATACCAAAAAAGCATTTGATAAAGATTTGTTTTATTTTCATTTTCATAAAGATGCTGAAGATGTTGCAAAACGTCTTGTTTCTTTATTAGATGCAATTTATTCAAAGGAGTTAAATAATGGGTAAAGGTCAAGGGTCAATAAAAACTGAAATTGATATGGCTCCAACAAAAATCAATGATCAATTTTATTATACTGTAAAGCAATTTGCTTTATTGACTAATCATTCTGAACAAGCAATTCGTAGACTTATTAAAAAAGGAAATAAGGTTCGTCAACTATTTGCACATTACTTTGCAGATAAACCATTTATACCCGTGCATGAATTAAAAGCATTTCCTTTTACGTTGCCTGGAGCAAGCGAAGAGGTATATCACTATGGAGAATAATATGCTTATAGTAACAGATAAAGCAAAAGGAAAAGATGAAACAGGTTATGTTATGCATGGTAATGGTTTTAATGTTCCATTTAAAACTAATCCTTATAAACATCAATTGGAAGTATTTAAACGATTTAAAGACTCAAAATATTTTGGTTTATTTGCAGATATGGGAACAGGTAAAACTAAAATGTCAATCGACATTATGACTTATAAGTTTTTGAAAAAAGAAATAAATGCTTGCCTTGTTATAGCACCAAATCATGTACATAATCAATGGGTTGATGATGAATTACCAAAACATTGCTCTATTGAATATGAAGCATTCAAATGGAACTCAGGAAAAATGGGTACAAAATATTTTAAGTTAGGCATCAATAATTTTCTTGCAAAGAAAATTGATAAGCTTAAAATATTTGCAGTCAATGTAGAAGCTTTTCAGGCTAATACAATCCTGGAGTTTATTGGCGAATATGTACATAATCATGAGGTATTTATTATTGTTGATGAGTCAACAAGAATAAAAAACTCTGGCGCTAAACGCTCAAAAATGATTCACAAATTAAATAAATATGGGTGCAGATGTATTTTAACTGGAACACCTACTGCTAAAAGCCCTTTTGATTTGTACTCTCAGTTTGAGTTTTTAAAAGCAAATTATTTTGATTGTAATTTTTCAGTGTTCCAAGCTCGTTATGGTGTTATGATGAAAGGAACAAATCAAATTAATGGTAAAATATATTCAACATTGATTGATGAACAAACATTTTATAAATGCAAAAAGTTTCTTCAAATAAAAGAACAAGAGAATGATGGGCTAAGGCCTGTTGATATAGAGGCAGCAGCTATCATCTATGGAATATCAGAAAAGAATGTTCGGTTTATTTATTCACAGGATTCTTTTAAACGATTCAAGCGTCTTGATGAATTAAAAGATTATATAAAAAAGGATATTTATTCTATAAAGAAAGAGGATTGCCTCGACCTACCTCCAAAGATTTATGAAGTATCTTATGTAGAATTAACAACTGATCAACGTAGAGTTTATAATAATTTAAAAACAGAACTGCTCGCTGTTTATGATGAAAAAGAATTGAGTGTTTTAAATAAGGTTTCATTAACACTTAGGTTGATGCAAATATGTGGTGGTTTTTTTCCTACAATAGATGAAAATGAAAAAATAAAAAATATTCCTATAGGTAAAAGTAATCCTAAACTTGAAAGATTAAAACAAGAGCTTGAAGAACTTGGTGAAGAGCAAGTTATTATATGGGCAGTATTCGTTGCAGAACTCGAAATGCTTTATAATGAATTAAAAAATAATTATAAATGTTTTCTTTATTATGGAGGTACTAAAGGGCATGAACGAGCAAAAGCAGTTAAACAATTTAGAGAAGGTGATTTTCAATTATTTATTGCCAATCCAGCAAGTGCTTCATTTGGTCTCAATTTGCAAACAGCTACAACACAGCTTTGGTATTCTAATGACTTCAAAACAGAGAATCGTTTACAAGGCGAAGATAGAAATCATCGTATTGGAATTGATAGCTCAAGATTATATAAAGACATTATTGCAAAAAATACAGTAGATGAAAAAATATATAAATGCATTAGGGAAGGACGTGACTTAAATGATTTTTTCAAAACAAACACATTAGCTGAAATAATAAAAGATGAGGAGGAATAATGGAATAAACAAAAAGTTTAATTAATAGTAAGTATAAATAACAAGGAGGATTTTATGGCAGAAAAAATGCCTGACTTTCTTGATTCAGTAAATGAACAAGAAAGCTTAAATGATGATTCATTGGATAGACTAAAGGCAATGGCTGAAAGTTATTTTTTACTTTCAGATGATATTGCTGAAATTGAAAAAAAACTTGAAGCAAAAAAAGAATTGTTTAAAACTTTGACACAGGAAGAGATCCCTGATTTACTTGCACAAAAAGGTTTGTCAGAGATTAAACTTGATACAGGCGAAAAGATAAAAGTAACAAATGATTTATCTGTTTCAATACCTGAAGAAAAACAAGGAGACTTTTTTGCTTTTCTTAAAAAAAGGAATGAGGAAGATATCATAAAAATGCAAGTTCACTTTGACAGAATGAAATCTGAAAAACTACAAAAACTGATTTCATTTTTAAACTCTGAACATTACGATTATGATTCTAAAAGAGATGTTCATCCTCAGACAAAGAAAAAGTATTTCAAAGAACTGTTAGGTTTACATGTAGATGCCGATGATAGAGCTCATGGCATCAAGGAAAAAAGGTATTTACGTCCACAAGACATTGAAGATTTTGCAAGTGTTTTTCAGTTTAGAAAAACAAAAATAAAGAAATAGGAGAGTTCTATGGCAGAACAAAAAAAGAGGCCGCTTAATTTTATTAACGCGGCAAATGACACACTTGAAGGCTTTGAAGATATTAACGCACAGACAATGGCAATTCCTTTTGTCAAATTACTTCAGCCTCTTAGTCCTCAAGTTGATAAAAAGAAACCGGAATATGTTGAAGGAGCAGAACCTGGAATGTTTTTCAACAATGTAACAAAAGAGATTTATGGTGAAAGCATAAATATCATAATATTAAAGTTTGAGCACCTTTTTATTGAATGGGTGCCAGACAGAGGTGGATTTGTTGACGTACATTCTCCGGAAAACGCTGCAAAGATTACAGTTTCAACTGAGTTCAATTCATGGAAAACAGAAGATGGTAACGATCTTCAGGAAACATACTGTTATTTTCTTTTGATTGAAGAGCATGAAAAAGAAGGTGTTGCAATTATGAGTCTTTCATCTTCAGCGATAAAAGTTGCAAAGCAAATCAATCGACTTATTACTTCTCATGTAATGGAAAACGGTATCAAAGCAAAACCATACTATCTTGTATTGAATCTTAAATCAGAATACAAAACAAATGATAAAGGTTCATGGTATTTGCCTGTAGCAACATTTTCAGATTACATAAATGAAGAACAATATAACATTGTTTCTCCTGAAAGAATTGCTTTACCAGATCGTACAGTTGATTATGCGCAACTTGAAGCAACTACTGGTTCAACTAAAGAAAGCAAAGAAACACCAAAGACTGGTAAAAAAATTCCGTACTAATTTACCAAAAATGATTTAGGCGGTGCCCTTAATTGGGCATCGCTTTTATGAGGTATAAAATTATGATTGAACATACATATAAAGCTGATAATTTTAATAGGCTTTATCATATGCTTTGTGCAGACTTATTGTATAGAGCAGATTATGCAATAAGAGTTCGTAGCTTAAATACACTTGAATTATTTAATACACATTTAATATTAACAAATCCTTATAATCGTATTTTATCTATACCAGAAAGAAAAACGGATATGTTTTATTATGCTGGTGAATGTTGTTTCTATTGGTCTGGTTCGGAAGAACTTAATTTCATAAATAAATATTCAACATTCTGGAATAAAGTTTCAGATGATAATGTACATGTTAATAGTTGTTATGGTTCAAGACTATTTGCTCGAGAGTATAATTCGTATACTCAATATGAATACGCTATTGAACAATTGTTATTTGATAAACATACAAGGAAAGCTGTAATGATGTTATCAGGACCCTTTGATGCAATAGAATCTAAAGACAATATATGTACATTGAATTTGCAATTAATTATTCGTGATAATAAATTGCATTTAATAAATAATATGCGAAGTAATGATATTATTTTTGGTTTAACGTATGACTTGATGTTTTTCACATTATTACAAGAACAAGCATTATGTGAATTAAAATATAATTATCCAGATTTAGAAATGGGTTGTTATTATCATAATGCAACTTCTACTCATGTTTACGAAAAACATTTCAATATGTTAAGAGCAATAACAGAAACTGTTTCTTATAATAATTTAAATCCTATAATGCCAAAACTTGAACAAGATGATTTACACTCATTATATTTATTGCTTGAGTTTGAAAAAACACTAAGGACAACAAATAAGCAATTAAAAAATATAACATTCAAAAAAGGCAGTTTATTAGAATGGTTCGCTAATATATTATTAGCAAATAGAAAAAGATTTATCAAGGAGAAATAAATGGGAAAGAAAATTTGTTCTTTAGGTGAATTACCAATTGCAGAAAAATTTGAAATTAATGATGATGTTATTTTACCAATCTATAGCCTTTCAAAAAATGCAATAACAAAAACAATATTATGGAAGGATTTTAAAAAAATCTTAATAAAGGAAATAATTGAAAATGGTGCTGTAAATATTTCAGTTACCACTGATAGAAGAACTATATATTTTAAACTTAACAAGGAGAAATAAATGTCATTATTAATTACACCTACTTTAATGGATTCACATGATTGGCTTAAGAAATGTCCTCAATCATGGAAAGAAAAAGCTTATAATGATTTACTTAACACTTTACGAAGAGCACCCTGGACTCCAAATAAAGCTGTTCAACAAGGTATAAAGTTTGAAAAGTTCGTTTATCATTGGGCAAATCAAAAAGATAGGCATGAAAAATTAACAAGCATGGGAGCATCAGAACAATTTATAAAGTTCTGTGATAAAATGAATGGTTTTCTTTTTGATCAGAAAGGAAAAGCATTTGTTAAAATAGACGAATGTGAATATTGTTTATATGGTCGTTATGATGGTATAAAGCCAAAAGAAATAATAAAAGATATAAAAACTACAAAAAAGTTTAAACAGCAAAGTTACATTGAGAAATGGCAACATAAGTTTTATACTTATATTGAAAAAATAAAATTGTTTTCTTATGAAATTGTAGAATGGAAAGATGCTGACAATGACGATTATGCAATAGGAAATACATATACTGTTAGTTATGAAGTCCAGGATTTTGAAGCTAATAAAAAAGAAATAATTGAAAAGATAAAAGATTTTATTTCTTTTATAAATGACGACAAAGAATTAAAGGATGCTTATTATAACAAATATAATTTATACTAAGGAACATTATGAATGGCGCAAAAGATAAGAATGTCTTGCACTTAATTGAGTTCATGAATTATTTTAAGGGCGCTCAAAATAATTTTGGTGAACATACTTATTCTAACAAAAAAGAAAACTTAAAAGAAAAAGGATTAAGTAAGACAATAAAAGATACTCTAATAACAAGAAAACATTATGATGATCATTTAAAAGGTAGAAAAGGATTAGGCATAATTCCTATTGATGAAAATAATAAATGTAATTTCTCTGTTATAGATCTTGACATTTATGATGCTGATTTATCAATATACGAAAAAGCAATTGACAGAAATAATTTACCTCTTGTTGTATTTCGCTCAAAATCTGGTGGATACCATATATACATATTCTATGCTACACCAATTGATGCATCAAAAGCAATTGATTATTCTAATAAATTTGCAAGTATTCTTGCTATAGACTTATTAGTAAAAAATACTCAGAATAGAGTTGTAGAAATATTTCCTAAACAGAGTAAATTGCAAAAAGGGGCTATAGGGTCATGGATTAATTTGCCTTATTATAATGCAGAAAATACTGTTCAATATGCAATTAAAGATGGACAACAACTATCGCTTGATGAAGCATTAATACATATAAAACAAAAAAGAATAAACCAAGATGGATTAGATAATTATTTAAATGATATAATATTTGTGGATGCACCACCTTGTCTACAGAGCATATACTTATTAAATCCTTTGCAAAAAAACTCTGGTAGAAATGAATATTTATTTTCATTTGGTGTTTATTTAAAAAAGAAAGATGAAAACTTTTTTGAGCAAAGGCTATTTGAAATTAATCAAGGTATAAATAATCCTTTACCAAGTGATGAACTTGAACGAACAATTATATCATCGCTTAGGCGAAAAGATTATACTTATAAATGTAATCAATCGCCTTGTGTGGATTATTGCAATAAAAAGATTTGTAAAACAAGAGAGTATGGCGTTGGAAAAGCTGACGGCTATTTTTCACAATTAATATATGGTTTATTGACTCAAATAAAAACATCACAACCATATTATGAATGGTTGATAAAAGTAAATGAGGAAGATAATTTTGAAAAATTAAAGTTTAAAAATGAAGATGAAATAATAAAACAGGATGCGTTTTTACGTTTATGTTTTCGTGAACTAAGA
>Ga0307441_1000545_pt1 | contig 13425 bp, 11 predicted proteins | sample SalMarWE160420MG_FD_202149 | JGI IMG/M metagenome (GOLD analysis project Ga0307441, IMG submission 202149) | Salt marsh sediment microbial communities from the Plum Island Ecosystem LTER, Massachusetts, United States - WE1604-20 | ecosystem: Environmental > Aquatic > Marine > Intertidal zone >... | reverse complement strand
GTCGCCGATGAGCGCACCGGGGCTGCGCGGCGCGGTTGCGGTCGCGGGCATCGGCGAAACTGTCGGTGGACATCATCCTGAGCGCTCGAGCGTGCAGTTGCACGCCGAAGTGGCGGTGGCTGCGGCACGCGACGCCGGAGTACCGCTACCGGAAGTGGACTGCTTCATCACGGCCAATTCCCGGGTGCAGCCCTTCCTCTACCACGCCGAGATGGTTGCCGAGTACCTCGGCATCACGCCTGCACACTGCCTGACTCTCAATACCGGTGGCTCAACCTCGGCCGCGGTTCTGCAGTACGCCGCGGGCATGCTGCTGACGGGACAGTCGCGGTACGTACTGATCGCGAAGGCCGATAATCTCGCGACCGGCATGGGCCGCACGGCGACCATCGAATCGATGGCCACCATCGGCCATCCGCAGTACGAATCGCCTGCCGGCCCACTGATTCCCGCGCTCTACGCGCTATTCGCCGCGAGATACATGTACGAAACCGGGGTCAAGGCCGAACATGTGGCTCTGGCCGCCGTCGTGGACAGGCAGTGGGCTGCGCTCAACCCAGCTGCCCAGTACCGATCTCCGCTAACGGTGGACGATGTCCTGGGTTCGAAGCTGATAGCAGACCCACTGCACCTATTGGACTGCGCACCGATTTCAGATGCCGGAGCGGCGATGCTCGTCACCACCACCGAACGCGCCCGTGATCTGCAGCAACCTTCCGTATCGCTGTTGGGTATCGGCGAGACTCACGACTTCGAACACGTTTCGCAAGCACCCGACCTCGGGAGAACGGGTGCGGTGTCTTCGGGAGAGACGGCTTTTGCGATGGCCGGTGTGGCTCGCAGCGACATCGACGTCGCGATGGTCTACGACGCATTCGGTTTCATCCAGCTCATGCAACTCGAAGACCTCGGATTCTGTGACCGGGGCCAGGGGGGCGAGTTGATAGCCTCGGGTGCGACGGCGCCAGGTGGCTCACTGCCCACCAACACCCACGGCGGTGTGCTGTCGCATTCGCATGCGGGCAAAGCAAGTTCGCTGTTCCAGCTCACCGAAGCCGTCGCGCAACTGCGTGGCGACTGTGGCGACCGCCAAGTCGAGGACGCGCAGCTCGCACTCGTACACACCGAAGGCGGCATCCTGGCCTCGCACTGCACCGCAATCCTCGGGAGAGACCGATGATGTCCAGCGCCGGCCCACAACCACAGCCGTGGCCCACGCCCACACCCGACCAGGACTCCCAGGCGTACTGGGCTGGCACCGCGCGCGGTGAGCTACTGCTGCAAAGCTGCGAGGAGTGCGGCAACGTGCAGCACTACCCGCGGCTGTTCTGCACTCGATGCCATGGGCAACGGTTGGCATGGACGGCGGCAAGCGGACGCGGAGTCGTCTACACCAGGACGATCGTGCGCCGTGCACCGACCCAGGCGCTCCGAGCAGAGGCGCCGTACGTAATAGCGATCGTCGAATTGGCCGAGGGACCGCGAGTATTGGCCAATGTCGTCGATGCACCCGTCGACGACATCACGATAGGGAGCCCAGTTGTGGCCGGCTTCCGCGACCAGGATGGTGCGTCGGTACCGGTATTCCGGCTCGCACAAACATCAGGCTAGCGTCCGTGCGATGGGGTTATCCCTCGGTACCGCCGCGGATGGCCGCTCCCATCCGCACCTTCATGTCTCCGTACGTCAACGCGTCCTTCCCGGGCTTGGGAGCGCGTCCGGCGTCGACCTTCGGCGCGGAAAAGTCCATGTCGCTGATCCGCGAGCGCAACGCCGCAACCGTGCACTTGTCCCGGCCGAGCCTGGTGACTGCATCGAAGCGGTAGACCCGGGCCGCATTGCGCCACGTGATCGCTTCGACCTCGTCGGGTGAGCAGCCTTCCAGCTGGGCGGCGAGCTGCTCAGGCGCATCAGGCCAGCTGCTGTCCGAGTGCGGATAATCCATCTCCCAGCAGATCGTGTCCACGCCGATGCTGTGGCGGTTTGCGATGCCGATGCGGTCGCGGATGAAGCAGGACACGAAGTTTCGGCGAAATACGTCCGTCGGCGTCAGCCCATCACCGAGATCATCGCCGGTCCAGGCCCGCTGACGCGAGTACACGTCCTCGAATCGCTCGAGCAGGAACGGTATCCAGCCGATGCCGCCTTCGGACAACGCGAAGGTGATGGTCGGGAACTTCTTCACGACCGACGAGAACAACAGATCCGCGGTGAACCGCTGGGTGTCGACGGCAGCCATCGCGTTCCACGCGAGATATGTTGTCATGTCGGAGGGCACGGGAACCCCGCCGCCGGTGCCGATGTGGATGTTGACGACGGTGCCCTCCTCACACACCGCCTCCCACAACGGATCCCAATGCCGATCTTGCCACGGGGGTTGTCCGTATTTGCCGACATGCTGGGGCACGGTCACCGCATGGCAGCCCAGCTCGGCCAGGCGGTGGACTTCAGCGGCAGCCAGAGCCGGATCCCACAGCGGAAGGATGCCCAGCGGAATGAAGCGATCGGGGTGTCGACCGCACCAGTCCTCAAGGTGCCAGTCGTTGTAGGCCCGTACCATCACCTCGGATACTTCCCTGTCGCCGTGAAAGGTGAACAGCGCACCGGAGAACATCGGGAACGAGGGAAAGCACAGCGACGCCAGCACCCCTGAGGCGTTCATATCGTCCACCCGCGCGTCGACGTCGTAGCAGCCGGCCCGCATCTCCTCGAAGCGCGACGGCTCGAACCCCCATTCGTCGTTCGGTCGGCCGGCGACGGCGTTGAGAGCGATATTGGGCAGTCTCAGGCCCGAGTACTCCCAGTAACAGAAGCCGTCCGGGTCCTCGACGATCCGGGGCGCGTCATCGGCGTAACGCTTCGGCACCCGGCCCTCGAACATGTCGGCGGGTTCGACGGTGTGGTCATCAACGCTGATCAGCACAAGATTCTGGGGATCGATCACCGTTCCACACTAAACTCGGGAATACGCTATATCAATACAAACTATGCAACTATAGTCTCCGTTGCCTCGGTGATGGTTCGACGTCAGGGAGGACTCCCATAAAGGTCACCGGTTTGCGTACCGTCGCGGTCAATCTGCCGATCGACCCGCCCATCGGCACCGGCGCTCAGGGCTCGATCCGTTCGGCCGGTTGCGTTCTGACGTTTCTGGACACCGACGAGGGTCTGACCGGTGAGGGGCTCGCCTTCACGCTCAACAACCGCCGACTGAGCGTCATCCACGAGATGATCAGGCAGCTGAATGATCTCGTGGTGGGACTCGACCCGCTCATGGGCGGCTCATTGAACGTACGGGCGTGGCAGGATTTGAACTTCCTCGGTTACGAGGGCGTCTCGATCGTCGGTGTCGCCGCAATCGACATGGCGCTCTGGGATCTGAGGGGTAAAGCCGCAGGCCTGAACGTCGGGCACCTGATCGGCGCCTGTAGACCTTCGGTGCCCACGTATGCCAGCGGTGGGCTGTGGCAGCACTACACGATCGACGAATTGCAGCGCGAGGCAGCGGCGCTCGTGGAAACGGGCTTCCGCGCGATCAAAACTCGCATCGGCCCCGGCGACCCACGTGAGGCGGTCACGCGCGTACAAGCCGTCCGCGATGCGGTCGGACCGGAGGTCGCCGTGATGGTCGACGCGTACCAACAACTGACGGTCAAGGAGGCGATCCGCGTCGGTCGCATGTTGGAGCCACTGAACCTTACGTGGTTCGAGGAGCCGGTGATCTGCCACGACCACGACGGCGAGGCAGAAATTCGGCGGGCCCTGGACACACCCATCGCGTCCGGGGAGAGTCTGTACACCCATCGTGGCATTCTCGGCCTGTTGCAAGCCGGCGCCGTCGATGTTGCCATGCCGGACCTACAACGGATGGGTGGCCCCACGGAGCTACTGAAGGCCGGCCATCTGTGCGAGGCGTTCCACACGCCGTGCTCCCCCCATCTGTTCACCGAGATGAGCCTTTCCCTGGCGGCGGCGCTGCCGAGCTGCTACTACCTGGAGTACATGCCGTGGTTCGAGGCGATCTATCGCGAACGGATCGAGCTTGACAGCGACGGAAACTCGGTGGTACCCGACCGACCCGGATGGGGCTTCAGCTTTGACCCCGAACAGGTTCGGCGTTACTCGGCTTCCTGACCACCTCACCCGGGACCGTCGCTCGCGGCCGCCAATAGTGGGACCAGCACGTCGCTGATCGGTGCCGCCAAGCCATGCTCGGCAGCCTTGCGGGAGATGACGCCGTTGCGAATGTCCCACTCCATCGGCCGTCCCTCTTCTCGGTCGGTCAATATCGATGTCGTGATGTCCTCGGGGAGCCTTGCGAACATACCCGCGATCCTCGCAATATCCGCGTCGCCGAGCGTGGCACCGTCCGCGCGTGCGACCGCCGCGCACTCCGCCATGTAATGTCGCGCCAATTCACCGATGTCGTCGCGGCGAAACATGCCTGACCGGCGTCCCGCGAGGGCCATCAGACCGGCAAGAGCATTCGACAGCAGCTTGCGCCAACTTTCGGTGACGAAATCCGCACTGACGTCGACGGTCATGTCCGGGCACCGCATCAGCCCCGCGAGTCGCCGGCCCGCTGGCGTATCGGGCAACACCAAGCGCACCGGGGTGCGCACCAGCACCCGCGCGTCGCCGTCGACCTCCGACGAAAACCACAGGATCGCTGGCACCACGTGCGGCGACGGGCAAAGTGCACCCACGCGTTGTCGCTGCTCTATCCCATTCTGCAGCGTGCACACCAACGTACGCTCGTCACACAGGCCGCCCAGCCATGCACCCGCGGCGTCGATCTGCGTGTCTTTCACCGCGAACAGCACCACATCGAACGGGCCGTCGACATCGCGCACATCGGTGTGCACCGGTCCCGGAACCACAATCGGCGCCCTGCCATCCCGGCAGACCGTGATCGAGTCGCGGTAAGTGCGACCGCAAAGCACCACAGACCGCCCCGCGGAATGCAGCATGGCCGCAACCGCCGAACCGATCGCGCCGGGACCGACGAGTGCAATTCGGCTCACGCGTCGCGTGCTTGACCGCGGCGACTTCGCAACACCTCGGAGAACGGGATGCGGGTATCCAGCGACGGCTCACGCGGCAGCCCGAGCAGACCCTCGGAGATCAGGTTGCGCTGCATTTCGTTGGTTCCGCCACCCAACGCCACGCCACGACTCACTACCCAATCTTCGCCCGCGTTCCCACCCACCAGCGCCTGGCCGTCCCAGATCACTCCATCGCATCCATGCACGGCCAGAGCGACTTTCGACTCGCGCGGCACGTTCATCCCGAGATGCAATTTGTCCACCGAACCCCAACCCGGCGCCAGCGCACCGCATCGGATTCCGGTGTCGATTCGTTCCCCTGCGAACTTGGCCACCTTGCGCTCGATGTAGGCATCGGCTATCTGGTGTCGCAAGCCTGCTGTGGAACGGCGTCGTTGAGCGGCCTTCACCAGCATGGCGGGGTCGGCGCTCGGCGCACTGCCCAGGCCGTCGAACCGGTCGGCGAGCCCATAGCCGTGCGCGGCGCCGGTCGCTGCGAGTCGCTCATGTGTGAGCAGCGTCTTGGCCACCTTCCACCCTTCGTTCACGTCGCCGACGATGTGATCGGAAGGGAGGTGTACGTCGTCGAAAAACTCCTGGCAAAAGTCCGCCTCCACACCGTTGGCTTGCCGGATCGGCTGGATGGTGACGCCCTTGGTGTTCTTCAGCGGCACGCACACCATCGACAATCCGGCGTGCTTGGGTACCGTGAAGTCCGTGCGCGCCAGACACATTCCCCAGTCGGCCTCTGTCGCCGACGTGCTCCACATCTTGGTTCCGTTGAGAACCCAATCGTCACCATCGCGGTCGAGCCTCGTTAGCGCGGCAGCCATGTCGGACCCGCCACTTGGCTCGGAGAGCAACTGAATCCACTGCTCGTCGCCCCGCAAGATGCGGGGCAGATGTCTGCTCTTGAGAACCTCGCTGGCCGTATCGAGTAGCGTCGCGCCCAACATCGCGATCGACACGCAGAAGGACCGCGGCACTCGGTGACCGACCGCAGCCACGTCGAAGAACGCCTGTTGATGACGCAGCGTCAAACCCGCCCCGCCGTATCGGCCAGGCATCGCAATGCCTGCGAAGCCCCCGTCGAACAGCAGTGCCTGTAACTCGCGCTCTGGCAGCGAATCGTCTCCTGCGGCTGGAAGGTTGGCGATCACCCAGGCTCTCGCGCGACGGGTGAAGTCGTCGACGGACTCCATGGTTGCGTCCTCCGTCTCAGCGGTCATCAGCTCGACACCAGTCCCAAGCCGTCCACCAGGCAATCCTTGTGCTTCTCAGGAGCACCGTACAGAGCACGATCCAAAGCGACCCGCCGCGAGAAAACATGGGCATTGTGCTCCCAGGTCACACCGATACCACCATTGATCTGCACGCAGTCATCGACGATGTCGAGCCCGACGTCGGGGACGTATGCTTTTGCAATCGTGGCCAATTCGTGTGCATCGGGTTGTTGCTCGTCGAAGGCCAGTGCAGCTGCGTCAGAGATCGCGCGTGCGAACTCCAGGCGTTGCAACAGATCCGCTATGCGATGTTTGATCGCCTGGTACGCGCCGATCGGCCGGCCGAAGGCGTAACGGGTCTTGGCATACTCGATGGTCTGCTCGAAGAGCTCCCCCGCTGCGCCGTTGATCTGTGCGCACTGCAGGATCATCGCGAGCTGCAGCATCCGGTCGATCGCCTCGGCCGCCCCACCGATGTCACCGACGACGGCGTCGGTGGGTAGCCGAACATCGACCAGATCGACCGTGCCGAACCGCCTCACCATGTCGATGCTGCGGCCCGGCGTGATCTCGACGCCGCTCGCGTTTCCGGGAACCACGACCTGGGTCAATCCGGCGTCGCCCTTTGCGGTGACCAATAGCCAGTCCGCCGAACCAACGGCTTCCACATAGCACTTGCGACCGTTGACCACCACGGAGTCGCCGTCTGTTTCGATCGCCGTTGTCAGCGCCTCGGCGTCCCACACATCGCCCGCCTCGGCGAAAGCCCACGTAGCCACCGAGTCACCGGACAGCAGTCGCGGCAACAGAGCGGCCTTTTGCGCGGGACTGCCGTAGACACCGATCGCGAAGGCCGTCAGTGAGACCGGTAGGAATGGCCCCGGCCCGACGGCCCGCCCGATCTCCTCGGCGATGATCGCCGCATCGCACGCCGGCAATCCGGATAAGCATCCGCCACCGCTGTCCTCGGGTACCATCAGCGACGTCCAGCCGATCTCGGCGGCCCGGGCCCACCAACGGCGATCGAATCCCTCAGCCGATTGCCACTTTTCGCGAATTTCGCTCAGCGGTGTCTCGCTCTGCAGAAATCGGCGTGTCGTCTCCCGGAAAAGCTCCTGTTCCTCGCTGAGTTCAAACCTCATCGCAGCGGGACCAACTCAACGCGACCGACGCCGCAGCCGGTCTCGACATGCATGATCGGCCACCGCCCTCGGATACTCATCGGCTGAATACGCTAGTTTATATTGCTGATTGCGGCGGCGGGAAGGGCCTCGCCTCACCAACGCCTCGTTTACCAGCACAAATCATGACGCCAGATATCCGCCGTCGACGGCGTATGTCGCGCCCGTGATGTACGCCGCGGCATCAGTGCACAAAAACAGGATCGGTCGCGCGATGTCCTCGGGCCGAGCCGGTCGTCCCAGCGGGATTCGTCGCAACTCCGCCTCGAGCACTTTGGGGTTGGCCATCGCCTCCTCTGATCGGGCGGTCATAGTGAGACCGGGCGCCACCGCATTGACGCGGATGCCGTCCTTTGCCCATTTGCGCGCGAGGTTCATGGTCAGCATCACCAGACCGGATTTGGCCGCGCCGTACCCCGGGAACGGCGCGGTCGTGCGGAACGCCGCCATCGAGCCCACATTGACGACCGCTCCCCCGCCCGCTGCCGCACTGTCCCTGAGAAGGGGATAGAACCCGGCGGTCAGTCGCATCGGACCCGTCAGGTTCACCGCCACCGACTCGGCAAATCCGACGGGGTCCCATTCCTTCACGCCACCGGGCATCGCACCGCCCGCGTTGTTGACGAGGACATCGAGGCCGTCGACGGCTTCGATGACGGCATCGACCGAGTCGGGCGATTCCAGTTCACATTGGAGATAGTTGAACGCGGCAAGGTCCACGTGATAGTCGCCGGCCCCAGCACGCCGGCCTGTCACCATAACCCGGGCCCCCGCGCGCGCGAACGCCGTTGCCGTGGCATGGCCTATACCGCTGGTAGCTCCCGTCACCAGCACGCGAGTGCCGGTGAAGTCAAAGGCTGCCGAATTCGTCTGGCCCATACTTTTCGCCACCTCGCTGCCTCACGGTCCTCACGGCCGGGTAGTGCCGGCCCGGCCGGCGATCGAACAACCGCCTACCGCGGTGCGTACGCGGCGCCACCGTCGATGTAGAACGGATGTCCCGTGAGATACCCGGCGGCGTCGCTGGCAAGAAAGACGACGACGGGTGCTAGATCCTTCTCGGTATCACCGGCATAGCCGATCGGAAACGACGACTCGATCATCGTGCGATTCTCCGGGCTCAGTTCCATCCATGCCTTCATGCCCTCGGTCAAGATGGCAGGGTAGATCACGTTCACCGTGATGCCGAACTTACTCCAGTCGGTGGCCGCAGCATACGTCAGTGACGCGATCGCGCCCTTGGACATTGCATAGTGCCCGAACTTCGATACGCCGCCCCGCGAGACTCCCGAAGCGGTATTGATGATCCGGCCCCAGTTCTGCTTCTTCATGTGCGGGAAGCAGGCTTGCATGAATCGCAGGCTTGCGACGGGTCCCGAATACAGCGAAGTCCGGACGGTTTCGTCGTCGATATCCTCCCACTCGACGGGATCGACGGCGCCTTGGGCGTTGTTGATCAGAATGTCGACCTTGCCGAACTGCGTCAGTGTCTGGTTCACCACCTCGTAAATCTGGTCCTTCTCCCTGACATCGCACTGCAGGGCGAGACACTGGCCGCCGGCGGCCTCTATGCCGTCTCGCACCGCGACGAGCTCGTCGTAAACGATGTCGCAGATGGCGACGGCGGAGCCCTGCGCCGCGAGGGCTTCGGCCTCGGCCTTACCGATGCCCCGCCTGGCACCGGTGACGATGGAAACCTTGCCTTCGAGTACGCCTTGTTGCGGCACGTCCACTTCTCCTCTATCGGGCGCCGGCGCGGGCTAACGCGGACGCATCTGGCCGAGCTTGCCCCAGGTCGGCCGGGCAAGTGCAACAACGTCTTCGGCCGAGTAGTTCGGCGTATCCTCGGAAAACGCGCCATCGAGCGCCGCGCTCACGTCATCGAAGTTCCACCGGCCGTCCGCGGCATCCCACCGTCTGGCCACCGTCGGGGGTGCTAGTTGAACGATCATCGGGCCGTAGGCCACGAACACATGGCCACTCACCCCCGTCGCGGCCGGCGAACCGAGCCAAGCGATCAACGGAGCGACTTGGTTCGGGTGGAACATCGCGTCATCTTCTGGAACGGCGCTTCCGAACAATGGCGCGGTCATGTCGGTCTGGGCGCGCGGACACACGGCGTTGGCGCGCACGCCGAAGCTTCCGCAGCCGCGGCTCGTCGAGAGAGTCAGCGCCACTATGCCGCCCTTGGCCGCAGCGTAATTCGGCTGACCCGGCGATCCGTTGAGGTAGGCCTCCGATGCGGTGTTGACGATGGCGGCATCGACGGGCTCACCGCGTGCCTTCGACAGGGCGCGCCAGTGGTTGGTCGCCCACCTGGTGGTGTTGAAGTGGCCGGTCAGATGCACGCGCACGACGGCATCCCATTCATCGGCGTTCATGTTGAAGATCATCCGGTCGCGCAGGATGCCCGCGTTGTTGACCAGGATGTCGAGGCGACCCAATTGTTTGATTGCGAAATCGATCAATCCCTCGGCGGCCTCGAAGTCCCCCACGTCAGCGTGGTGGCTGACCGCCGAACCGCCTGCGTCGGTGATCTCGCGCACCACGGCGTCCGCATCAGACGGACCACCGTCGCGTGGCGCGACATCGTTGACTATCACGGTGGCGCCCAGCTGGGCGAGCTGCAGGGCCTCGGCCTTGCCCAGGCCCCGCCCCGCACCGGTCACGATGGCCACGCGGCCACTCAGGTCTTGTGCGCTGGCGCTCACGATGTCCTCTCGTTGCAACCCACGGTGCATGTCGCTATATGATCTGACGAATATGGTGCATTGTGCAGGGTACATGTTGGTGAGCCCTATGCGGGAGGCTTGATGTCCAAGAGTGCAGTGATCGTGGAGGCAGTCAGGACCCCTCTCGGTAAGAAGGGGCGTGGGCTGGCCCACCTGCACCCGGCCGAGTTGCTGGCTGCGGTCTTCACGGAGCTGTTCAAGCGGACGGGCGTGGACGCGGCCGAAGTCGGTCAGGTGATCGGGGGCTGCGTCACCACAGCCAATGAACAGGCGGGCAACATAACCCGCAGCGGCTGGCTCACCGCGGAACTGCCCATCACGATCGGTGCCACGACGATCGACTGCGCCTGCGGCTCAGGCCAACAGGCCAACCATCTCATCGCGTCGATGGTCGAGGCCGGGGCCATCGACGTCGGCGTGGCCTGTGGCGTCGAATCGATGAGCAGGGTGGCCCTCCATGCGAACAAGCCGGCCGGGCTGCACACGATCCGCCCCGACAATGCATCGTGGGAATACCCGACCCAATACGAGGCGGCGGAACGGATTGCCAAGTTGCGCGGGCTGACTCGAGCCGATCTCGACGCATTCGGCCTGCGCTCCCAACAGCTGGCCGCGCGCGCTTGGGATGATGGCGCCTACGTCGACGAAGTCGTCCCCCTGGCGGGACCGGCCGGCATCGTCGACCGAGACGAAGGCATTCGGGAGACGTCGGCCGAGAAACTTGCCATGTTGGCACCACTCGCCGACGGAGCGATGCACACGGCGGCCACCAGTTCGCAACTCACCGACGGCGCCGCAGCGGTGTTGTGGATGAGTCACGAGCGCGCCACCGCGCTGGGACTACGCCCCCGCGCCAGGTTTCGCGCTCACAACCTGACCGGCAGCGATCCCTATTACCTGCTGGACGGCCCGGTCGAAGCGACCACCCGGCTGCTCGACCAGGCCGCGATGAAGCTCGGCGATATCGACCACTACGAGGTGAACGAGGCATTCGCGTCGGTGCCTCTATCGTGGGCACGGGTGCACAACGCCGACATGGACAAGCTCAACCCCAACGGCGGCGCAATCGCGCTGGGTCATCCGGTTGGCTGCACGGGCAGCCGGCTGGTCACCAGCGCCCTTCATCACCTCGAACGAACCGACCGAACGACATCGTTGATCACGATGTGCACGGGTGGCGCCATGGCCACCGCGGCCGTGCTCGAGCGCCTCTGACAACCCGTGGTTCAGCGGGCCAGTTCCATCAGCAGGCCACGGTTGTGCTCGGGCGCAACGGCGACGCTGTCGGGATGATCTCCGGGGCCGACGGCGATGCCGCGCCACGCGAGATACTCAGATGCCGCGTCGGTGTCGGCCACCGCGAGCACGATGGATCGGATGCCTTCACCATGCCGACGCAGGTGCTCTTCGATGACGCCGGGCCCCAGGGGGCTCATCAACTCGACGACGGTGTCAGCCAGTTGAAGGGCGGTCACCAGTGCCCCGATGTGGGGGCGCTCTTGCTCGCAGACAACTGCAACGTCAAAAGTGTCACGGTAGAACTCGACCGCGGCGTCATGGCGCGCCGCGGCCACGCTGTAGCGCTTGAGGCCGGTCAGCCCCAGCGGGTGCTCCTCGCGCCAGTACACGGCGGATCTGAGCGGCTCCTGCCACTCGACCACGCCGTCGCGGTGGAAGTTCCCGGCAAAGAACTCGAACGCGACGCCGTGGGTGTCGGCCGGGTCGGTGTGGATGGCGACGCCGATGTCGCGGACGAGTCGAATGTCGCGTTCGCCGAGGTTCCGTCGGACCGAATCGAGGTCGAACACTTCGTATTCGACGCCGATGTAGTGGGCGCCGTAGCGGGAATTGAGAAAGAAGTCGTTGGGTGCGAACAGTTCGATCAAGACACCGCCGAGATAGAGCAGGCCCGCATGCCAGTTGGTGTTGGGCAAGTCCAGTACGAACTGGGCCCCGAACACGTCGCGAAAGTGCGAGACCGTCGCCTCGAAGTCGGGCGCGACGATGTTGAGGTGCTGCATCTCCACACACGTGATGCGATCGGGCATCAATTTGCCGTCCACTCAGAGTTTTCGTTGACCGGTCGCCGACCCAGTAGATAGAGTCATCATTCTTACCATGTACAAATGGTGAGTGTCCAGGAGCGCCAAACATCGAGGCGACGGGTCCCCCAGATGCAGGTTCGCGTGGGCTGTCAAGAGCGAGAGGACTTTTCGTGATGATAATCGACGCCGACGCCCATGTGTGCGAGCCGTCGGACACCTGGACCTCGAGAATGCCGTCCAAGTGGGGTGAGCTGATCCCTCGGATCAAACGGAACGAGGAGATCAACGCGGATGTCTGGTGCATCGGGGACACCGTGATGAACACGCTGGCGTTCAGCGTGTTCTACAAGGAGCCCGGTGACGATCGTCCGCATCGGCGCAAAGATGACTTTCCCGAGACACCGCGGTTCGTCGACGAGGTGCATCCGTCTTCGTGGGATCCTTCCGAGCGGGTCAAGGTGATGGACGAGGTCGGGGTCAACATGGCCGCGTTGTACCCGAACCTTGGCCTGACCATGCCGGAACCATTCCAACGCATCGCCGGCGCAACACTGGACTTCCAGATCGATCTGCTAGCGGCATACAACGATTTCGTGTTGAGTTGGGCCGAGCGCGAACCCGGTCGGTTTATCCCGCTGGCGGTGGTGCCCTACTGGGATCTGGACCGCTGCGTTCGAGAGGTGGAGCGCTGCGCCGAGAAGGGCCACAAAGGCTGGGTGATGACGGGTACCCCGGAATACCACGGCGAGCCGCACCTGGACGATAGGCACTGGGATCCGCTATGGGATGTGCTCAACGCTTCCGGCAGTCCCGTCGCCTTCCACGCCGGCACGACGGCGAATCCCGCGGAGTACATGTATGACGAAACCACGCGCACCGTCGGTGGCAGTCGGGTGCGGGCGGTGACCGACGTCGTCCGGTCATTCTTCGACAACGCCAAGGCAACCACCAACCTGCTGATGTCCGGGGTGTTGCACCGTTATCCCGAGATGAAGTTCGCCATCGTCGAAAGCGGCGCCAGCTGGGTGCCGTTCATGCTCGAAGCGCTCGACGTTCATTACCTGCGTTACCGTCCTTGGGAGGTCCGACCCGAGCTGTCCGCGGACGTGCTTCCCAGTGACGTCTTTCGTCGCCAGGTATTCGTCAACACTTGGTATGAGAATCTGCGTGGCGACGATTTCGCTCTGCTGCCGATCGAC
>Ga0307441_1000544_pt1 | contig 13427 bp, 10 predicted proteins | sample SalMarWE160420MG_FD_202149 | JGI IMG/M metagenome (GOLD analysis project Ga0307441, IMG submission 202149) | Salt marsh sediment microbial communities from the Plum Island Ecosystem LTER, Massachusetts, United States - WE1604-20 | ecosystem: Environmental > Aquatic > Marine > Intertidal zone >... | reverse complement strand
GCGCGGATCTCGATTACTACGAGGTCGAGTTCCCCAACGGCACGTCGCGTGCGTACGTGCCGGTGCACGCTCCCTACGAGGCAGGGCTGCGCCCGGCGCTCACCAACGAGGAGGTCCAGAGCGTCCTTGAGCGCCTGAACAACGGTCGCATCACGCTGCCCAAGCAGTGGGCGGCGCGCCACCGCAAGGTGACCGACATCCTCACCAGCGGCGACCCCTATCAGATCGCCACGCTGGCGAGCGAGCTTCGCCGCTGGGATCTGGAACGGGGCCTACCCGATCTGGACCGGCAGGCCTACCGTCGTGCCCTGCGCCTCCTGGCGGGCGAGATCAGCGCGGTGCTCGCCATCAACGTCCAGGAAGCGCGCGCGCTGATGGATGCCGGCGAGGACGACGAGCTGAACTGAGGCGCTTCTCGAAGGCAAACGGTTGCGTCCGGGCCGGGGCCGAGCTCCGGCCCTTCGCGTGCGCGGGCGCCCGCGGCGCCGCCGCGTGGGCCGCGCCGACGCCGGCTCACATGCGCCCTGCGTCGTCCCGCGCCGCCGCCGCGCCCGACGCGAGCCAGCGCAAGGCGATGGCCAGGGCCGCGTAGTCGTCGATCCGGCGCGGCGCAGGGCGCATGCCCGGGGGCAGGAGCCGGGCCAGACCCCGCGCCGGATGGTCGCGGAAGTACAGCGCCCGCGCCCGCAGGCTGGTGTCGCGTTCGTCCACCAGGACCGGCTCGGCGCCCCGCGTGCGCAAACGCTCGACCAGCCCCGCACTGCCGGTGCCGTCGCCCACCACGACGGTGGTGCCGGCCGGTAGCGCCAGGCGCTCGAGCTCCGCATCCGTCAGGATCGCCAGCCGCTCCACGGTGCCGTCGAAGCGCACCCAGGCGGCGCCGAGGTTGCGCCCGGGATCCAGCGCCAGCACCCTGCGCCCGCCCGCCGCAACAACGCCGTCACCCGTCCCGGAACCGCTCCCGCGCATCTCGCCATCAAGCCTAGCAGCCGTACGCGAGGGGCCGGCCTGCCGGCCGGCCCCTCGCCGCGACGTCACGTCTCACGTCGCCCTGCGGCGACTCACGCCTCCGGACGCTTCTCCTGATCGGCCGCCGGCCGCACCGGCGCCGCCGGCACCAGCGCCTCGGCCTCCCGGCTCTTCTCGAGCGTGCGCTCGTCGGCCACACGCGTGTGCCGGATGGCGTCGAGGCCGGTGCCCGCCGGGATCAACCGGCCCAGGATGACGTTCTCCTTGAGTCCGACCAGGTTGTCGGCCTTGCCCGACACCGCCGCCTCGGTCAGGACGTGGGTGGTGTGCTGGAAGCTCGCCGCCGACAACCAGCTCTTGGTCGACAGCGACGCCTTGGTGATTCCCAGCAGGACCGGCTTCCACGAGGCCGGCGTCTTGCCCTCGTCGAGCAGGTGGTCGTTGGCCTCCTCGACGTCGAAGCGCTCGACGGTCTGGCCCTCGAGGAACTCGCTGTCGCCGGGTTCGAGGATCTCCACGTACTTGAGCATCTGCCGGACGATCACCTCGATGTGCTTGTCGTGGACGCTCACGCCCTGCCCGCGGTAGACACGCTGCACCTCGTTGACCAGGTAGGACTGCACCGCACCGGGGCCGCGTGACTCCAGCAGGTCGTGAGGGTTGATGGCGCCCCGGGTCAGCTGGTCCCCGGCCTCGACGTGGTCCCCGTCATGCACCAGCAGGCGGGTACCCTTGTCGATGCGGTAGGTGCGGCTGAACTCGCCGTCCTCGGAGGCGACCGTCACGCGGAAGCGCTCGTCGTCTTCCTGGATCTGCACGACCCCGTCGAGGTCGCTGATGATCGCCTTGACCTTGGGCTTGCGAGCCTCCACCAGCTCGATGACGCGCGGCAGGCCCTGCGTGATGTCGCTGCTGGTGGCGATCCCGCCGGTGTGGAAGGTGCGCATCGTGAGCTGCGTGCCGGGCTCACCGATCGACTCGGCGGCGATCACGCCGACCGCCTCGCCGAGGCCGACCTCGCGCATCGTCGACATGTCCAGGCCGTAGCACGCGCGGCAGACGCCGGCGCGCGTCTGGCACGTCAGCGGGCTGCGCACCTCGATCTCGCGGACCTCGGGGTTGTCGGCGATGCGCTTGGCGATGGCGGCCACATCCTCCCGCATCAGCGTGTGGCCCTGCGGGAGGTGCAGGTCGCCCATGGTCACGTCGAGCGCCAGCTTGCGCCCGTAGAGGCTCATCTCCAGATGGCTCCTGGGCCGTGGCCGCCCGTCGGGGCTGTAGAGCGCGATCCCCACGAAATCGGCGGTGCCGCAGTCGTCCTCGCGCACCACCAGCTCGTGCGCCACATCGACCAGCTTGCGCGTCAGGTAGCCCGAGTCGGCGGTGCGCAGCGCCGTGTCGGCGCCGCCCTTGCGGGCGCCGTGGGTGGAGATGAAGTACTCCAGCACGTCCAGGCCCTCGCGGAAGTTCGCGCGGATGGGCAGCTCGATGGTGTCGCCGGAGGGCTTGGCCATCAGCCCGCGCATGCCGGCGAGCTGGCGGATCTGCTGAGGATTGCCGCGCGCACCCGACTGAGCCATGACGAACAGCGGGTTGAAAGGCATGTTGTCGCGGAAGTTCTCGAAGACCGCGTCCTTGACCGCCTCGGTGGTGTCGTTCCACAGCCTGACGACCTGCTGGAAGCGCTCCTGCTCGGTCACGAAGCCGCGCTCGAAGGCGGTGTTGATGCGCTCGAGCTTGCTCTGGGCGTCGGCGAGCAACTCCTGCTTCTTGGGCGGGATGGCGACGTCGTCGATGCCGATGGTGATGCCGCTGGTCGTCGACAGCTCGAAGCCGTACTGCTTGAGCCCGTCGAGGAGCGCTGCGGTGCGCTCGATGCCGAGACGCTTGAAGGAGTCCACCACCAGGTCGCGCAAGGCACCCTTCTCGTACGCGGTGTCGTAGCGGATCATGCCGGGCGGCAGCTCGACCCCGCCCTCGGCCAGCGTCTCGCGGACCATGCGCGCGAACAGGCAACGTCCGGGGCTCGTCTCCTCGATGTGGCCGTCGTCGACGCGCACGCTCACCACGTCCTGCATGTCGATCTCACCGTGCTCCACGGCCAGAAGCGCCTCGTCGACATTGGCGAAGCGGTAGCGCAGGCGTCCCACGCTCGTCTCCTCGCCCGCCACCGTGATGCTGGAGTTGAGGTCGAGCTCGCCGGCATCGAAGGCTTTGAACGCCTCTTCGGGCGTCTTGAACGCGCGCCCGACACCGCGGTGGCCGGTGTGCACCTGGGTGAGCACGAACAGGCCGAGGATGATGTCGCGGCTGGCCTGCACGTTGGGGTCGCCGTGCGCGGGGCTGAGCAGGTTGTGGCTGGAGAGCATCTGCAACCTGGCCTCGGCCTGCGCGTACACCGACAGCGGCACGTGGATCGCCATCTGGTCGCCGTCGAAGTCGGCGTTGAAGGCCTCGCACACCAGCGGGTGTAGCTGGATGGCCTGGCCTTCGACCAGCACCGGCTCGAACGCCTGGATGCCGAGGCGGTGCAGCGTCGGCGCCCGGTTCAGCAACACGACCCGGTCCTGGATGACCTCCTCGAGAGCGTCCCAGATCTCGTCGCGGGTGTCGCGGTAGCGCTCCAGCAGCTTGCGCGCGCTCTTGATGTTGCTGACGATGCCGCGCTCCTCGAGCTTCTTGAACAAGAACGGCTTGAACAGCTCCAGCGCCATACGCTTGGGCACGCCGCACTGGTGCAGCTTGAGCTGCGGGCCGACCACGATGACGCTGCGCCCCGAGTAGTCCACGCGCTTGCCGAGCAGGTTCTGGCGGAACCGCCCCTGCTTGCCGCCAAGCAGGTCGGTGAGGCTCCTCAGCGGTCGATCGGAGCCGGGGTGCACCACCGCGCTGCCGCGGCGGCCGTTGTCGATGAGGGCGTCCACCGCCTCCTGCAGCATGCGCTTCTCGTTGCGCACGATCATCTCCGGCGCGCCCTGCTGCATCAGCTTCTTGAGCCGGTTGTTGCGGTTGATGAGGCGGCGGTAGAGGTCGTTGAGGTCGCTGGTGGCGAAGCGGCCGCCTTCGACCTGGACCATCGGCCTGAGGCTGGGCGGCATGATGGGCACCGCCTCGAGGATCATCCAGGCCGGGTCGTTGCCCGACTCCAGGAAGGCGCGCACGATCTCCAGCCGCTTGCGCGCCTTGGCGCGCTTGTGGCGGCTGGGCGACGCCATCTCCTCGGACAGCTCGGCCTCGAGCGCTTTCAGGTCCAGCGTCGACAGCAGCTCGGCGATGGCCTCGGCCCCCATCTTGGCCTCGAAGTCGTAGCTCTCGATGACGCGCACCTGGCGCCGCACCAGGTCGATCTCCACCCGACCCGAGATGTCCGACTTGAGGCGGCCCTCGTCGGCCAGCTCGTCGCCGGGCAGCACCCGGTCGCCGTTGACCACGATGGGCTCGTCCTCGTACGGGTAGACGCGCGCCCGCGACACGATGATGCTCGCAGGGTAGGAGAGGTGCACGGTGCCGTCGGCCGCCGCGACGATCTCCTGGGCGGCGTCGATGGCTCCGACGACCTTGTCGCCCGCGCGCACATCGGCGCCGTCGCCCACCAGCACGTGCATGGTGGGGTTGATCTCGTGCTCCTCGCGGCGCGCCCATTCGACACGTAGGGTCGCGGTGACGTCCTTGCCCTTGGCCTTGCTGGCCCGAACCGTGGCGCTGGCATCGCTGGGGAGCGTCAGCGTGGTGCCGCTCGCCGCGCGCGCCAGTTCCGTGCCCTCCTCGACGAACTCGCCGTCGCCGACGAGCAGCTCCATGCCCTTGGGCACCAGGTAGGCGTAACGGACTTCCTCTTCGTCCACGTCACGGATCATCAGCACGCCGCCGTCGGAACCGATCGGCAGCAGCTCGGCGACGCCCTCGTCCTCGCTCTTGACGACGACGTCCGAGCTCAGCTCGGCGATGGGCTGGCCGCCCTTGTAGCCGTCGTCCTCCTCGATGAAGTCCTTCTTCGGCAACACCAGGCGCCCGTCGCGGGCCTCACGGTAGTCGAGCGTGACCTTGCGCGGGAAGCGGTACTGGGCGATGCCGGGCAGCTTGGACTTCACGCCCTTGGCCAGCGACTGCCCCTGCTCCACCTGCTCGCCATCGGCCACCACCGCGTCCTCGCCCCCCGACACGGTGTAGGTCTCTTGCATGCCGTAGCGGAGCTGGCGGTACTCGTCGTCCGTGAGCAGGTCGCCACGGCGCAGCGGGCGCCCGTTCATGTGCGCGCCCTGCGGGTCGGTCACGATGTACTTGGCGAAGTAGAGGACCTGCTCGAGCTGGCTGGTGGACAGGTTCAGGAGCGCGCCGATCTTGCTGGGGATGTCCTTGACGTACCAGATGTGGGCCGCCGCCGTGGCGAGCTCCACATGGCCCATGCGGTAGCGGCGCACGGTCGACTTGGTGACCTCGACGCCGCAGCGCTCGCACACCTTGCCGGCGAAACGCTGGCCGCGGTACTTGCCGCACGAGCACTCCCAGTCCTTCTCGGGGCCGAACACGCGCTCGTCGAACAAGCCGTCGCGCTCCGGCTTGAGCGTCCGGTAGTTGATCGTCTCCGGCTTGGTGATCTCCCCGTAGCTCCAGCCTCGGATGCGCGCCGGCGAGGCGATCTGGATCTGGACCCGGGTGAACTCTCTCAGGTCTTTCATTGGCATCCCTTCAGGAAACCGCTTCGGCGAACGCGTGCACGCGAATTCGGCAGCCGCCTCACCAGTGCCGTCCGCTCTCGTCGAACATGCTCACCGGCTTGTCGTCGTCGTCGAGCACGCGCACGTCCAGGCCCAGCGAGTGCAGCTCCTTGACCAGCACCTTGAACGACTCGGGGATGGTGGGTTCGAGGACGTCGTTCCCCTTCACGATGGCTTCGTAGGCGGCGTTGCGCCCGTCGATGTCGTCGGACTTGATGGTGAGCATCTCCTGCAGCGTGTAGGCCGCGCCGTGCGCCTGCAGGGCCCAGCCCTCCATCTCGCCGAGGCGCTGTCCGCCGAACTGCGCCTTGCCACCCAGAGGCTGCTGCGTGATGAGCGAGTAGGGGCCCGTGGATCGCGCATGCATCTTGTCCTCGACCATGTGGTAGAGCTTCATGACGTACATGATCCCCACCACGATGGGCGCGTCGATCGCCTCGCCGGTGCGACCGTCGTACAGCACCGCCTTGCCCGCCATGGCCAGGGCGCGCTCCGCGTCGTGGGCCTCGAGCTCGGGCGGGATGATGCCCAGCTTGGCCGCCCGCCGGTGCACCTCCAACTCGCGCCTGTCGGGCTCGAAACCGGCCTCCACCTTGGCCTCGATGTCGCGCCCGGCGGCCTCCTTGAGCTTCTGCTTGATCTCGTCCTCGCGGGCGCCGTCGAACACCGGCGTCACGTAGGAGACGCCGTCCTTCAGGGCCGCCAGGCCCAGGTGGGTCTCCAGGATCTGGCCGAGGTTCATGCGCGAGGGCACGCCGAGCGGGTTGAACACCAGGTCGACCGGCGTCCCGTCGTCGAGATAGGGCATGTCCTCCGGCGGCAGGATCTTGGCCACCACGCCCTTGTTGCCGTGGCGATTGGCCAGCTTGTCACCCTCGATGAGCCGGCGCTTCTGCGCCACGTACACGCGCACCATCTCCTGCACGCCGGGCTTGAGCTCGACGCCAGCGTCTCCGCGCCTGAAGCGCACGGTGCGCAGCACGATGCCGCCGTCGCCGGGCGGCACGCGCAGGCTGGTGTCCTTCACCTCGCGTGCCTTCTCGCCGAAGATCGAGCGCAGCAGCCGCTCCTCGGGCGTGGGGTCCTTCTCGCCCTTGAAGCTGGTGTGCCCGACGAGGATGTCGCCCTGCTTGACCTCGGCGCCGATGCGCACCACCCCGTCCTCGTCCAGGTCGCGCAGGGCCGCCTCGGAGAGGCCCGGGATGTCGCGGGTGATCTTCTCGGGCCCCAGCTTGGTGTCACGCGCTTCCTTCTCGAACTTCTCGATGTGGACGCTGGTGTAGACGTCCGAACGCACGAGGTTCTCGGAGAGCACGATGGCGTCCTCGAAGTTGTAGCCGTCGAAGGGCATGATGGCGATGAGGATGTTCTGGCCCAGCGCCAGCCTGCCGTGCTGCGAGGCCGGACCGTCGGCGATCACCTCACCCGCGGCGATCTTCTGTCCGATGTCGACGATCGGCCGCTGGTCGAGGTTGGTGTTCTGGTTCGAGCGCTGGAAGCGCGTGAGCACGTACTCGCGCTCGACGCCGGCGTCCGACTCGATGACGATGCGCCGGGCATCGACGAAGCTCACCGTGCCCGCCTCCTGGGCGAGCAGCACCGTGCCGGAGTCGCGCGAGACGCGCTCCTCGACGCCCGTGCCGACGAACGGCGCGTCCGACTTGATCAGCGGCACCGCCTGCGACTGCATGTTCGAACCCATCAGCGCCCGGTTGGCGTCGTCGTGCTCCAGGAACGGGATGAGCGACGTCGGCACCGAGATGATCTGCTTGGGCGACACATCCATGAAGTCGACCTCGCCCGGCTCGGCGAACACCGGGTCGCCCAGCTTGCGGGCGACGATGGTGTCGGTCGCGAAGACGCCGTCGTCGGCGAGCGGCGTGTTCGCCTGGGCGATGATGTAGTTGTCCTCCTGATGCGCGGTCATGTAGACGACCTCGTCGGTCACCTTGCCCTTGACCACCTTGCGGTAGGGCGCCTCGATGAAGCCGAGATCGTTGACGCGCGCGAAGCTCGCCAGCGAGGTGATCAGACCGATGTTGGCGCCTTCGGGCGTCTCGATCGGGCAGATGCGGCCGTAGTGGGTGCGGTGCACGTCGCGAACGTCGAAGCCGGCACGCTCCCGGGTGAGCCCACCGGGCCCCAACGCCGAGATGCGGCGCTTGTGGCGGAGCTCGGAGAGCGGGTTGACCTGGTCCTTGAACTGGCTGAGCTGGCTGCGACCGAAGAACTCGCGCAGCGCCGCGACGATCGGCCGGTTGTTGACCAGCTTCTGCGGCGTGGCCGCATCGGGGTTGCCGAGCAGCATGCGCTCGCGCACGCCCCGCGCCATCCGCCCGAGGCCCACGCGGATCTGATCCGCGACGAGCTCGCCGACGGTGCGGATGCGGCGATTGCCCAGGTGGTCGATGTCGTCCTCCTGGTAGCCCTCCTGGCCCGCTTGCAAGCCCACCAGGTACTGGATGGTGGGAACCAGGCCGTAGTCCACGAAACGGCCGTCCTCGAAGCCGAGCAGGGTGTTGGGGGCGTACTCCAACCCCAGCTTGGTGTTGATCTTGAAGCGGCCGGCGTCGCCCAGGTCGTAGCGGCGAGGGTCCGCCAGCAGGCTGAACAGGTAGTTGGTGGCCTTGTCCACCTTGGGCGGGTCGCCTGGGCGCAGCACCGTGAACAGACGCAACAGGGCCTCGTCGGGCGTGATGCCGGCGGCGTCCTCGGACTCCAGCGTGGGCGCGATCAGGTGCTCGCTGCCTGCGAACAGCTCGCGGATCTGCTGGTCGCCGAACCCCAGCACGCGCAGCAGCAAGGTGAAGGGGAACTTGCGCTTGTTCACCTTCATCCACAGGATCTCGGAGTTGTCGAACTCGATCTCGATCCACGGCCCGCGCTTGGGCATGGGGATGATGCTCGCCGTCAGCGAACGGCTGGTGCCGCGCAGGGCGCTGGTGAAGTACACGCCGGGGCTGCGGTGGATCTGGGAGACGATGACGCGGTCGGCGCCGTTGATCACGAACGAGCCGTCCTCGGTCATCAGCGGCAAGTCGCCGAGGAACACCTGGTCCTCTTTGATGAGGCCGGTGTCCTTGTGGACGAGCTGGAGCTTGGCGAACAGGCCGGCATGGTAGCTCAGGTCCTTCTCTCGACACTCCTCGGGGCCGTACTCCGGCTCTTCGAGGCTGTACTCCAGGAAGTCGAGGACCAGGCCCGTCTGCCGACCGCGCTCGGTCTCGTCGATCGGGAAGACCTCCTTGAACGCCGCCTGCAGGCCGACGTTCTCGCGCAAGGGCGCCGTCACGCCCCGTTGCAGAAACGTCTCGTATGACTTAATCTGTACGTTGGTGAGGTTCGGAAGATCAATGACTTCCTTGATCCTGCCGAAGGTCCGAATCTCGCGCATCTTCACCCCTTCGCTCAAGCCCGTGCCGCCGCCCGAAGCGCCTGCGCGGCATCGGCCGCGCACAACCGTGGTCCCCTAACGCGCGCGCAACGCACCCTCCCGCGTCCCTTTCGGGGCGCGAGGCACGCCTTGCCCTGCGCGGATGTTCGACGTCAAGTACGAATCCCCTGACTCAAAATACCGTTTCCCGTGCGGATCCCATGTCGGCAGAACGCCACGACGACCCGCCTGCCGCCACCCGGACGGCAGCCGGACGCGCGCCCCGTTGCCGGGTCGCTTCGCGTCGTGCCTCGCGGTAGATCTCCAATCGTCTCCTCGTGTCGACTGCGGCCCGCGTAGCCGAACCGGAAGCTCACAGCACGAATCTGTATCTTAACCCCCCCAAGCCCAAGCATGCGTGATCTAGCTGGCACGCCGCCCGTGCCGGCGCCGCGGCGTGGCGGCCCGTCGGCCGCCACGCGATCGGCATTTGTCTCGCCTGCCACCGCCGCCGGAGGGCGGCCGGTGCGCTGCATCCCGCGCGCCTACGGCGCGTTACTTGACCTCTATCGTGGCGCCCGCGGCTTCGAGCTTCTCCCGGATCTCGTCGGCCTCGTCCTTGCCAATGCTCTCCTTGACGACGCCGCCCGCCTCGACCAGATCCTTGGCCTCCTTCAGCCCGAGACTGGTGATCGCGCGCACCTCCTTGATGACCTGGAGCTTCTTGTCCCCGGCCGACTTGATGCTGACCGTGAACTCCGTCTGCTCCTCGACGGCGGCCTCGCCGGCGGCGGCGGCCGGCATCATCATGCCGGCGGGCATCGCAGCGGCCGCTTCGACGCCCCACTTGTCCTTGAGCGCGTCTACCAGATCCACCAGCTCGAGCACCGTGAGCCCGCTGAGCTGCTCCACCATCTTGTCCTTGTCGAACGCCATGTGCCTACTCCTCCTTCAACGTCTCGCTGTAGTTGTGAAGTACGCCTACCAGGTTGCGCCCAGGGCCCTCGAGCACGCCCACGAGTTGCCTGAGCGGGGCGAGCAGCGTGCCGAGCAGCTCGCTCTGCAGCTCCTGCCGCGAAGGCAGCCTGGCGATACGCGCCAGGGCGTCGACGCCCACCACCCCGCCTTGCAGCACCCCGCCCTTGCCGACGGGGAGGCTCTTGGGATGATCCTTGGCGAAATCGGCGATCGCCTTGAGGGGCGCCACCGGATCCTCGCCGACCAGCACCAGCGCGGTCGGACCCACGAGCGTGCCAGACAACCCCTCTACGCCTTGCTCCTTTAGCACGACGTCGATCAGGGTGTTCTTGGCGACCAGGATGCGCCCGCCGACGCCTTTCACGGCGGCGCGCAGGCGGCCGAGCTCGCCCGCGGAAAGCCCCTGGTAGTCCACCAGGAAGAACGTCTTGGCATCGTCGAGCAGCGAATGCAGCTCGCGGACCGATGCCTCGTTCCTTGGGTTGGCCATACGACCCTCTCTCTTGCCTAGAACGTGCGCTCGCGCACCACTGGGGCGCCGATCGAGCGCGTGCCGCGAAGCGCAGCGTGGTCGCGGCCGGGCGGCTGCTCCGCAGTGCGGAGCCCACCCGATCGGCAACCAGTTGACGCCTCGGCAGGATCTTTAAGCCTGGCAGGCCCCTGCTGTCTCCAACGCCAGAGGTGCATCGCAACCGCCACGCACCGGGATGCCTGATCCACCGCGCGTGCCTAGAGCGCCACCCGCACGCTCGGGCCCATGGTGGAGCTGAGGTGAACGGTGCGCACGTATTGCCCGCGCGCCGCGTCCGGCTTCGCGGCCTCGAGCGCCGACTTCAGCGCCGCCAGGTTCTCGGCGAGCTTGTCGGCGTCGAAGCTGGCCTTGCCGATGGGGGCGTGGACCACCCCCGTCTTGTCGGCACGAAACTCGATCTGGCCGGCCTTGAGGGCGCGAACGATGGTGCCGATGTCGGCGCCCACCGTTCCCGCCTTGGGGTTGGGTAGCAGCCCGCGCGGCCCGAGCACGCGGCCGAGCTTGCTGCCTACCTGGGCCATCATGTCCGGGGTGGCCACCACGGCATCGAACTCCAGCCAGCCGCCCGCGATGCGCTCGATCATCTCGGCGGCCCCCACCTGATCGGCGCCGGCGGCCTCGGCCTCGCTGGCCTTCTCCGCCTGCGCGATGGCCACCACGCGCACGGACTTGCCGGTGCCGTGGGGCAGCGCCACCGTGCCGCGCACGGTCTGGTCCGACTTGCGAGGGTCGACGCCGAGGCGGAAGTGCGCCTCCACGGTCTCGTCGAACTTGGCCGTCGCCAGCTCCTTCACCAGCGCGGCCGCCTGATCGGGGGCGTAGAGCTGGCCGCGATCGACACGCTTCTCCAGCTCGCGGTAGCGCTTGCCGCGCCTAGCCATCCGTCGGCGCTCCTTCCACGGTGACCCCCATCGAGCGCGCCGTGCCTGCGATGATGCGCGCGGCGGCCTCCGGGCTGCCGGCGTTCAGGTCGACCATCTTCTGTTCCCCGAGCTCGAGGCACTGCTTCCAGGTGATCGATCCGACCTTCACCTTGTGCGGCTCGCCCGAGCCGGACTCGATGCCGGCCGCCTTCTTGATCAAGTAGCTCGCCGGCGGCGTCTTGGTGATGAAGGTGAACGAGCGGTCGGCGAAGATGGTGATCTCCACCGGGATCACCGCGCCGGCCTGCGAGGCCGTGGCGGCGTTGTATTCCTTCACGAACTGCATGATGTTGGCCCCGTACTGCCCGAGCGCAGGCCCCACCGGCGGCGCCGGCGTGGCGCCTCCGGCGGGCAGCTGGAGCTTGACGACGCCCGCGATCTTCTTGGCCATGGTTCCTCCTTAAGCTCCCCCGGCTCCGTGGCCCGTGCCGGGGTCCAAGCGCTCCGTCGAGGACGCGAGCCGATGCTGCCCGCTCACGCCCGGACGACCTGTGAGTAGTCCAGCTCGACCGGGGTCTCGCGACCGAAGATCGAGACGAGGACCTTGACCTTGCCGCGTTCGGGGTTGACCTCCGACACGACACCGGTGAAGTCGGCGAAGGGCCCGGCCGTAACCTGGACCATGTCGCCGACGTTGAAGGTGATCTTGACCTTGGGCGCCTCCCGGGAACCGGTGATGCCCAGCGTCCCGAGCATGCGCTGCTCCTCCTCCGGCGACAGCGGCACCGCCCGCGTCGCCGTCCCCACGAAGCCGGTCACGCCGGGCGTGTAGCGCACCACCTCCCACGCCTCGTTGGGCTCGTCGGGGTTATCGCCGAGATCCATCTGTACGAAGATATAGCCGGGAAAGAGCTTGCGACGGACCACCTCTTTCTTGCCGCCACCCGCGTGTTCCACGGTCTCCTCGGTCGGCACGACCACTTGATAGATGCGGTCGGCGATCCCGAGCGACTTGGCCCGGCTCAGCACGTTCTCCTTGACCTTTTCCTCGTGGCCCACATAGGTGTGGACCGCGTACCACTCGATGCTCATTCGGGTCAGTCCTCGTCTCGAGTGCCTCCGGCGGGGCGGGCGCGACCGCGGCGCCGGGGCGGGGCGTCGGCCTCAGGTGATGAGGCCAATGAGGTTGCCCAGCGTGGAGTCCGCGATGAGCAGGAACAGCGCGGTCAGCAGCACGAACAGCAACGTCGCCTCGGTCGCCTGGAACACTTCCTTGCGGGTGGGCCAGGTGACGCGGCCGAGCTCGGCGCGCGAGTTTCGCAGATAGTTGACGAACCCCTTGAACATGGCTTCGGCCTAGACCTTCACCTCGCGATGCACCGTGTGCCTGCGCTCCCAGGGGCAGTACTTCTTGAGCTCGAGCTTGCCCTGGCTGTTGCGCCGGTTCTTGTGGGTGGTGTAGTTGCGGCGCTTGCACTCGGTGCACTCGAGCAGCAACTTGATGCGGACGTCACTGGCCATGGTCGTCTCCCAATCGAAAGAGCATAGCAGAGACGGGGCCGCCGCGTGGCGACGCGGCACCGCCCATCTCTGGAGGTCGCCTCGACGGCGCTACTTGGTCACGGCCGTGACGACACCCGCACCGACCGTCCGACCCCCCTCACGAATCGCAAACCGCAACCCCTCCTCCATCGCAATCGGCTTAATCAACTCCACACCCAACTCCACATTATCCCCAGGCATCACCATCTCCACACCCTCCGGCAACGACACCACCCCCGTCACATCCGTCGTCCGAAAATAAAACTGCGGCCGATACCCAGAAAAAAACGCCGAATGCCGCCCCCCCTCCTCCTTCTTCAACACATACACCGACCCCCGAAACACCGTATGCGGCGTAATCGAACCCGGCCGCGCCAACACCTGCCCCCGCTCCACCTCATCCCGACCAACCCCCCGCAACAAAACCCCCACATTATCCCCAGCAATCCCCG
>Ga0307441_1000541_pt1 | contig 13463 bp, 16 predicted proteins | sample SalMarWE160420MG_FD_202149 | JGI IMG/M metagenome (GOLD analysis project Ga0307441, IMG submission 202149) | Salt marsh sediment microbial communities from the Plum Island Ecosystem LTER, Massachusetts, United States - WE1604-20 | ecosystem: Environmental > Aquatic > Marine > Intertidal zone >... | reverse complement strand
GTGTAAAGAGTAGTCAATACGGCTAACTCAGCAACAGTATATGAACGTAAACGTCTACCTAAAGAATCAAGTTCATAAATATGCTCATACATAACAGCACTTGCACTGGTAAGAGTAAATACCCACGGAGAACCACCAGATTCTGTAATAGTTAAACCTGTAACAGTTACACTATCTACAGCTTCAAAAATATAAAGAGTTTCAGTCCTAGTGACTTCGGCCCTTAAAAATTTAAAGTTATTGGCTCCTCCATCTGTACAAGTATCTCCAATAGTAGGAGCAGCACTAAAAGGAGAAGAACCAGCACGGCATACAACCACCTCAGTAATACTATTTTCAAAACCCCACATCCAATAATGAAATCTATTCATACTCTTATATCGAGCATAATAAGATAATGGGTTACTTACAGTTTTTCCGAGCATTCTTGGAGTAGTTTCAAATGCACGTGTAACTACACTACTATCTTTTTCTGTAGCTATTTGTACATCATTGCTAAAATTAATCCAAGGAAAAGCATCATTAGCACCCAATGTACGTACAGCAGAAGAACCACCCCAACCATCAGATTGACATACATGTACTTCCATTGTATGAGTACCTGTACCATCATCTGTTAAGTTAATAGGTGTACCCGCTATTGCATTAGCATAAGTTGTAGCTAATTTAAGTGTGGTTGCAGTAAGAACAATAGCAAAATATTCAACATCTTCCGCCAATGGGTCAGGTAAATCAGCCCCAGTCGTACTTAATTGAACGGCATCTCCTGTAGTTAAACCTAATGTAGCTGCTAAAGTAAGGATATCTGTAGCAAAAGCAGAAGTAAAAGTTTGGCTACTACTTACTGCTGATAATCCTTGCTCTTGTTTCATAGCACCGGTTTGAAATATCTTAGGAGTAGGTTCATTCGGCATATAAACCTCCTTTTAATTGTTAGTATAATTATCAGCTAATTGTATTTCAGCTTCGGCCTCAACAACTACTGAAGTTATTTTTGGAAACATTTCATATTCAAAAAATACTTCTGGATACCCTGATATTTGAATAAATCCATCACAAGGAAAAATACCAGATACTCTATCATCATGAAACATATAAAGTATTTTTAAAAATTCTCTACCCCATCTAATAGCATCAAACATATCTTGAGGAATAGTGACATTTTCTTTTCTTCTTATGTACCCTGCTTGACTTATACGAAAGGATTGATTCATATTTCGTTGGTCTATAAATCCATCACCCTTAAGTTTAGTAATTAATATTTCTATTCTAGGAAAATAATCATCACTTTTTTGTACAAGTCCGGTTAAGGTTTCTCCTATAATAATATTTTCAGGGTTTCTAGCAAAAGTACCGTACTCTATGTGTTTATTTATTAACGAATCTAAAAAATCAGCTAAGGGTTCTTTAGCCATAAAGCTCCTTTCATTAACCTAGTCTCCAAATTTTAGCATTTTTTTGTTCAACTAATTTACGCAATTGAAAATCTCTTTCACTAGCTACAGGAGCAAAAATAGGTCTCCTGCCTCCTCTTATTCCAAACTCCCAATTAAAACGAATGACAAGAGTCTGTAAAGATTCCTGAGGTTGACCTCTAACAGTACTAAACAATCTGGGGTCTCCTCCTCTAGGTAAAACTCTAATTGTTCCAATATATCTTTCCTCTCTTCTATTTAATTTCTCAGCCCTGACCATACTATGCAAAGCCACAGAAGATTGTTTTGCAATTTTATTCCCAAACCCAGTCCAATTTTTTAATGGGTTACTTGAACTAGCTCCATTTTTAAGCATTAATTTTAATTTACCAGTCCTACTCGTTAAACGTCCTGAAACACTGGGTTGTTCTTTTCTTGCATGGTAAGGATTATATTTACCAGTTGTATTTTCTATAATATATTCTTCCGCCCTTAATCTAGTCTTTGTTAAACCCTCAGCTATGGCTTGTTGCATAGCTATTCTATGGTCTTTCATTACTTTATTAGTACCAACTATAAAAGCTCTTACGCCTTTCAATTCTGTAGTAGCCATAAAAGCTCCTTTAGATAATATTAATAAATTAAGTAATTTAAGGTTAGAAGTGGGTTAAGTAACCCACTTCTAACTTTCTCTATACCAGTAGACTTAGGAGGCCATACCAGCGAATTACGTGGTCATATTCTTCATTAATACTCCATAACGAGTATTAACAAATTCACCACGATACTCTCTTACCCTGACAACAATAGAGTCTGACTGAGGTTCAGGATAATCCTCAACCATATAATCCGCTACACCAAAACCAGACCAAACAGGTTGACGACCTAGACCTTTAACCCTCCACGAATTTACATTAGGACAAGGATAATAAACCATTGCATACTCATCAGTCCAAAGACGTTCAAGAGTAGCATTTTCTATACCTAATCCGGTACTATCAGCAAAAGACGTAGCAATATGTACCTGCTTAATAGCAAAGAAATCAGCAAGAAACTGTAGTTTCTGTGCTTTATTCATAGTATCAATAGCAGATGTATATTTAATATCACCTTTTACATTGTCACATCTCAATACGTTTCTAAAGATAACTTCATTAAGTTGTAAATGAAGTTCACTTCGCGGGATACCACTTTTTGCAAATATTACATCAGCCACTGCTGTTATATTTGTAAAAGGAACAGCATTAGTAGTATCATCCCACTCATGTGTAACTGTATAAAGATTAGTTGCACCAGTAAAAGTAGTTTCATTATGAAGAGCATCAACTACACGTTTTTCACGTGCAATAAAAAGCTGGTTTCTAGCAATATTACCAGCCACTACTTCTTCATCAAAAACATCAGCATTTTGCTTCTTTTGAACATTGTCTACAGGTTCTTCATAACCATATTCAAAAGTTTCATAGGTATTATCACTCCATACCCATTTTCCACGTTTAAACGTTCCTTGCGGAGCACGTTTAATATCAAGTTGTTTCATACCAGCACTGGTAGGAAGTACAGGTATTCGACCAGACTCCTTACTTACTGGTAATTCTGGAAGCATCTCATTAGCTTGGTAATCGACCAAGTCCATAGGAGACTCATCCAATAATTCCTTTATATCATCGCGTAAAGCGGTTCCAAGATATTTACTCATTATAAACCTCCACAATATTAATTAGAATTAGGTTAAGTAACCCATTAAGTCAATGCTACCCATTCAAGAACAACTGTTCCAACAATAGGACAAGCTGCTTCACCTGATGCAGCCCAACCATCTGCTGCATTAAAATGTACTGTATGAGCATCAGCTGCAGCAATAACAAGTCCACCTACACCTCCAGTAGGCATAGCTGCACCCACTGTAGCTGTTCCATTACAATCTGCTGCTGCTCTACCTGTAATAATATCTTCAAAAGTACCAGTACCACCAAGTACTGATACAGCACCAGTAGCAATAACAGTACCAATACCGACATCAGGAGTATCAGCAGTAATATTACCATCAAGCTCATCAAGTGCCATACTCATATGAGCTGATTTAACAACTATAACTCCAGCCGGAAAAGTATAAAGCAATTTTCCAACTGCCAAATCAGCACCACCTGCTATAGCTGGAAGTACAGTAGCAATAGGAACAGTAATAGTAGTTTTATGCCATGAACCTATTACTTCTTCAACAGAAGTGATACCAGTATTAGGTGTTCCAGCAGGACTACCCCTCATTACTTCAGTATTATAACCAACACCAAAACCATTGACAACAGTTGCGGTCTTAGCATAACAAGCTATAGCTCCATTAGTCTGTTTCTGTCCTTTACCATCTGCTCCTACTTCAACTTCATCGCCTACAGCAATTGTTCCAGCAGAATCAAAATAGAATGACTGAAAAAGACTATCCAAAAGTAAAACTTCAATTCTCAGATTACTCTCATCCCCAACGGTTATACCATCAGGTTTTGCCCCAGCAGCAGTATATGCCACCGTATCAGTCGATTTAGTTACAGTTACAAAACGCTGCTGAACTAAACCAGCTGCACAAGTAAACTGCATAGTTCTTTGTTGTATCATGTTTCCTCCAGATAATTGGAATTAAGTTAAGTAACCCATTAATCTTCTTCTTCAAGATCCTTTACTTTTCTAACAATAAGATTAGGGAATTCCTTCATTGCTTTTTTAGCTGCTTCTGCTTTAGTAATACCATCTCTTTCAGCTATCATCCTTATTGCTTCAACCATAGACTTAGGAGCTTCCTCATCTTCTGTTTCATTATTAACACCTGCTTGAGCGGGTGCGGTTTCATCAAACGAATCTTCAAGATTTGTTTGGTTTTCAATATGAGCATCAATAATTTTTACTAATGCATCAGAAAATTCCAATCCATTCTCAATAGCTTCTTTAGCTATTTCAGGAACATTCAAATCAACACCATACTTTTCAATTTTAGCATCGATTTCTTTACGTTTTTCCTTAACTTCAAAAGCAGCTATTCTCTCTCTAGCTTCTTTTAGAGCAACAGATTCTTTTTTATCTAAATTATTTTCAGCCTCACTTACTAACTCTTGATAGGCTTCTGGATCTTCTTCCTTTATTTTTTTAAGATCCAATTTAGTTTTAGAGAACATCATTATAAAACCTCCTTAAATTAAATAGGGTTAATTAAGTCAAAACATAATTTGCATCAGCTAAAATATCATATAACCACTCAGGAGCACCTTCACCAGATGTATAATAACTGGCCTTTGTCTTTTTAACCTCTTCTTGAGATACGTTTCTAAACTGGGCAACAGCCGCAGTAAAATTTTCATAGTTAGCATCTACTTTCTCTTGAAAATAGCTTACTTCATCATCTGTCAAAGGAGTATCAGGACTCCCAAATAATTTATTATCACCTGCTTGAATAATATGTATATCAAAATCCCTCTTTTCAGGTTTTTCTTTTATTAGAGATATATAAGTTCCAATAGAACCTATAATTGAAGAAGGAGTAACCACAACTTGTTCTGCTGCTGACCCGATAAAATATGCTGCTGAACACATAAAAGTATCAGTAAAAGCCACTACTTCTTTTTCTGACCTAGCTCTATATACAGAATTAGCAAATTCAGGTATACACAAAGAAGTACCACCTGGGCTGTCAAAATATAATACAATACGTTTTACCATAGGATCACTTACCAACTGTTCAAATTCAGTTTGTAATTCTATAGTAGAAACAAAACCACACATTGTATCTAACCAACTAGCTTTAGGTACTAAAACACCTTCAATGTTAAGTATAGCTACATTACCTATTTTTTGTACATGAGAACGTTTTTCATTTCTTGGTTCAAGCTGAAGTAGGTTAAATGACCCATCGTCCATAACTTTTTGAAGTATGACTTCTGTCATGGTCTTTAATTTTTCAGGATGAATAAGCCATACAGAATTCATAAAATGTTGAATAAGAAAACTACTACCAATTTCCATCTTCTTTTCTCCTTTCTTTGGCATCATCTTCATCCAAGTCTTCACCTTCTGCTTCTCCTTCTCTACGCGAAGTAGAAGTATCTCTATTTTGTTCTTCTTGGTCTGAAAATACAATTTCATATTCTTCTGATAATTCTTTTTTTCTCTTTAGGACTTCAGCTTCTCTTTCTACTGCATCTAAGGCTTCTTTCTTAAGCTCTTCTAAAAGTTCTTCATAACTAAGTCCTAGACCTGCTTGAATACGGTGTTGACTAGTTGAATTTGTAGCTAAGTCAACTTTTCTTGCCCTAGCTGATTTTTCTTCATCCAATGTTTTATAGACAGGTAAAGTTATTTTTAAAATCATTCCTTTTAATGTACCTTTTAATGCACCTCTAACTAAACCCTCTTGAAGAAATGTAAAAATAATCCACCTTAAACAATTTGATAAATCACGTCTCCACCTATTTATATTACGTTCTACCTCAAGAGTACCTCCTCTATAGTTAGAATAATTAGCTTCACTCATATCCAAAAAAAGCATTTGATAAGGTATACGTACAGTCATGGCTACAAACTTAGCTAATCTTAAAACATAGTTATCAAAATTATCAGAGGGACGATTAGGAGAAGCAAAAGTTATAGATTCACCTTTTCTTAAATAACTTAGCATTCCCGGTTGCAACTTAGCTTTTTTCTGTCCTTTAATTTTTATATTTACATCTTCTCCTGCCTCAGTTAAGTCTTTTCTAGCTTGAGCAGGATTATCTGTTGAAATAAAACCTGCAAAACAAGCAGCTACTCTTGCTCCTACAAGTACAGCTTCAAGATATTGATTAGTATACCTTAAAAGACCCATAGAACCAGTAAGAACAGGTATACCTCTTGATTGACCCGGTCTTAAATTCAGAGGAGCTTTAAATAGCCAACAAACTCTTCTTGTCAAATTTCCAGAAGTTTTATAAGCAGGAAAAAATTTAAAATCTTCTTTTTTAGCACTATAGTAGTTTATTTTACTATTGTATTTTTTATTTTTAATTACCCAATAACCCTTTAATCTTCCACTTTCATAATAATGAACACCCTCTTTAATTAGATTATTTTCCTTCATCTCAGGAGGGGTTTTTATACGAGAAGCTTCAATTAACTCTACATAAGTTTTTACTTTTCTTCTGCTTCTTTTATCTAAAGGTAAATTAATTAATATATCACCATGAGTAAAAGCAGAAGTAATAATTTGTTCAGCTATTTGAGTCAATGAATATTCTCTATTAATATCCATCCCTTGCATTGTCTCACCAAAAAAACGCATAACCTCTTTTTCAAAAGATTCCGTTGTTTTAGAAACATCAATATCAACAGTACCACCTAATAAAGTATTAATATAAGCAAGTTGAGCACTACTAGCAATAAAATTATTTTTAATAAGTTTACTACTAGTTTTTCTTAATTGTTGTAAACTTTGATCCATTTCCAATTCAGTATCTGGACTTAGCTCATGTAACCCATCAAACCAATCACTAAAATAAGGAGACTCATTAACAATATCATAAGGAGAAGGCATTATGCACCTCCTACACTAGTTAAAAGTCCACCAGACGTACCATCATTTGTTTCTGCTTCTAGCGTAGCTTTCATTTCTAACCACTCAATAAATTGAGTAACATTACCGAGTCTAGTATATACAGTGCGCATTTCTCTACTGTTTTCAGTAGACATTATCCAAAACGAGTCTACTTCTTTTGCAGCTAAAGCATTCTTAAAACGAGCTAATTCATCAGCCCATGATGTAAAAACTCTTGTCATAATAATATCCTTTATATAAAGTTAGTCCCAATCAGAAAGTTCTCCAATGTCATACTCATCCAATTTTTCCCTTTCATCATTGAGTCCTTCAATAGTTTCCTTAGCTTCTTCCTCAATTTTCTTTATAATAGGATTAAAAGAAAAATCAAGTTGTTCAAGCTCTTTTCTAAACGTACCTTCAGAAGTAGGTATATCTAAACATATAAAACTATGTATATCAGCCATACGATAATCAAATTGACCAATATGTTTGTATATATATGTCACTTCATTTGTATTTTTATTAACCTTACGAGTTTTCCTTATATTTACATACTGCCTTAAAAAATCTTTAGTTATATTTTTAGCTATTTCAAAATTATCACTAAAAGATTTTTCTTCTGTCTCATCGAGATACTCAATAGTCCTTACTAAATATAAATTATAATCTTTACTATAATTTATAGTAACATTTTGATTATCCCTACCTTTTACCCAAATTATTCTTTCTAAACCAGAAGTACCCGCATAAATTTGTTTAGTACGATTACCTCCAGTATCTATAGCATACATACCTATTTGCCATTTTTTATTTTCCAAAGTTGTATATATTCTATTAGTCACATCCCTTTTAATTATATTACGAACATCATTTTCATCAGCAATAGGTAATCTACATTCAAGATGATAAGCATCAATTACACGTGACCTTCTATTAGCTCCCCATGCACGAACTACTACATAAAATCCAGATTTTTGAGAATCTATTCCTGCTGTTAATAATTTACACCATTCAGGAACTACCCCAACAATATCTTCTACCTTATGCTTTTCAAGTTCATCTACACTAGTTTTACTAATATCATCAATCCAAAATTTGGCTAACCAACATTGCCAAAAGTTTTTAAAATCATGAAGCTTATCTTTAGTTTTCTTAAACTCTTGCCATATAGCTTGAAAAGAGCGAAATGGAGAAACCATTGAATCATACCAACAAAGCACTCTATCAGGTAATTCAGGAGGTAAGTCAAGTAACCCACTATTGGTTTCAATTACATATCGTCCAGTACTATTCATCTTTCTTTTTTGGTCAGAATCATCAAAATCATGACCGCAAGCCACACAAGTACATTTATATATTTCTTCTCCATTTCTCTCAATAATTTTCTTATTCTTAAAAAAATCTAAAACTTGTACCTTACCACAGTTTTCACATTTAACAGCCCATTTAAGTACAAGAGTACTGGGGACAGTCAATTGTTGATGTAATAAATCCCCTTCAACCGATGGAGTACTCACCCCAAAACCTTGACCTAGCCCCATATGAAGATAGGTAGTTAATCTATCATTAGCTAACTTTAAAGCATTGGATTCATCACCTATCATCAATTTCATTAAACGTAATTCATCAAGTATAACTGTTTTAGCTGCAATAGAACTTAATGTCGCAAGTGAACCTGCCCATGCAGGGTATATTGTCATATTATCAAGTTCAATTTCAGACCTAGATGTTTTCTTTACTCCCTGAGTATGCTCTTTTAAACAAGGGGTATTGTTAATCATTTCAATAACTTTTCCATGCATATTTTTCTTAGACAAAACTTCATCAGGATTAATATAAATAAGAGTACCAGGGTCTTGGTCTATTGCATCAGCTATAGCTACTTGTAAAGAAACAGTTTTTCCAGATTGAGTAGGGGCTATTATAAACACCCACTTAACTTGACCATTACCTTTAAGGGATATAGGAAACTTTATATAGGGAGTTAATTCTAAGTCTATTTTACTTAAAATATTTGATTTATAAGGCAGTCTAATTTTCTTAGCCACCTCTATAGCTGATATTCTTTCAGGTAAATAAAGAATATTTAATTCTTCACGACTTATTTTAACTTCTTCCACGTTGAGCCATCCTTGCAACCTCTGTAAACTCAGGATCTTGGCTTTCTAAATCAGCTAACCTAGTTTGAAGTAGGTTATGTGACCCATCTTCTTCCCATGAGATTACTTTAGCCCCTTCTTCAAGGCTACGTATAGCTTCATTGTATTCTTCCGTAAGAATCTTTTCTATATCCCTTTGACCTTTAATTTCCATACACATTAAACGCGAAGCAGAATGTTTAATAGCTACTTTTACAGAATTTACTGTAGCCCTAAAAACATCTTTTACTCTTTTTGATGCCTCTTCTTTAAGTATCAATATACCCAACTTAGTCTGATTAAGTATCTTTTTAGAAAGTAAATTTTCATGTTTTAACTCATATTCTAAAGAAGCACTTTCAGTACCTTCTTTTAAATTAGTGCCAAAAATCCTTCTATACTCCCTAAGTTCTTGAGAAAGAGCACTAATCATTCCAAATACAGGTACTCCCTGGTCAGTTTGTCTAGCTATAGGATATTTTTCTGCCATTTGTTCTATTTCATAAGCAGACATCCCTCCCACTTGTCTAAAGTACATATGTTTTAAATGAAATTCCTGCAATTGTTCTGGCAAAATGGCCTCCTAATTTACTTTACATTGGCTGTACAATAACTTTAATAGTTCTTGTCGGTTTTCTAGCTGGACTATCGTTGCTAGCTATTTTTACCGAAACTAAAAACTCTGTATCAGTTACAATAGATGATGTACTTCTCAATCCTAAATATACCTTTTTAGTATCAAAAGTTTCTGAATAATTAGTGAGTCCAGAAGGCACATTAACTCTTTCTATAGAAGCAATATTACTACCGTCTAGATAAGAAGTAAAATCAAATTCAAATATTTCATCCTGACCAAGAGTATTGTCCATTTGAACTTCAGGTATTCTCCAATATGACATATCCGCCTCCTAATTAAAATTAACTAGCGGTTACATCCAAATCACCAGCAGCTATTTCAGGAGTAATACCATTACTGATAGCAAGTGAAGCAGCTAAAGCACCGCTACAAATTAGTTCACCTGCTCCAGAAGCAGCACTACCCACAGCAGCATAAGTAGCAGTATTAGTGCCACCAGTACACTGTGGAAAAGTTATAGCTGCATCATTATCAACTACTTCAGATGCAACAGTCCAACCTGCGCCACTACGTGCTACTGCTACACGTGCATAACTAGTATAGTCACATTCATTAGTTTCTTGGTCTCCAGCTTCACCGGGGTCAGCTGTATGAAGTGAAATATAAAAACTACCAGCTGCAACACTACCTCTTAAACCTCCAGCATCACCAATATTAGCCCAATCTGCATTAGTGAAAAGAAGTTCAAGTAAATTAGTTTCAGCAGAATTACTAAGAGACATTTATAACCTCCGTTTTTGGAATTTGAATTGAATGAATTTTAGGAATTATTATACTATCTATCTTAGGTATAATTATTCTGTGAACAGTAACCACTATTGCTCCAGCATCAGTAATAGAAGCATTCAAAATTAAACTAACGAGTATGTTAGATGCAATATACCCTTTACCAGTTAAAACACTAGATAAAGTTAAACCTACGTTAAGTAACCCACTAATACTTCCTTTACCGACTAAAGTACTAGATAAAGCTAAATCAATAGGCATATTAACACTGGCAAATTTTTTACCTAATAAAATACTCGATAAAGTTAAACCTATAGGTATATTAGTAGATAAACTAGTTTTACCAACTAAAGTACTAGATAAATCTAAACCAATAGGTGTATTAGAACTAATGCTACCTTTGCCTGATATAGATGCACTTAAATCTACTCCTATAGGTATATTAACAGACATTGTAATAGGAACCATCGTAGCACTCAAACTTAAACCTATAGGTATATTAGTAGATAAACTAGTTTTACCCAATATGGATGCATTTAAACTTAAACCTATGGGTATATTAACAGATATTCCAATAGAAACCATTGTTGCACTTAAACTTATTCCTATAGGTATATTAGAACTAATATTTCCTTTACCAACTAAATCACCAGATAAAGTTAAACCTATAGGTATATTAGCAGACAAACTAGTTTTACCAACTAAAGTACTAGATAAACCTAATTCTATAAGTATATTAGCAGACAAACTAGTTTTACCAACTAAAGTACTAGATAAATCTAATTCTATAGGTATATTAGCAGACAAACTAGTTTTACCAACTAAATCACCAGATAAACTTAAACCTACGTTAAGTAACCCACTAATATTCCCTTTACCGGAAATAGAAGCACTTAAACCTAATCCTAAACTGATAGAACAAGAAATACTACCGCTTTCAACCGGCTCACTACTCCCCTGCCAGGCACCTTGTTCTAAAGTATTAGTACCGCTATCCTTATAATCGCCCTGCCAGGCACCTTGATTCAATGTGTCAGCCATTTATACCCCCAACGATATTCCAATACCGTTATCAATATTCGGTGAACTATCTTGTAAACTGAAATCACTCCCCGGAGTTGTAAATTTCGGGTCGCCTGTACTCACCTCATAATCCTGAAACACCGTAGTAGTATCCACCAAATCCCACATATCATTACATCGAGCATCATCCCCATGATTTTTCCAGAAAAAGTTACTGTCTGTTTGTGTCGTCCATACAAAACCATCGGTATCATTTTCTTCCATTATATTATTAATGCATGTCCATGAATAACCAGTTGTGTTAGAAACACCTTTGTCACATTCATAAAATGTATTGTTTAATACCGTAGTATCTTGTCTTGCTACTGATTTTATACCTATAGTAAGATTGTCAAATATGTTAAATGCTATCAATATATTATCATCATAAGCTCGGTCGTCTACCCCAATGCCATAAGTTGCGTCTGAACTATCATGAAAATAATTAAACAAAATTTTACTATTCGACCATGCAAGAAGAATGTTACAATTTGCAGATAAACCTTCACAATTAATAAGTCTGCTTGTTACTGCTACGTCATACGCATATCTTTCAGCAGATGAACCATAATCATTGTCAGCCCTACAGTTTTCAATGAGGCAATCATTATCAACCTGTAAAACTCTGTAATCTGCTCCTTGTAAATCAAAATTTCTCACTATACAAAAATTCCCTGTGTGAATTCGATACGTTGCACAATCAAAAAATGGTCTATCAGCAGCATCTCTTGACCAATCGGAATAAACAACCGCAGCCCCTTCATTTGTTGTTCCACTTTTTACACCAATAATTACAATTGGAGAAACCTCCGTCCCATCGCGAGCATTAAAGTCAATATCTGAATCTAATGTATAACTACCATCCATTACAAAATGAACATCCCCTGCAACGACAGCACCTTCAAGATGAGACTCAAAAGCGGCCTCATCCATTGCATTAGCCCAGGAATCGCCAGATTTATCACCAGCACCCGCATCAGTCACATGAAAATAATCATTAATAGCCATTAGCACCACCCTCCAAAGTCAATAAATTTTCTATCTTCTTTAATGTCTGGCGTGTCTGCAATAACATTGTATTCACTATTACATACGACCTTAAAATCGCCGTATCCTTGCTCTTTTAATTCTTGCAATTTTTCTAATAATTCATTTATTGTTGATTTTTGCTCAACCACATTTTTGTAAGTCATTATAATCCCTTTCCACTGTTAATCAATTCATCTAGCAAAGTAGGATTCCCCGCAACTTCAAGTATCTTTGCTCTCCTGTCAGATTTAACCTTATTTTTTTCAGCTTGCATAATTATTGATTCTATAAGAGGTGTTGCAGAAATATCTTTCGGATTTTTGCTTAATCCAAATTTGTCATACCTTTCAGGACTTAACGGTTCTATAGGTTTTAACAGAGTATCAACAACCCATTCTTCGCAGTCATTCTGAGTTTTATGGTGTTTATTACAGCCACCCTCAACCGTATTTCCAACAGGGATATTACAATTGTTAAGATTGCAATTTATAAAAGTAACACCTGTCATATCAGAAGGAAACACATCTGTAAACGGCTCTCTCTGTGCAAAGCTACTATGAACAATCTCAGTATTGTTAAAATCTTTCGCAGGCTCTTTGGTTAAATCCATATATTTAAAGCCTCGTTTCATTGCACTAATTTGAGCAGAATATTCTTTGTAAATTATCTGTTTGCTCAATAATTTCTGCTTCAATTCAGCCTTTTTGTTTTTAACTGCTTGACTCTCTGGATTGTAACCATTATAGCTGTATTTTTGATTAATTGCCATTATTTTTCCCCTTATATTAAAACCCTTTCTCAGACTTAAGAACTAGGTTAAGTAACCCATTAAAATTAAAATTTCTCTCAAAAATAGAACTCATAAATTTTTTACACTCTCGTTTTGCCAACAACCGAAG
>Ga0307441_1000540_pt1 | contig 13482 bp, 8 predicted proteins | sample SalMarWE160420MG_FD_202149 | JGI IMG/M metagenome (GOLD analysis project Ga0307441, IMG submission 202149) | Salt marsh sediment microbial communities from the Plum Island Ecosystem LTER, Massachusetts, United States - WE1604-20 | ecosystem: Environmental > Aquatic > Marine > Intertidal zone >... | reverse complement strand
ATACCTCGATTTCCACGGTGACCGCTGCCAATATCATTGTGGGGATGCTGCGGATGCGGTAAGTCGGCTACCGGCACGGGATATTCGAACAGGGTGAATACGATCATCATGAGGTCGGCCTCTCCGTGGGGACAATAGGTGTCGTAGGGCGCCGACTGTTCTCCGATGTGGATGGACCTAGCCGGTACAGCCTCAACAAGCCGGCTTCCGGCCAGGAGCAGACGCACAGCAAGCGCGTCCGCGTGGCTGCTAAGCGTTCAGCAGCGGGCTATTCTTCAGTGGGGCTGTAGCCAAAATGAGGGTGTGGCCTCCATATCTAGGGGGCGGCCGGATCATATCTTTAATTCAGCACTGGTGTCTATTTGCGGGCCCCGTAATCGACCCGGCTACTGGGCGGTCACGGCCGGAGGGCCTATCGAACCGGTGGTGCTAAGGGGTTGGGGAATGGAGCAGAGGGTCGACGATCCGCTTGAGGGTGGCATCCGTGAACGCCGGCACCCTCGCCTTCCAGCCGTTATAGCGCAAGTTGCCGCTCCGGCCGATGACGAAGCTGACGGGTATGCGCCAGATGCGACCATAGCCGCCGGCCCAGGGGCTGCCGAGCAGGCCGACGGGAAACGCTAGTTTCGCGGCCACGGCACGCACTTGCTTGAGGTTTGCCGGCCCGTCCAGGCTGAAGCCGAGCACAATCAGGCCCTGGTCGGCATGGCGTCTCGCATAAGCCGAAAGCAACGGCAGTTCTTCGCGGCAAGGCTCGCACCAAGTGGCCCAGAAGGTCACGATGACCACCTTGCCGACAAGGTCGCGGGTGGCGATGTCACGGCCGGACACGGTATGCAGAACAAGGGGCGGCGCGGCCTGGCCAACCTTGAGGTCGTTCGCGTTGGCCGGCGGCGGAAGCATCGCACAGGTCAGCACCATCCCGGCAGCCAGCCCGAGCCGGCGCCACCCGCCCCGTTTCCGCCCGGCTGCCGTAGGTGCGGCCCGGTCCTGCCGGTGAATACGGGGATGCAACACGATTTCCACTCCGCCGCTCAGAAGCCGTAGCTGACGCCGACCGTGGCGGTCCATTTCGGAAACAGCTGGTAGCCGTCCAGGCGGCTGTATACCGGCAGCTGCACAAAGCCGTAGGCCTGCAGGCTGCGGGTGACGGCGACGCTGACACCGGGACTCAGGTAGACGGTAGTGCCAGCGGTGTTGGCCGTATCGGCAAGCGCGCCCTGGTCAGCGGACTTCCGGCTGATGTTGAGCTGTAACTGGGGCACCACGCGGGGGCTCTTCTCGTAGCGCAGGCCGGTGCTCAGGGTGATGAGATTGCCCGGACGGAAGTTGGCACCGGATTGATCCAGCCGGTGGGCCACTGCGGCTTGGAACTGGCCGTTGATGAAGGCATCGAAGTTCTGGCTGACGGCTTTGTAGTAATAGCCGCCGACGACTACGTCCGTGCTGCCGGTACCCGCCTGCAGGCTGGTATCTAGCAGCTCACCCGCTGCCGGTCCGCTGGCGAACGCCACCGGATGACTGCCCACCACGCCGGTGCCGCTGGCGTCCGGGCCGCCATAGTGGCCAGTGGGCAGCTTCAGGCCGAACTGGACGCCGAGGTTGTGGGTGGGTAGAAAGCCCTGATAGCTGGCGATCAGCTTGGCATCCCCGATGCTGGAGACGGTGACGCCACTGACCTTGTCCGGCGTCAACGGCGGCGTTTCAGCGCCGTAGGTGGTATGGCCGCGGTCCACATAGGGAACCAGCAGACGGAAGTTCCATACTGTACTGGGCGCGTAGGTCAATCCGAGGGTGATGTAGCGGTTGGTGGTGTCCTTTTCCACTTCCTGGTCCGCGGTGGGATTCAGGGCCGCCACACTGGCGGGTGACACGCTGCCCATGCCGTGGCGTAGTTGGCTTTGATCGATGTAGTCATACTGCAGGCTGACGCGCCAGCCGGCAGCCGCCGTGTAACCCATCGCGGCGTCCGTGGAAAGGGAGCAGCCGCAGGCGGCACAGGCGAGCACCGGGGTGGCAGGCAGCAGGGAAAGACCGGCGGCAACGATTCCGACGCTGATCGGGTTTGCAAAGCGCTTGTCTGTGTTCGACATGATTCCTGACCTGCCGTTGGGTAAGTGGTGGATTTCTGCAATTGCCGGTGACTCGATCCGGCCCCCGACGGAGGCCTCATCACTTCCCTGGGACAGGTGCCTGCCACGCTTTCCTTGGCGGCACGAGCAAACGGCAGGGCTCTCATGGTTGGTACGCCCGTGGGCATCTACCGGCAACCGACGACCCTATGCCCTTAGCCTAAGGGCCAGACGTCTTGAGGAAAATGCGACACAATGTCGCACCGTACCTGCTTCGGTATCCTCGTCTGGTTGCGGTGTCGCTCGGGGCCCGCTGATGTGCCGCCCGGTCCTCTGATGCCTGTAAAAATGATCGCTGAGCCCACTGCGGGCGAAAGGAAGAATGCTTGGTTCCCCGTAGCAGATCTGAGGGAAAGCCAACGGCCAGAAACAGCCGGTCCGTTGCGGGAACTTAGGTGACCGCTGTACCTTGCCAAGCGGACCGTGCGAAATGGCAGATGGCTAGCGTTGCGGCGCTAGGCAAGAGGCTAGCGGACGCCGCCCAGATATTGATCCAGCAGGATGGGCGAAGCGATAGCATAGCCTTGCACGTAGTCCACGCCCAGCCGACGCAGTTGTTCGACAACGGTCTGGTGTTCGGCCCCTTCGGCCACAGTGGTGAGGGCCATCACATGGCCGATATTGTTGATGGACTCGACCATTGCCGCATCCACGCTATCGATATGCATGTTGTAGACGAAACTGCCGGCGATCTTAATATGATCGACGGGCAGGTTCTTCAGGTACGTGAATGAGGACAACCCGGAACCGAAATCGTCCAACGCGAAGTGGCAGCCGATGTTCTTCAACACGCTGAGAAAGCGCTTAGCCTGCGGCAGATTATCGATGGCAGCCGACTCCGTAATCTCGAAGCAGATACGCCACGGGGCCACCGGTGGATCTGCTAACAGGTCGAGGACGAAATCCAAGAAAAGATCCTCGGAGAGTGAGGGACCGGAGATATTGACGGAAAATATCGTGTGTGGATCCAACGTGCCTTGGTGATCGCCTAGCGTGGCAAATAAGGTGCGAAGCACCCATCGATCGACTGTAGGTATGAGGTTATAACGCTCCGCGGCGGGTAGAAAGGCGTTGGGCAGCAGGATTTGGCCGCCCTCGTCGCGCAGTCTCAATAGTATCTCCAGGTATTGCGGGCGGTCGGTGTTCTGCTCAAGTGGCACGATTGGTTGAGCGTACAGTAGAAAACGCTCTTCCTCAAAGGCGCTTGAGAGGCGCTGCACCCATTCCATCTCCCCGAGGTGGCGCACCAGTTCGACATTGTCGGGCTGGAAGACATGGACGCGGTTGCGGCCTGTTTCCTTGGCCGCGTAACAGGCCCTGTCGGCGGCGCTCAGCACTTTCGCCAGAGTCTCGCTGTCGCGGTCAATGGACACCACACCGATACTGACACCGACCCGGAAGATCTTTCCGTGCCAGGCGAAACGGAAGTCCTGAACAGCTTCCCGAATCTCGTCAGCGATGCGCAGGGCCTGATCAGGGGGGCAATGTTCCAGCAGGACGCCGAATTCGTCACCGCCGAGCCGGGCCAGAGTATCGTCGTCGCGCACTCGGGCGAGCAGCAACGCCGACAGACGCTGCAGCAACTCGTCGCCGGCGACGTGTCCGCAGGTGTCGTTGACGATCTTGAACTGATCCAGATCGAGATACAGCAGGGCATGTTGACGTGGCGTTTGGCGAGTCTCGTCAAGGGCGCGCGATACGCGGTGTTCGAATTCCGTCCGATTGAACAGACCCGTCAAGGCATCGTGGGTGGCCTGCCAGGAAAGCTTGCTGGACAGCTCCCGTGCCTTACTCATGTCCCGGAATACCAGCACCGTGCCGAGTAGGGTCCCATGCCGGTTGCGTATCGGTGCAACGCAGTCGGCAACCACATATTGCGCCCCGTGCCGATTGATGAGCGTGGTGTTGTCACCCACCCCGACCAGGTATCCCAATTCGACGGCCTGTTGCAGGGTTCGGTGGACTGTATTGCCGCTCGCGGAGTCGACGAGTCTGACAACGTCGAAGAGGGGTTGGCCGCGGGCCTGCGCTGCGGACCAGCCGCTGAGTTGCTCGGCCACCGGATTTAAGAAAGTCACCACACCCTCCGGATCGGTGGCGACGACGGCGTCGCCGATAGATGCGAGGGTGACCTCCGCACGCTCCTTCTCTTGGGTCAAGGCCTCTTCGGCGCGGGTCCGCGATGCCAGCAGGTCATTGAAGCGCACGCCCATCGCGGCTATCTCGCGCGGGCCGCGTTCCGGGACACGCAGGTCCATGCGCCCCTCGGCGGCGGTGCGGGCGGCTTCGCAGAGGCGTCCGATAGGGGCGCTTATGGAGCGACCCAGGTACTGGGCCACGAGCACGGCGAGCACGGCAATAGCTGCTCCCAAGGCCAAGTCGCGGTACAGCAGAGCGTTGATCGGTGACATAACCAATGCCGCCGGGATGCCCACGTAGACGTTCCAGCCAGTGCCGGGAATCGGCGCGACGCCGTATAGCTTGCTCACACCGTCTAGACCCACCGATTTCATGGCTGTATCGGTCTTGCCCGCCAATATCTGCGCCACAACGGGTACATGGCGACAGTCGGTCCCTACCCACTTGGACGCGTTGGGCCAGCGTGCGATGACGCGACCGGCGGCACTAATCACGGTAAGCACGGAACCCGCCGGGAGTCGCGCATCTTTCAGGGCAGCCTGGTAATGCACGGAGTCGTAGGTCAGCAGGTCCACCGCGATGCCGAGCACACCGTCGGGCTTGCCGGCTACGTCTCGGAGGGAATAGCCCAACAGGATGACGGGGCGGCCACTCGCCGCGTCGATAAATAGGCTACTGAGCGTCATCGTCGTGGATGAGAGTGTCTGATGCAGCCATGTCGGGGCTTGCCGTAGGTCGACGGGGCGGCCGACAGGCTCGGCCACGGCGCAGACGGTGGTGCCGGTTGCGGTCACTACGCTGACGCTACAGAAATTGGGGTTCGCACAGGGGAATAGGCTCAGGTACGTGCGACATTTGCGGGTATCCAGGGACCGGACCGCGGGTTGGTGCGCCAAGCGCTGCAGTACCAGCCTGGCATCCCCTAGAAAGCGTTCCGTGTCCGCGGCCGAAACGTGCGCAAGGGACTGGGCCATATTCATGGCTGTGCGGGTTGCCAGCGCCTTTTGCCGAAAGATTACATAGAAATGCAGGGCGACGAACGGCGCCAAGATGCCAAGCGTGAGGAGCAACAGATAGGCCCGGATGGATAAGCCGCGCCGCATCGCGAACCTCCTTCGGCGGGTGCAAGGCGTCGGTCCCGCTCGTGATTGTCGGATTGGTTCGTTGGCACGTGTGGTAGGGATCCAATGACACTGAATCCCGCGCCGTTTTTCTCAGTATAGGCACAGGGGCATGTTCTCGCAGAACCCGCAGGGTACGAGCGGGTCTCAGCTGTCCATCCGGGTCGGGGAAAAGGTGGCCTTTGGTGCGATTGCGTACCGAATCGACACGACTTGTGTCTGCTGCGATGGCAGACAACCCGATTCAATTACCATATCGAAACGGCCATGTAGATTCCTAAGCTCTTCGTAAGTCACGCGCCGCAGGAGATTGCGAGACCGACAGTGGCGCGAAAGGGGGTTGATGATCATGCCCGAGGCATGGCGTGTCCTTCGCCAGTCAGCCGACAGGAATCGCAAGGTCTGTGAAATGGTTGCAGGGACTGCGATCAGCACGTGGAGCTGCGGCTCTGGGCGAGCGAGTGGAGGGGACGGACGGGCGCCGGACCGGTTTGCCCGGAACGGTACCGCGAGATTCTCCAACGGCCTGGACAGGTTGGCTATGTTACCGCGGTTGATAATCATTCGCATTCGTGTATGATGTCACGTGCTGGTCGTATTTGTGCCACCTAACATTGCATGGTGGCACTGACTCGAATCCATGTCGTTGTACGTCTGGAGATTTTCGTGAACGATCCGAATACGAAGACGGGGGAATCGCCCACGTTGTCCGGTTTGCGCCTTGGACAATGGGCCCGGGTGCGCGCCATCGATGGCGGCCGGTTCATGGCCCAGAGGATGGGCATGCTTGGCATCCGCCGGGGTGTGGACGTCCGGGTGGTTCACGGACCGGGCCCGCGCGGGGCTGTGGTGCAGGTGGGCGGGGCCCGCATCGCGCTCGGGCGTGGCGTGATCGAACAGATCCACGTGGAGCTGCACGCTGCCTTGGACACGGAAGCGAACGTTAAGGGAGAGCACCGATGAGTGCATGTCACGGTGCCGAGGACGCGGTTGCAGCGACCACGGGACAGCCGGTCATCGCGGTGGCGGGCAATCCGAACTGCGGTAAGACGACGCTTTTCAATCTGCTTACGGGCGCACGCCAACATGTCGGCAACTGGCCGGGTGTGACAGTGGAGCAGCGCCGCGGGGTGGCGTCGATGCACGGCATGAAGGCCTCGGTCGTCGATCTGCCGGGCGTGTACAGCCTGCTGGGCGGGGGCGGTACCGATCAGGCCGTGGCGCGCGATTTCCTGTTGGACGGCAACGTCGACTTGGTGTTGAACATTGTCGACGCTTCGAATCTGGAACGGCATCTGGCGTTGACTGCCGAGTTGCTCGAAACGGGAAGGCCGCTGGTACTGGTACTCAACATGGTGGACGAGGCCAAGGCCCAGGGCCTTGAGCCGCGCACCGAGGAACTCTCGAAGGCGCTGGGCGTGCCGGTCATACCCATGGTGGCGCGTACAGGGCACGGAAAGCAGGATTTGCTGAACGCAGTCAGCCGGGCGCTGCAAACGCCGCCGCAGCCGGCGCGGATCCGCTATCCCGCGGTAGTGGAGGACGCCCTGCATACCCTTTCCGAGGCGTTGGGGGAAGGTCATGCCGCGCGCCGTCGGTTTGGGGCCTTGCGGCTGCTGGAAGGCGCCGCGGACGCCGACAGTCCCGCGGTGGGCGAGTTGCTCGGCGCGGTGCGCGCTCGGGTGACGGCAGCAACCGACGAGGAGGCGGGCGACCTGCTGGCCGATGCGCGTTTCGGTTGGGCGCACGCGCTGGCTACGAGTGCGATGCGACGCGGCGGTCGTGTCGGCAGGCGCCAGCGCGTGACCGACGCGCTGGACCGCATCGCACTGCACGACTGGCTGGGCGTGCCGGTGTTTCTGCTGGTGCTGTATCTGGTTTTCGTGGTCAGCTTCAGCGGCGGTAACATCTTTCTGGATTTCTTCGATCAGGCCTCGGCCGCCCTGTTGATCAACGGCGTCGGCCACGCCCTCTACTCGGTGGGGCTGCCGGCGTGGCTGGTGTCGGTAATCGCCGGCGGGCTCGGTGGCGGCCTGAATCTTGTCATCGCTTTCATTCCTCCCATCGGCCTGACCTTCCTGTTCCTGGCGTTGCTCGACGATTCGGGCTACATGGCCCGTGCCGCGTACGCCATGGACCGGCTCATGCGCCGGCTCGGCCTGCCCGGCAACGCCCTGGTGCCGATGGTGATCGGCTTTGGCTGCAATGTGCCGGCCGTCATGGGCTCGCGCATCATCGAGGACCCGCGGGGGCGCATGCTCACCGTGTTGATGCAACCGTTTATGTCCTGCTCGGCGCGGCTGACCATCTACATGGCGTTCGCCGTGGTGTTCTTCCGCAGCGACGGCGGGCAGGTGGTGTTCCTGCTCTATGTGCTGGGGATCGTGGTGGCGCTGCTGACCGCCTGGCTGCTGGGCAAGACGGCGGTGCGGGGAGAGGCCCTGCCGTTCGTCATGGAACTGCCGCCCTACCGTCTGCCGAGCGTCCAGAGCGTACTGGTGCAGAGTTGGCAGCGGCTCAAGGTGTTCCTGTTCCGCGTAGGGCGGGTCATCGCGGTGATCGGCCTGGTGCTGTTCATCCTGCCCGGCATCGGCTGGACAAGCAAGGGTCTCCAGACCACCGATATCAATCATTCTCTGCTGGCCCAGGGCAGCCGTGCGCTGGTGCCGTTGTTCGAGCCCATGGGCATCAAAGAGGACAACTGGCCGGCGGTGTCGGGGCTGATCGCGGGTGCGGCGGCCAAGGAAATCGTGATCGGCACCCTAAATGGCATCTACCAACGGCAGAATTCCGCCGACCTGATGAACGCCTACCGCGATCCGGATATCGGCGCCCAACTGTGGCGTGCCGTGAAGACGATTCCGGCCAACGCCATGACTTTCGTCAGCACCCTGAACGATCCTCTCGGGCTGTCCGACCTGGGCTCGACGCAGGCGGCGGAGCAGGCCTCCGGGGCGGACAGCGCGACGCTTAAGGCTATCGCAGCGGGGTTCACGCCGCTGTCGGCGTTCGCCTATCTTGTCTTCGTGCTGCTATACGTGCCCTGCGCCAGCACCATGGGGGCTCTCCGGCGTGAAGTGGGTTGGGGCTGGATGGTGTTTTCCATGCTGTACGGCATCGGCCTGGGTTGGGGCGCAGGCACCGTCATCTACCAGGTAGGTACCTTCGCACACCATCCGGAAACCTCGTGGCTGTGGATCGCGGGAATCGTGGCAGCCTTCGTGCTGCTGGTCGTAGGGCTGCGGGTGTACGGCAGTCGCCAGCAGGGTCCGGGAGGTGGTTTGCTCGAGGCGCCATCGTGAAGCCGCTGTTCGCGGTACGCGACCGGCTGCGAGAGCAGGGCATGGCCACGGTGAGTCAACTCGCGGTGGTCACGGACCTGCCATTCGCGACAATCGAGGATATGCTCGCCTATTGGCAGCGGCGCGGGCGCGTTGAGTTGGTCCCGCTCGGCGCCGGGGACGGTTGCGGCTCGGCCTGTGGTGGCGGATGTGCCAGTTGCGGCGTGCCTTCGGAAAGCGGCGTACGCGTCTATCGCTGGCGAGAGTCCGACAAGGCAACGGCGCAGCCTGTTACGTTTCATAGACCAACGCTGCTAAGAAAATAATCGGTAATGGTAGCGAGCATTACGGAGCGCAGGGCGCAAGCCCTGCGCCGCGGGCGGTTTGTGGCCGGTTCCAGCGCTGAGCAGTTCGGTCGACCCAAAACGATGCCCAGCCGCCGGCTGCTTGCGCAGCCACGAGCAGGGAGACGAGTTCCTGGTAGTCGGCGCTCCCAATCTCCTACCTCGCTGGCATCCTCACACCCCCACGAGGGATGCCGGCAGTGGCCGCGCTGGTGCACGGCGAGGACCGCCTGCCGACCGATCCGCTGGGGCCGATCCGGCGCGGGTGCACCGAGGGACGCCTGGTACGAGGCGCCAGCGTCCGTCGTCTGCAAGAACCGCCTAGCTAACCTGTCTCGTCCTTGCAGTGCGGGACAAATCTAGAACCTAAGGAGGAGTTTTGAGCATTCGATCGATCTGGTTGGTTGCGGTTGGGTTCGCGGGACTAGTGGCGGCGACCGCCGCGGTGGCTGCCGGACCGCGTCCGGCGCGGATCCTGTTGTTCCCGACCCTGCGCCAGGGGCTGCAGACGGGGTTGCACCTGGATACGGAGTCGGTATCCAACGTGGCGGGCGGCCTGCGCCAGGCCACCACCTTCGATACGCTGCTGCACGCCGGCTTCAACCTGGATAGTGGGGCATTGGGGCTATGGCAGGGCGGAAAGCTACGCGTGTCGGCCATCTATATCAACAGTGGGCAACCCGATACCTACGACATCGGGGATCTGCAGGTGACCAGCAACATCGCCGCACCCAATGCCACCCGGATCTATCAGTTCTGGTATCAGCAGCGGCTGTCGAGCTGGCTGGCGGTGCGTGCCGGCCTCATCGACCTGAACCAGTACTTCGCAGTCACCCCCCATGCCGGCAGCTTTCTAAACTCCTCGTTCGGGATCGTGCCCACCGTCGCTGCCAACGTCCCGTCGTCCATCTACCCCACGCCCGGCGCGGGCCTGATAGTCAGCGGCCATGCCGCCGGCTGGCAGGCCCAGGTGGGCGCTTTCCAGGGCGAACCGTCCGAGCGCGGGGAACCGTTCGCACATGGCGCTATGACGATTGCGCAGGTCCAGCACGGTCCGGTGCAGGCGGGCCTGTGGAACTATCGGGCGAACGGTGACGGACAACACAACGACTGGGGTGCCTACGGCAGTGTCGCGGGTGCGCTGACGAGCCGTGTGAAAGGGTTTGTGCAACTGGGTGCCGCACCACGCTCGGGGAACCAGGTGCCCTACTATCTCGGCATGGGCCTGATGGCTAAGAACCTGGTCGCTGATCGCCCCAGAGATGAGATCGGGATCGCGATGGCGCGTGCCTGGATTCGTGGCGCCGTCAACGCCGCAGAAACGACCTGGGAATTGACCTACGTGGCACGCCTGTCCCGACATTTGTACCTACAACCCGACGTGCAATACGTCGCCCATCCCTCCGCCAGCCGCTCCATCGACAACGCCACTGTGATATTCATGCGGCTGCACATGGAATTCGACAGCTAGTGCACACACCGAATCGAGAACGTGCGGAGAGCAAGCAACCGTTTCGTGTCGGTCCACTGGACACGCCAGTCCGCGAAGCCAATTGTCTCAATATGCTTGAACACCAACAATTCCTGGCTGGGCGGTAGGTGCCTTCCCGGCAGAAGGCGGAGTGCGGACAACTTCAATGTGATTTGTCATTTTGAAGATCATTGGATATTCACGAAGCAGGCAGTGACTCTTATCGGGGGAGTTCTGACCTCGCACCTTAGTCCGCGCGCACGACTTCAACCTCATCGTACCGATTGAGCTTGTAGACTGCGACAGAGATGATCCAAGCGGCAATGAAGACACCAATGATCGTGTATCCGAGGATGCCGAAGGCGGTATCACCATTGACTGCGGCGATGGACTTCCAGAATCCGCCGGAAAGGTTGTATTCGCTTTGGATTAGCCCCAAGGTCTCGATACCACCCACGAGCACCGCCACCACCACGGAAACCGCGGTGATGGTGATGTTGTAGAACAGCTTGCGCATCGGCTTCATGAAGGCCCAGCCATAGGCGCCGAGCATGAGGATGGAGTCGGTGGTATCGATCAGTGCCATGCCGGCGGTGAACAGAGCGGGAAAGATCATGATCGACCAGACTGGCAGGCCATGGGAGGCGGACGCCGCGGCGATGCCGAGCAGACCGACCTCAGTGGCCGTATCGAAGCCCAGGCCGAACAGGAATCCGATCAGATACATCTGCCACGAATGATCGATGATCTTGAAAAGTCCGCGGAAGATACGCCCGAAGAATCCTCGTTTGGCGAGCAGGATGTCAAGGTCTTCGTCGGAATAGCTTCCTCCGGCCTTCACACGCCGGAAGGTGGAGATGATGGAGAGGAGGATCAGCAGGTTCATTACCGCAATTGCCAGCAGGAAAAAGGCCGAGACAAGGGTGCCAAAGACAGTGCCCCAGTTCGAGAGCGCGTCGAACTGGTCCTTCAGCGCCAGCGTTGTGCCCGCCACGGCAGCGGAAAGGCCGAACACGATGGTGGAATGGCCGAGTGAGAAGAACAAGCCCACACCGACGGGTCGCTGGCCCTGCTGCATTAGCTTGCGGGTGACGTTGTCGACAGCAGCGATGTGATCGGCATCCACCGCATGGCGCAGGCCGAAGCCGTAGGCCAGCAGTGCAGTACCCAGCAGCAGCGGGTAGCCGTGGAACACGGCCAGCGTTACGCCCCAGAGTGCCAGGTTGGCGACGCCAAGCAACAGGTACATGCCCAAAATCCGGCGGCCCGTTGCGCCGCGCATTCCCCGTTTCAATCCTACCAGCATCGCCAGGCTCCATCTCTGGGTGGTTGGGTTGGTTGGGTTGCTTTGAATCGTATCGACCCGATCGTATGAAGCAAAGAAAATTCTTCATAACAGAGCGCCTCTGCAACGTAAGCGACTTTCATTCTTGGTGCAAGGGACGGCGCAGCCGTTCGTGCCGCGCGGAAGCCGGGCCGCCAACCAGCCATAGTCCGAGTCTGGACTGACCAGCGGATTCACGTCTTATTCCCGTTCCCGGCAGTAGGTTTTGCTTGGGCGAACGAGTCGGTGATGGGCCGGCACCATGGTAAAGCGGCCCCCGGCGCGTTCAGCAGCGGCCGATAGCCATAGTCGATTAAAGCGTTAGAAACAAACGATTATACCCAGGGCATGGATTGACGTTTAATGGTTAGTACGTCGCGAGCGACGGGAGTTCGCGACCTGATAGGCCGTTGAGAGGTGTGTTGACTATCCTATCTTGACCTTGAAAAGGAGTAACCGTTATGGCCGAGAGAAAATGCCCGGTGATGCACGGCGGTGTTACCACCGCTGGCGTGTCGAACATGGAGTGGTGGCCCAAGAGCCTGAACCTCGACATTCTGCATCAGCACGACACCAAAACCAACCCGATGGGCAAAGGCTTCAACTATCGGGAAGAGGTCAAGAAGCTGGATTTTCATGCACTCAAGAAGGACCTGCATGCGCTGATGACCGATAGTCAGGCGTGGTGGCCGGCGGACTGGGGCCACTACGGCGGTTTGATGATCCGAATGTCCTGGCACGCGGCCGGGACTTATCGTATTGCCGATGGACGCGGTGGGGCGGGCACCGGCAATCAACGTTTTGCGCCCATCAATTCCTGGCCGGACAACGTCAACCTGGACAAGGCGCGCCGCCTGCTCTGGCCGATCAAGAAAAAGTACGGGAACCGGCTCAGCTGGGCAGACCTGATTGCCTACGCGGGCACTATCGCCTACCAGTCCATGGGGCTGAAGACCTTCGGCTTTGCCTTTGGTCGCGAGGATATCTGGCATCCTGAAGTCGATACTTATTGGGGCTCCGAGAAGGAATGGCTCGCCCCCAGCGGCAGCGAAGGCAGCCGTTACTCCGGCGAGCGCGATCTGGAAGACCCGCTCGCCGCAGTGATGATGGGACTGATCTACGTCAACCCCGAAGGTGTCGATGGCAACCCGGACCCGATCAAGACCGCCCATGACGTGCGAGTGACCTTTGCCCGTATGGCCATGAACGACGAGGAAACCGTCGCTCTGACCGCCGGTGGCCACACGGTGGGCAAATGCCACGGTAACGGCGATGCCTCCTTGCTCGGCCCGGAACCCGAAGCCGCCGGACTCGAAGATCAGAGCCTGGGCTGGATCAACAAGACCAAACGCGGAGTTGGCCGCTACACTGTGTCCAGCGGCCTGGAAGGCGCGTGGACCACGCACCCCACGAAGTGGGACAACGGCTATTTCCATCTGCTGCTCAACTACGACTGGGAGATCAAGAAGAGCCCGGCCGGCGCCTGGCAGTGGGAGCCCAGCAACATCAAGGAAGAGGACAAACCGGTCGACGTGGAAGATGCCTCGATCCGCTACAACCCGATCATGACCGATGCCGACATGGCCATGAAGATGGATCCGGAATATCGGAAGATCGCCGAGCGCTTCTACAAGGACCCAGAACACTTCTCCGACGTCTTCGCACGGGCG
>Ga0307441_1000539_pt1 | contig 13503 bp, 15 predicted proteins | sample SalMarWE160420MG_FD_202149 | JGI IMG/M metagenome (GOLD analysis project Ga0307441, IMG submission 202149) | Salt marsh sediment microbial communities from the Plum Island Ecosystem LTER, Massachusetts, United States - WE1604-20 | ecosystem: Environmental > Aquatic > Marine > Intertidal zone >... | reverse complement strand
CCAGAAGCATCAATGATCGCTATCTCAGTATCATCGCCTCCAGCTGCAGTATTGCGCTTAAAAATCCTAGCACTTTCGTCAGTCTCTGATGTTTTATTTTTAACGCTAAACCATATCTTTGACCCAGTTAGGTCCATGGCTACAGCATCCGCTGGAGGAGTAACAGTGTTTATCGTAAACTTGAACGTCTCATCCCTTCCCGCAAAAACTCCAATACCATTAACACATAAGCAAGTAGTCATTCATCACTCCTTAATATCCGTTATGGTATGAGTAATCAATTGCACTTCCATCTCTGTAACGACACGACCAACATTTACAAGAACGGCAGTCCCAGTATAACAATCAGAAACATAGTCAGTAACATCGTGAACAACAACGTTCATATGTTGATAATCTAATATTTCAACAGGTATGTCCATAAATTACTCATAAATAGAAACAGAATATAATATACTAATTATAACCATTTCCGTTTAAATACCGTACTATAATTAAATATCACTATCAACAACATCAAACCATTATTCTTAACATTTTTACTGTAATCGACAAAAAACGAATATTTAAAATACCTACAAATTATGATTATAAAGAAAATTTGTATTCACAAGAATAAGTAATACGAAGCACATCTTGTACTATACGACTCACTTTGTTTTTGGCTTTCTTTTACCATTGTTAAAAGAAGACTCATCAATTTTCCTTATACCATCATTAATAGACTGAAGATTATCCAATATATTACGATATTGTTTATCACCATCGTTATTGTTTTTTTTCATTGTCTTCTCAAGCCTTTGACTACCAGCCTGCAAAGCAACTACGTCTTGTTTCATATCTAGAACTTGAATCTGCGTAACCTCTGTCTTTGTCCGAACATCAAAAATAAAGGCAGACCCAGTAAGCAAAGCCACAATCAAGGCAATTACCGCTGTCGCCTTCAATCCGCGTCCACCGTACAGTACTTTTTTTATTGACATTATATCATCTGTTATTGACTCAATACTTTTCATCTGAGAACAGGCATGTGGCAATTTTACTGCCTTCATTGATTCCTCCATCGCTAAATTAGCTTTCATAGCAATCTGCTGCGTAACATCCTTAAGAGCCCCTATCTCAACCGCAGAAACTGCTTGGTCCTTTTTAGTATTAAGAATCCCTATTATCCTCTTTTCGAGATCCCTAACCTCTTTTAGAACAAAGGCTTGTATCTCCTCTTTGAAATACATTTGGCCATTTATTCGTGCCATTTCATTTTACGTTTCTCACCTCCCCCCGGAATTATAAGATTAACACAAAATAAACAAATAGGCATGCGTTTAAACTATATACTCGTAGCCAATACGTCAGCAAGCCTCTTTCTGCGTATCTTCCCTTCAGGCTCATTTCTAATCATTTCAAGCTGCTCTCGTTTAGAACTTGCCTTTTCCCTGATAATTGCTTGCTCTACCTTGACGTCTGTCATTGCGTCCTTTACTCGTTCTGTAGCTATCTTCACAAAAGACGAAGGAACTTCATCAATAACATCATCCAATTCTATCTTTGACTTCCTGTCTTTCCGTATAAAGCCAACCAAAAGAACAGCCCCAATAACAAGCAGTATCACCCACCAAAAAGCCTTAAGGATATTCCATAACCATCTTGCTGCAGCTTTTACTTTCATGCTGCTAGCCCTCATCATTAGGATTAGAAGGACTTATAGTATTTCGAGTAGCCTTGGATCCAAGCAGTAGCTTTACTCTCTCTCCAAAGAGTTCCCTGGCTATCTCATAGGCACTAGCAGAAAACGACCCAGCAACACCTCCTACCAAAGCGTTCTGTACAACTTCTTTCATCGGGCTCAATGTGGGTATCATAGCAAGACCACTCCCAAGACATATTGGTAACACACGAAGTATTACCTTCCACACTTTATGATTTTCAATTCGATCAGGAAGGACCTGCCTAATGACCCATATAATCGTTCCGACACCAAGTAAAATAAGAATAGTGTTCGTATTCACAATGACGTCTATTACATTCATTTTTCATCACTCCCTTGGGACTCTAGTCTCAGCAATTCTAAAGCTATCTCACGCATCTTTTCCGCAAATAACTCACCTGCTGTTATGCCCCTTTTGGACGCAGCCCTGTTTAAGACCGCAAAAAAATCTCGTGTCACCGCCATAGGAATCAACACCATGTTAGAATCCTCAATCACGACGGTTTCCTCGTATACGTAGAAGCCAAACTAACATAATCAGCCTGGCTATATGGATATATATTTCCACCTATCTGCATTGTCTCAGTAAACGAAAGAGAAACATTTGCATATTTCGTCCTTCCAGACTGAAACCAATTCATCCTAGACACACCAACGTCTCTCAATGTGCAATAAAAGCCACCTGCTTTACTACTTAATGCAGAAGATGCTGAAATGTTTACACCCAAATTAACATTTACCAAGTAAATCCATAAAACTGGAGGGGCAACAGCTACTGTACCATCACCAATTCTTTCATATGAATTTGTCGATAACATGTTCAACCACGCTATAGCTGCCTCGACGTCTACGTTGAATTTATCCTCAACTATTTCTGCTGACTCAAAATCTCCAATACCCTGATCTCCTATTTTGCCATCCATATCCCTAGAAAAAGTAGCAGTAAAAGTAAGTGTATTTGAACCACCTGAAACCCATTGATTCAAGGGTATTGGCGCCCCAGGCACATCCTTGTCCTGCCAATTGGCGCTACGGCTTGTATCTATGGTCTGTGGCCAATACTGAAGTATTCTTTTACCACCAAGAACAGTATTCTCACGACCATCTCTTCTTAGTGGCATTATTACAAACTCCGCAGGCTTCTGATAACTTACGAAGGGTCCGTTCATTGCTCCAAAAGGACCAGACACTATACTAAACCTCCCATTATTCAAGTTCCTGTTTCAAATAAAACCAATCTATGTTTACATAGCGAGAAGAAGCACCTAGTGGATGAAGATAAAAATACCTTCTACAATCAACAGTAGGTATATTTGTTGTATGCGTTCCCATAACGACATCATCGTACTTAAATGTAACACTAGCGCCATCGCCAGTTACTATTATCTCAAATTTGTGCCAATCAGTATCAGGAGTATCCATGCCACCATGAGTATTCCAAGTTAGTGTACCTCCGGATTTACTCTCTACTCTAAATCCTGCTGCTACTGACGTATCTATCTTAAAGATAATATAATTATCCGAATCATAATAAAGACCAAAAATAAAAACGATATCAGTAATTGCTTCTAACAGGATTTTAGCACTAATATAAGGATTCTTTGAAACATTTGATTCAGTAGCAACACTTGCAAATAGTTCTTGCCAATCCGAAGAATCCCCTGAATACATCCTGAGAGCACCATTGTTATTAACAGCACTATATCCAACACTACCTACTCCTGATGAAGCCTCATCCCATACCCCCATATCACTTGTAAATGATATATTTCTATTCACAAAATGATCAAATATTTGAAGATAGTTTTCAAAATCATATGGAAGATAACTATCAGTAACAAAAACGTTAGTAGCAGAGGGGGACTCAGCACCATCTATAGCGTCCTTTTGATCAGAAGTTAACATATCATCCGATGTAATGAAAACATTAGTAGCGGATGGAGAGTTTGCACCATCTAACGCATCCTTCTCATCTTCTGTCGGTATATTAACTATATCATCCATAGTTGCAAATACATTGGTAGAAGATGGTGAAGCAGCTCCATCTAATGCATCCTTCTCATCTGACGTAGGACTATCGTCCATCGTAGCAAATACGTTAGTAGAAGATGGTGAATTCGCTCCACTCATTGCATCTTTTTCGTCAGAAGTAGGACTATCATCCATGGTTGCAAATACATTGGTAGAAGATGGAGAAGCAGCTCCATCTAATGCATCCTTCTCATCTGACGTAGGAAGACCATAAGCCTGAACATTTGTGATAAAACCTAAATCCCTATCCGTACTTAAAACAGCACCCTCTGTAGCACGAAGAGGATACGGAGTAGGCTTAGCACTACCAAACATATCAGTAAAAGTTGCCTGGTTCAATCCGGTATCGCTATCATGTATCTCAACCTCATAATAGACGAGACCGTCCCTACCTATTAATTGATTCGCAGAAGGAGGAGTGTCTGTAAAAAAGTACTCTCCAGTAGTATCTACACCGGTCGCGTAGTCTGTCCTTACCCCAACATACCACGTCTGATCTCCAACGGCCGGAAAAAGCGATGAACAATCAATTATCGTCTGATCCGTATCTTGAACCATCAAAGAAAAACCACTTACTACATCACTTAAAACAAAATCACCACCCCATATCCTAAGCTCTGTCGTTGAATCATAGTCAACATCACCTCCACTATAGATACCAGGAGGTAACATTGCTAACTTACGATTCATAGCCTCACTAACATACGTCTCACTCCATCTAACCTTGATCTTTTCTTCTGATATTGATTCTACTAGTTCAGCCATAATCGTCTCCTAAAACACGAAGTCCAATGTATGATAAATCTCAAGTGGAATTACCTTCCGTTGCTTATCAAAGGTAAAATACGCCAACATAACGTCATCTTCATCGAAAACACCACCTTCAAAATAATAAGGTATACCACCATACGTGCTTCCCCTTCCATCATCTATTCCCTCTACAGCCTGTAATTTCATCTTGCACCTGACAGTTGCATACGTTGCTCCCCTAAGAATAACCTCCGTATCAACATCTGCGCCAAAAGATTTATCGTAAGAAAATAACTCATGGTTTCCATCCGGAGCCAATGGAGACTGTTCAGCCTCAATATCAGTATAACCAGAACCAACCGACGCGTCTTTCTTTTGATCATGATATTTGTAGCTTACCACCACTGAATTACCAGCAGCAACAATATCAGTAAAAGATACAGCCAAAGCCCCCGTCTTGTAATTTACTGTACCAGTTCCATCGCCAGTTAGATTTCCAGTTCCTGTCGTATCGGTCATGGTTTGAACAACAGCTAAACCAGGAGTAAGTTCCTCAACAACTAACGGATAGTGCTTTGAATCATCAGTTGGACCTATAGCTACAGGAAGACGACTCACATAAATATCTCCATCAATGGTAGCACTAGAAACAACTTCGTTTACAGTAATAAACGTATTCCCCCCTGCCTCGCTAGCTCCACCAGTAGCAACCGTGTATTTACCATTGTTACCAGTCGACCCCTCAACAATAATCATAACACCATCAGGAAAAAAATCCTGATACTCACCAAAAATCTCAAACGTTTTTGTTCCTGTAACAACACCAATTATAGGAAAATCACCTCCAGATATAGTAAATGAATAGTCTTTTAGAAGTCCTGTAGCAACACTCTCTATTACCTCAGTTACCTCTGGAGAAAGAGCAAAACCACCCTCACCTAACTTGAAATAAGATATTCTCAAAAACAAAGAATTAGCCACTGCATCTCTTCCAGCTGACGTCAAAAATGTTGTACCTGACATATTACTCCTCCATCACCATGATGTATCATCTATCAAAACATGAAGTCCAGAAGTATCCAAAGGCTCACTGTCCGCAGGTATTATATCAAAATGATACACTATGCTTAACTGGTAAGACTCTTCAACTATCTCTCGGCTTATCTCAACATGAACAGGAAGAATATCTCTTTCTATCTTTTTAAAAAGCCGTGTCCATGCATCCTCTATGGTAAATTGATCTGAACCAGATATTGTTCCTGGTGTAACACTAAGTCTAACAAAATATGTCGCACACTTTCCACAATCATCTTGACACCCACCTTCCCTTGAATCGTAGTCGGCAGTAACAGATGTTCCAACTACTGGTCCTGGACTATAAAAATCAAAGGCTATCCATCCTGTATCATAGTCAACAATCCCTATGCCTGTACCCGTAAGAACTCCATTTCCGTCGTCCATTAACCGCTTGTCGTTAATCCCATCACGACATTGAATTACCAATGTACCAGGTATAATAGGAGCGCAACCGACCTTTGCCAAATATGTTTCTTCACCTGTTGAAAATGTCCATTCAAATGACATAAATCACCAAACCACTGGGGATTCTTTCGTAGCCTGATTACCAAATTGATCATACGCCGTAATCCGGACAACTACAGTAATATTCGTATCCCATGGTACATCCTTTTCAATTTTAATAATGGTTTCCTGTGGGTCAGCTTGATGAAAATCAACGTAAGAATCAGAAGCATTATATGGAGAAATAAACGACCCATTAACGTATGCATCGATAAAATCCCCACCATTCTCACTTACCTCAACCGTAATATCCTGAATCCTACTTGAAAAACAATATACCGACGTTTGCAAAGCAACATAAAGAATAGAGACACCAGTCGACTCATCAACTGGATTTGAACTTATAAATCTGGGCTCAATATCAGAAAGCATTCCACCATATTGACTTCTGCCAAACTGTGCATGTCCAAAACCAACCATATCACCCTGTGGTTCAATTGATTGAGTTGATGTTAGAATCTCAACAGGAAAACCTAATTCATTCATGTAGCTTTTTACCGTCTCTAAAAACAAATAACCTACACCAAAAAATAACTCGTTACTGTCAAATAAAAATGATATTTTTTCCTGACCGTAACTCTTTATCTGCTGTATTACCTTAGTTGAAGGTACGTAATCATCTCTATCACAAAACTCTAGATTACCTGATGAATCGAATTTTTCACCAGTTATCTCTAATACACTACCCCCTTCTGCTTCAGAAAAATCTATACTAGAGATAATAGGTTTTCCATTCTCCAAAAAAATCTCGAACCCAACTCCATTACGATACCCAAAAGATGACGTCACAAATACATAAACAAATGAATCTTCTGTTAAAGCCCCTGGAACTACATTAAAAACTATCTCAGTATCACTTGGTGTTCCAATAATCGTTTGAGCCACTTTAATAGTGGCAGATGCATACACGGAATTATTGCAAAGTTCTAAAGTCGGTAAACCACCGCTTGCCAAGCATGTACCATCTATAGTGGCTCCTTCTTCTGATGCAAAAATAATATCATCTCCATCAACAGATAAAATTATTGGTATACTTAGAGCAGCACTCCATCCCCATTCAGCTGGAATACTACAATAATTAGATAAAGAACTTGAATTGTTTCCATTACCTGAAAAACAGTTCGTTTTCGTCGGTGTGCCGGTCCCAAAATCGCAATTCCATAGATCGGGCGCTTGTCCTTGATCTGCTGTACAAGATGTTCTGTAAAAACACTGTCTAAAATCAACGTCCGTATTTAAAAATCTAGTTGATTGTTCTCCATCCGCATAAAATAACCACGGGTCTAATTTTAACTTAGGGCAATCGTAGAACGTGCTGTGGAAACCATACGCTCCAACTAAAGTATTGTATCGAAATGTATGCGATGGGACAACTTCTAAGGATGTGCAATGTGTAAGAGCTGAATAAAAACCATAACTTGACACCAGTACGTTATATTTGAATAGGTCTACAGGTAAGGACACGATCGAAGAACATCCATAGAGCGTATAATAAAACGCATAACTGCTTAAATTAACCAACAAATCAAAAATACCAGACGGAATAACTGATACACCGCTGCATCCACGAAAACACGAATTTAACGTTGTCAACCCGGCTTTTGCAAGTATTTTACCGGTACCAAATGACGCTAAATTAGCACAGCCATACCAACCACCAGTTAGATAAGAAAACCCATCAAAATCGGCAGCGTCACCCCAATCAACAATATCCGTCCATTGGAGTTTGCTGCTGTGGGTGTTGTTAACGCTCCACCCGTCAAACTGGCCTTGAATTTCAATAATATGGTCGCCGGCAGATGCGTATGTATGGGTTAGATCGGCGTCATCCCACGCGGTGATGGCAGAGTCTGAACCATCCCCCCAATAGACAGTAGCGTTATACCCTTCGCCATGTCCGGTCGTAGTCGGGAGGGCCACATCCTCCGCTGGTGCACTGGTCGTGCACTTTATTTTAAATCCCGCCATGACTCATTTATGCCGTGTCGGTCTCAATGTCGATATCGTCATACGTCTCTTGCTCTCCACCAGGGAGCATCTCTTCGTTGTGTTCGCGAATCCGAGTGTGGAAAAACGCCCGAATCCCAGACATTAGATTTCCGCTATCGCGTAAACGATCATCGACAACACCGCGTTGTGTTTCGTTAGCATAGAAAACCTTCTCGATTTCCCAGTATGACCATTCTTCACATCCGACATCTGGCACACCATCCTGATCCGTATCGGCCTGAACTTTCATTCGAAGCTGAAAAACAGAACATTCTGATCCAGTTGAGGGCGGTGTGCCAAATTGTGCTTGAACATCATCGATAGATACGACCACAGGGGCCAGCCTGTATTTATCTGTCCGTCGTCTGATTTGTGTGCAAAAAATCATATCCCCTCCTCCTTATACAGTAGTGAATACTGGACTCATTGAAGCAAAAAACATTGATGACGCTAAGTGATAATATACAGATAACAACCTATACTCACCAACTGCAATTGAAAACGGAGGTTCTAGATCATTCCAAAACCAATTGCCAGTAAATCCACCTATAGAATACGAACCGCCACCATAATACAAAATCTTAAAATCACCATACCCACTCGGTGTTGTTATACTCTGACTTGTTATATCTTCTGAAACAAGAAGATAACCAATATTTCCAAGAGACATATCCCACGTATGAACACCTGAAGAAATAGATCCTGTAATACAATCCTCAAATGTTAAAGCAGCACCTAGAACCGCGTTACCCGGTACAGTTATTCCAGCTGTACCATTTACCGGAACTATTACATCATTAGGCGTATCATATTCAAACACGAACCCTGTATCAAGAATAGACAAAGCTTGATTAATTTTTTCTTCATATCCTCTTGATCCAGTATATGGAGCCTGTGAATTATCCTGGTTTGTTTCGTTTAAAGCAGAAAGAATTATACTACTGTTCACAAGAGGTATACCAAGATATAAAGTCGTCTTATGTTCGTCAATTTCACCTTCGTTTACAGTTAGACGGACCAAATATCCACCTACTGTCTCAAGCTCAAAATTACAGGTATGAGTGGTGGAATTATTTATTAAAACAAGAACACCAGAAGGCGCACTTATCATCTCCCAAAGATACGATGACTCAGATTTGTTTTCAGCTTCACATTCAACCAAATCACTAGAAATAGAATACTGAGTCAAATCCCTTCTGGCCCTATCCCATGCAGGACCAGGAGATGCCGGTGGTTGATTTATCCTAAAAGAAGATGCAGTCATTTTTCCGCCTTATGCTATAGTGGCAATCACTTCTCCACTTACATGAGCCCCTGTCGTTGTATACCCTGACGAAGAAGACCAAAGCCCTATCGCCGTAACATTAAAACCATGTATCGCACACAGAACCTCATAAGATGCAAGCATTCCTTTTATAAGTCTCCATCTTCCAACAATATCAATTTTTGTTCGCTGATACTCTTCTGGCTCATCAAGATCTGGAACGATACCGAAATTACCAGCAATATATCTCAGTAAGTCTTTCCTGGCCGTTCTAGGATCAAGAACATAATCATGAGACTTATAAATCAAATATTTCAATTCGTTAATTGGAGGAATAAGACATCTTACGAATTTCTCATACCATCCTCCATTGTCCAAATCTTCACGTTTTTTTCTTTCCGGAAGTTCCTCCCACAAAACAGTATATGCCCAATCAAACGACCCAAACGGTTCCTCACCAAAAGGTCCATATCCAAACCCATTCATTAACTCATATCTCCAATCCCTACTAATTCTATTTGGTACACAGAAGCATTTGCCCCATCATTTGTTACCTCGTAATAAAGATTTCCTCCAACTAAAACACCAACAAACCAAGACGTACCATCTTCATATGGAGAAGTATAACAATCCTGGTTAGCAGCAGAATAAATCTCATTCGTATGACCAGAATCAGAATAAAAACAAATAGTCGAATCTGTAGTGTTACCAAGTGCTGTTACTTTAACATTCCAAATAGAACCCTTATTAACGCCAACAGGAATAATTCCACTCTCAGAACCACCAGAATCCGCAATTGACCCAGTTGTAAATGTTTCAGACCCCCAATAGTCAATAGACCCAACCTTGGACCTATTTGCAGAATTGCGCATCAATACTGTAGTTCCTCGTCTCAATGCAATAAATACTCTATTCCTATTACCAGTAAGCGTATCAGCAACACCAAGTGTTAAAATTCTAGATCCAGATACTGGTCTTGACACTTCAACATAAGCGACCTTTCCATCCGCGAATCCAGTTAATGTCCCAGCTGTAATCGTTATTGACCCACCTGTTAAAGTTGACAGAATTTCAAGGTCATCTGACCATGAAAGCTCATCTGCAACCTCATCAAGAGTTATCATACCACCACCATTTAATAAAAGATGTGGGTCCTCTAAAGAAGCATATACGTCTGAGTCAATTCCATTAATTAAAGCCTGAAAAACCACATACCAATTCACTTGTCCCTCTAATGGATATATAAAACCCATTTTACTGGTTGTAGGCATACTCTTCTACTCCTCTATTTGAGTTATTGTAACATCCCATTTAGTAATCACCTCATTATCCCCTATGAATAAATTACCATCCTCATCAGGATCTGGAGGAGTACCTGTATTTAAAGAATCAGCATATGCTGTATCTTCAATAGTCGTATTATGGTAATCAATACCATCCACTAAATCAACAACACCATAATATTCTTTTCTAGTAAGTTCCTGTCCATATCCTCGACCCTTAAACATGTCGTCTATCTCAAAAGCTACTTGAGCTTGAACTGTCTGAAAAGTAAAAAGATCCAGAATTTTAATTTCAATGCTCAACTTTACCTTTACCAAATAATACTCTCCGCCAACAACACTGTTATTAACAGTTACTATCTTTCTGGCATCAAGATAACTCTGGAGATCACTTTTTAATGCATTCGTTGGTGCCGCATAAAAACCATTGGCATCAACAGTTAAACACGAGACCCTTACTATATTTGCCTTACATTCACTTGAAATAACCTCATCAAGGTATTCTTCAAGATTGTCGACATCATTCTGTATCTGTGTTGGGATAGTCTTTCCACTTGTAGCACTAGCTTTAGCAGAAACTGTTTCTATCTCAATATCAGAACACATACCTACAATATCATCTGCTAACTCATCAGATGCATCAGTAAACGTTTCTATGCTAGACACATAATCATTAATATCATCAACCGAACTGGAAGCAGAATCAGTATCAGTATCAGCGTCATCAAGAACACTCTGAATAGACTCTCCAATGTATTGGTATGTAGCAACAATTGGTGTACCGTATTGACCAGCTATTCCACCCAGTGGAGTAGAAAATGTCATAGAAACAGAACCATTAGTATGATTGATTGCACCGGTTACACCAGATGCAATAATATTTCCTGAACTGTTAGCATAACCAGATATCATCCTAGGATAGACGTCAACCAAAAGGTCTGTTCCATAAATACGAGGACCACTATACTCTATCACAGTAGCACTTATGAATTTTTGAATTTGGCGGTATTGTCCTCCTATCCTAATTATCTTCCCTGAATCAGAAGATAAAAAGACAGGAGATACAGTGGCAGAAAGTCTACCTGGAACAGTATCACAATCACCGTCTGTAGCTGTTTTTTCAGGAACATTATTTCCAACAATAAATGAAAACGAACCAGGTTTGACAGGGAGCATTGCTAAAACAGTAGAAAAAACACTGGTTGTTCCATCCCCATATCCTATTGTCTCACGATACGGAAGGAACTCAAGCATAGATCTAGCCAATTCTATATCCGACTTTGCGTTATCGATATGCCCCTTTACTATTAAAACATTACTCGAAACACTAGCACCAGAAGATACAATACTGCTGTTTTGAGATTTTATTAAATCCGCACTGTTCCTTATTGTATCATCTATCCCTGAACTTCCTGTTATGGCCTCAATTGCAGTTTGATTTGAAATTATACTGTTTAAATAATTATCAAGGTAAGTAGTATTACCTGTTATTTCAGCAATAAGAGACAACATATTCAAGTCGTCTTGTATCCCTCTTATAACAGTAGCATTTGCCTTTGCAATTGCACCAGAAACAGAAGAAAACGTTCCGGCCAATGCCTCATAATCACCCTGTGTTACAAGTCGGTCAGCAGCAATAAAATACCTTGGAGCATTAGCCTTTATGCTATCAATGCTCTCTTTATCATATCCCCCATATGAAGGATTAGGGTTTGTAACCTCGATAGGTATGGTCTGAAAATTAACTACTACTGGAGTAAGACTCCTGTTAACACTTCCAGATATTGCTAATCCACCTGTTTTACCCTGCGTGGCAGTATATTGAACACGTATCTCTGATCCCAATGGCGGTTTTTTACCAATAACACCATCTCCAAATCTTAGTTGTGGAGGATCAGATAAATAATACACCTCATAAACATCATCAGATCCATAAGGTAAAAAATCTTGTTCTTCCCATTCATCAAGGTCAACAGTAACTGTTACCATTTCGGTAGCCACTGTCCATCCAGAAGGAACTAATGATAAATCGAAACTCTGATTCGCAGACCCATCGGATGTGAATACTTCGGTATAAGTAGAACCTTGGTAAAAACCTATTGTCTTTTGTGTTTCACCAGCAGAAATAACCTGATCGGATCCAAGCTCAAAAATCAATCCATTTGGACCTTGAAGTTTATGAAATTGCCTCAATGTTACGTCAAATGAATATGGTGATCCTGTTAAAGTAACAACAATATCTACTGAACCAGCAACCGATGGCTGAGGCTTGTATCCAAGATACCTTGCCAGCCTAGCAACATTTGATGACACCCTTGCCAATTCCATATAATGATCATCTGTCTCCCTATCAAGGTACCAACTCATTGAGTCAAATGCAGATGCTATATACTCTAAAATCATCATAGAAGCATCTGACGACATAAAATCATTAAAGCTATCGCCCCATTTTTCAGATATATATGCAATGGATTCATCCAAAAACGTCTGGTAATCCCTAGCAGCATATTTTGATTTTGTCAGAGTTATCTGCCTTCGCATACTATCTCTGACAGCTGATCCTTGTTCAATCTCTTGCCAATTCGGATATGATGGATCAGTTATTGGAAGAACCTGAATATACAGAGCATCTGTAGTTAGATCATAATATCTGTCCCACTGATCAGGACTAGCTGGTTCAGAGTCATATTCTGGAACAGACAAAATCATCTTTGACTCCTATAATGACACTGGAACATTCGCATTTCCTCTTACTCCGTTGTATTCATAGTCAACGACAATTTCTACAGGATCAGTATCTCTCTCTCCATGCTGGACGTCAATGTTTAGTACTTTGATCATCGGAAGGTGCTGTCTCAATGACAACGATATTTCCCTATTAGCAAGGGCTTTTAGCAATG
>Ga0307441_1000538_pt1 | contig 13514 bp, 15 predicted proteins | sample SalMarWE160420MG_FD_202149 | JGI IMG/M metagenome (GOLD analysis project Ga0307441, IMG submission 202149) | Salt marsh sediment microbial communities from the Plum Island Ecosystem LTER, Massachusetts, United States - WE1604-20 | ecosystem: Environmental > Aquatic > Marine > Intertidal zone >... | reverse complement strand
CCGGCGACATGGTCGATCCCGCGGACTTCCCCGAGGAGGGCGGTCCGGGCGGAACGCTGAACCCGAGCGAGGGCACCGATTCCGATGAGGTGCACAACGACGACGGCGACATCGTCGTGGACCCGCCCGAGGGCTGGAGCGAGGCGAACCGGTTCGGGATGACGGCGCGCGAGGAGCGCGAGGGTGAGTCCCTCGATGACCGGCTGGCCGAGGAGCGTCCGGCCCCGCCGCCGGCCCGGTCGCCGACGAGCCGCCCGGACGTGCCCATCGGGGCCAGGTCGATGGCGCTCCCGAGGACGGCGAGTCGCTGTACGAGGTCGTCGACGAGAACGCCGCTGTCGACTTCGACCAGAGGAAGCGATGAATCGGCGGGGCGGCGCGCCGCCGGCTCGTAGTCGCCGTCGTCAGAGGCTGCTTTTCCAGCCCGCGATGCCGATGGCGATCATCCTCAACTGCTTGACGGCGATGCGCCGGATCTCCTCGAGCGCCTCGGCGCTCTGAGCGTCCTCGATCGCCTCGGCGATGGCGATCATCGCGTTGACGAACAGGGTGGCCAGCACGTTGAGGTCCTCGGTGGACCACTGGTTCAGACCCGGGAAACGGGCCAGGTCGGTGGCTAGCTCCGAGGTGATCAACCGGATCTCGGTGCGGATGGCGTAACGCAGCACGCTGAGCCCGCTGTTGCGCTCGCGGCCGATCAGGCGCCAGTGTTCGCGCCGGTCGGCGACGCTGGCGATCAGGATCTCCACGGAGGACTCGATCACCCGGTTGGGGTCCAACTTGCCGGCCCGCGCCCCGCGCAGGGTGTCGCGCAGCGAACGGAACGACTCGTCGATCAGGACCAGGCCAAGGGCCTCCATCGACTCGAAGTGGCGGTAGAACGCCGCCGGCACGATGCCGGCCTCGCGGGTCACCTCGCGCAGGCTCAGGCTGGAGAAGCTGCGGTCCTGCAGCAACTTGAGCGCCGCGGCAATGATGGCGCGCCGGGTGGCCTCCTTGCGCTCCTCCCGCGACGGGCTCTCGCGCGAGCGCTCCCGACCCGAACCGCGCGACCGTGACCCAGGCGTACGGCTGTTCACTGTGTGAACCCTACCACAGACCTGCTAGAAACCCTTGACGACCTGGACCATCCGGTAGCAGTGTGTACACATGTTCACTCAAAATGCGCAAACCTCCGGTGGGGCCCTCGCCCGGACTTTCCGGAAGCGAGTTCTGGGTTCTGACCTGCTCGACCTGCTGACCGGTCCGCACGGCGTCGACCGCTACACCGAGCTGGTGGCGCCGACCTGGACGCTGGGGGAAGCCCGCGCCAAGGTCGTCGACGTGCGCCGGACGACCCCGCGCAGCGTCACCCTCACGCTCGCGCCCAACGAGGCCTGCACATCTACGTACCCTGTCAGAGCCGGCCAGTACGTCAACCTCACGGTCGAGATCGACGGCCGCCGGCACACCCGTTGCTACTCCCCGGCCAACCCCGAGGGGTCGGCCCACCTCGAGTTGACGATCGGTCGTCACGACGGCGGGCTGGTGTCGAACTACCTCTACGAGCACGCCCGGCGCGGCATGGTGTTCGGTATCGCCGGCGCCGGCGGCGAGTTCGTGCTGCCGGCCCGGCGACCTGACCGCATCCTGTTCGTCTCCGGCGGCAGCGGCATCACGCCGGTCATGGCGATGCTGCGCACCCTTCGTGCCGAGGGGCACGCCGGCGAGGTCGCGTTCGTCCATTACGCCCGCACCGCCGCCGAGGCGTGCTACCGCGACGAACTGGCCGCGATGCCGGGCGTCAAGGTGCTATGCGGCTACACCCGGTCCGACGGCGGCGACCTCGTGGGCCGCTTCGGGGCCCACCACCTCGCGGCCGCGCTGCCCTCACCCGACGCGGTTTTCGTCTGCGGGCCGGCGCCCCTGGTCGAGGCGGTACGGCGGCACTGCGACAACGTGTTCACCGAGAGCTTCGTGCCGCCGGTGCTCGACGCGCCGGCCAACCCGTCGGGCGGCCGGATCTCATTCTCCGACAGCGACATCGACGTCACCGACGACGGCCGATCGCTGTTGGAGCAAGCCGAATCGGCCGGCCTGACGCCGGCCAGCGGATGCCGCATGGGCATCTGCCACACGTGCACAAGGCGCAAGACCGCCGGCACCGTGCGCAACCTGGTCACCGGCGCGGTCTCGACCGTCCCCGACGACGACGTACAGATCTGTGTGTCCGTCCCGGTGGGCGACGTCGAGCTGGCGCTGTGACCGCCCGAACGAATTGGGAGGAAAAGCCATGACAGACAACAAGATCACCCTGACCCTCGAACAGGCCGACCTGTTCGGCCGCGAACTCGACGCCATCCGGGAACGCGTGTTGGCCGATCTCGGCGCGGCGGACGCCGACTACATTCGCCGCGTCATCAAGGCCCAGCGGGCGCTGGAGGTCGGCGGACGGGCGCTGCTCTTCCTGCCACCGGCGTGGCTGTTGGGCACCGCGATGCTGGGCGTGTCGAAGATCCTGGACAACATGGAGATCGGCCACAACATCATGCACGGCCAGTACGACTGGATGCACGACCCGGCGATCTCCGGCCGCGCGTTCGAGTGGGACACCGCGTGCCCCGCCGACCAGTGGCGGCATTCGCACAACTACATGCACCACACCCACACCAACATCGTGGGCATGGACCGCGACATCGGCTACGGCATCCTGCGGATGAGCGAGGACCAGCCGTGGGAGCCGTACTTCATCGGCAACCCGCTCTACGCGTTCCTGCTGATGGTGTTGTTCCAGTACGGCGTCGCGCTGCACGAGCTGGAGACCGAGCGCATCCGTTCCGGTGAGATCCGGCTGGCCGACAAGCGCGAGGTGCTGCGTGAGATCTGGCGCAAGACGCGCCGCCAGACGCTCAAGGACTACGTCGCCTTCCCGTTGCTGGCCGGGCCGTTCGCTCCGTTCGTCTTCACCGGCAACCTGACGGCCAACCTGATGCGCAACGTGTGGTCGTACATGATCATCTTCTGTGGCCACTTCCCGGACGGTACACAGGAATTCACCGTCGAGGAGACCAAGGACGAGTCCCGCGGGATGTGGTACTTCCGCCAGGTGCTGGGCTCGGCGAACCTGACCGGCGGCAAGCTCTTCCACCTGCTGTCGGGCAACCTGTCGCACCAGATCGAGCATCACCTGTTCCCGGACATGCCGGCGCGCCGATACGCCGACATCGCGCCCGAGGTGCAGCAGATCTGCGAGCGCTACGGCATCCCCTACAACCGCGGCCCGCTGGCGCGTCAGTTCGGCACCGTCGTGCGCAAGATCGTCAGGCTGACGTTGCCGGACTCGGTGTGGCGGAAGGTCGCGGGTGGCAAGCCCGACCAGCCGGCCGACCAGGTGCCCGTCGCGGCGTGAGCCCGCGCTGGCGGCGCCGGGCCGCATGTGACTGCGTTTGCGCGCGCGGGGGACAATGGGTCGCGTGGAATGGACCGGCGCGCGCTATGCGGACAACCCGACGGTGGAAGCCTCGACGTGGATCGACGCCGACCCGCACCGTGTCTGGGGCCTGGTCTCCGACATCAAGCTGATGCCGACCCTGAGCGGCGAGCTGCAGGAGGTGGCGTGGGCCGAGGGCGTCGACGGCCCACGGGTGGGCGCCCGGTTCGTCGGGCACAACGAACACCAGGCGTTCGGGCGCTGGACCAGCACGTCGGTGATCGTGGCCTGCGACGAGCCGCACGAATTCGCCTGGGCGGTAGGCGAACCCGATAACCCCGCGGCCACCTGGCGATTCCGGCTGACCCCCCGCGACGGCGGGACGTCGCTGCACTACTGGGCGCAGATGGGGCCCGGGCGCTCGGGTCTGTCGGTGGCGATCGAGTCGATGCCCGACCAGGAGCAGAAGATCGTCTTCGTGCGGCTGCGGGAGTTCGAGGCCTCGATCAACAAGACGCTGTCGGCGATCAAAAGGCTGGCCGAGCACGGGGTGCGGTGATGCGGGCCGCGACCACCGTCGCGCTGTCCGGTGCCGCCGATGAGGTCGCCGGAGTCGTCGCGTTCGTCGTCGAGGCCGAAAGGCTGGGGCTCGACGTGTGCTGGGTCGCCGAGGCGTGGGGCGCGGATGCCGTGTCGGCATTGGGCTATCTCGCGGCCCGCACGGACCGGATGCTGCTGGGTTCCGGTGTCCTGCAGGTCGGCACCCGCTCGCCCGTGCTGGTCGCCCAGACCGCGATCACGCTGTCCAACCTGTCCGGCGGGCGCTTCCTGCTCGGGCTGGGCGCCTCCGGCCCCCAGGTGATCGAGGGTCTGCACGGCGTCTCGTTCGCCCGGCCGCTGGCGCGCATCTCCGAAACCGTCGACATCGTGCGGCAGGCGTTCGCCGGCGGGAAGATCTCCCACACCGGAGCGGAATTCCAGCTCCCGCGCCCCGGCGGTGAAGGCGTGCCCATGCGATTGTCGACGCGGCCGCAGCACGCCATCCCGATCTACCTGGCCGCGCTGTCGCCGGCGATGCTGCGGCTGACCGGTGAGGTCGCCGACGGCTGGCTGGGCACCAGCTTCGTGCCCGAGGGCGCCGCCGGCGCCTACTTCGCCCACCTCGACGACGGGCTGGCGGCCGCCGGCCGCACCCGCGCCGACCTCGACATCTGTCAGGGCGCCGAGGTCGCCTTCGCCGCGGACGAAGACGAACTGCGCGCCATGGTCGCCGACCGCAAAAGGGAGCTCGCGTTCAGCCTCGGCGGCATGGGATCGTCGAGCACCAACTTCTACAACCGGGCCTACAGCCGGCAGGGCTGGGCCGACGTCGCCGCCGCGGTGCGGGAGCGCTGGCAGCGCGGGGACCGCGGCGGTGCGGCCGCGCTGGTGACCGATGAGATGGTGCTGGCCACCACGCTGATCGGCACCGAGGCGATGGTGCGCGCGCGGCTGGCGGTCTGGCGCGATGCCGGCGTGGACACCGTGCGGCTGTATCCGGCGGGCGACACGATCGATGCCAAGCTCGCCACGCTGGGCCGGGCCGTCGAACTCGTCCGGGAGGTTTAGCCGGCCTCCGTCGGTGCGTCCGAAGCCTTGACGAGCTCGACGTGCGGGCGCGCCGGCACGTCGTCGGTGAGGAACCACCGGAAGGCGAGGTTGCCGCGCGGATACCCCAGCGTCGTCAGCGAATTCGGGTGCCCGGTGATCCCGCGGGACAGCACGATCGTCACGGAACCGTCGGCGTTGGGCACGGCGCTGTGGCCGTTGATAGAGCTGCGGGTGCCGGGGTCGTCCGCCGCACCGTAGGTGGCCATGAACTGGTTCCACACCACCAGGTTCCAGAACCGGCACGGCGGGGGCCGGTGGGTGATGACCAGCGCCTCGTCGTCGTCGAGGACGAAGCTGCCGTAGGCATAGCAGGCGTCGCGCGCCGACCAGCCGAAGTTGGCGTCGGGCACCTGATAGGGCTCGGCGAATTCGTTTGCGGCGTGTGCGGTTTCGTGCCCGAGCGCGTGCCGGTCGTCGACGCGGGTCCCGACGGCCAGCGGGACGATCGCGAACATGGTGCGCAGCCAGGCCGCGGCGGCCCGCAGCGACGCGGCGGTCTCGGCGTCGCCGTGCCGGATCGGGTCCGGCCGGTCGAGGGCCTCGATGCGCCAGTCGATCGGGCGGCCGGTCAGGGGGTCGGCCTGGTAGTCGCGGGTCATCAGCACGGCGGCGTCCGGGGTGGGGCCCAGCTCGAAGGAGAAGTTTCCGTCGGCGTCGATGTCGAGGTCGCTGTCGCGGACGATCGCCACGACGCGGTCCGACCACGCCCCGGGCGACGGCTCGTTGTAGGCGGTCAGCGAGAAGTACACGCTGTCGCCCCTGTTGCCGCTGACGCGGTAGCGCCGCGCCGGATCGACGGGGCAGAGGAAGTAGTACGCGTCGGTGTTGTCGCCGCCCCAGCGGCGGTCGCGACGGAACGGCGTGTTCACCGCGACGAACTGCGGCCGGCCGGGCTCGGCGAACAGGTAGGCGTCGAACGCCACGCCCAGGGTGGTGGCCAGCATCCGGTAGCCGTCGGCGATGTGGCGGTCGTCGGTCACCGCGCGGTCGCCCTCGAGAAAGGAACGGTCAAGCGAACCAAGGGTTTCGAGCAGTTCGTGCCACGCGGCGGTCGACTCGTGGGTCATGCGCGGATTCCTTTCAGCAGCAACGTGGTGGTGCGGTCGACCCACGCGTCATCGAGTTCGGTGCCGCGGGTGAGCAGGGCCATCAACACGACACCGGCGATCGCCTCGGCGAGCTCGGTGGCGCTGACCTCGGCGCGCACCTCGCCGCGGGCCGCGGCGGTCTCGAGCCGGTCGGCCAGGCCGCCGGCGATGACGCCGCCGAAGCGCTCCAGCAGCGCCGAATGCAGGCTCGGGTCGGCCGCCATCTCGCCGATCAGCCCCGGCAATGCCGCCCGCGCGGCCGGCGTCGATAGGACGGCCCGTGTGCGGCACACCATTTCGCGCAGGTCGTCCGGCAGCGAGCCGGTGCTGGGGACGGCGGTCGCGGCGCCGATCGGGAACACCGCCTCGTGCACCAGGTGCGCCTTGCTCGGCCAGCGCCGGTAGATCGCCGGCTTACTGGTGCCGGCCCGTTGCGCGATCGCGGACACCGCGAGCGTGGCGTAGCCGGTCTCGGCGAGCAGGTCGACCGTCGCGCGCAGCACCGCGCCGTCGATCCGCGGATCGCGGGGCCGGCCAAAATCGACAACCATTACGGAACTGACGGTAACATAAGTCGCCGTGACCGACGCCACAGCCGCGACCGTGCGCCTCGACGACCTCGCGCTGCCTCGCTTCAGCCCGGAAGCCCAACAGATCCTCGACATGATGGCCGCGATGGCCCCCCAATGCCCGCTGGACGCCGACACGCTGCACGCCCGGGCCGAAGCCGACACGGGCCTGCACGACTTCGGCGCGGGTGACTACCGCGAGCGCCTCGACGTCTACCTCGCCGCGCTGCGCGACATCGACGGGCTGACGCCCGCCGGGGTGGTGAACTTCTACGGGCAGCTGTTGCAGTTGCTCAAGAACCGCCTGCTGTTGACCGACCTGCTGGCCCGGCATCCCGAAATCCACGACGTCGCGCTGCGATCGCCCGTCGTGATCGCCGGGCTGCCCCGCACCGGCACCACCCACCTGCACAACATGCTGGCGGCGGCGCCCACCTTCCGCACCATGCCGTACTGGGAAAGCGTCGAGCCGTTCCCGCTGCCCGCCGAGGCCGGTGTCGAGCCGGACCCGCGGCGCGCGCGGATGGACGTCGCGGTGTCGGTGATCAACACCGTGATGCCGCATTTCCCGCTCATGCACGAGATGACCACCGATCACGTGCACGAGGAGATCCAGCTGCTGGCCAACGACTTCTCGACGATGTTCTTCGAGACGCTGGCCGAGGTGCCGCGCTGGCGCACCTACTACCAGGCGCACGACCAGACGCCGCACTACGAGTACCTCGCCACGCAGCTCAAGGCGATGCAGTTCCTGCGCGGGGGGCGGCGCTGGCTGCTCAAGTCGCCACAGCATCTCGAGCAGGTGCCCGTACTGGATCGGGTCTTCGGTGACGCCATCGTCGTGTTCACCCACCGCGACCCGGTGCCCGTCGCGCTGTCGATGATCGCGATGATCACCTACTCCGCGCGGATGCACCGCGCGCCGGTGCCCATCGAGCGGATCGCGGCCTCGTGGGTCGACCGGCTCGAGCACATGCTGACCGCGCTGGTGCGCGACCGCGACACCATCGGCGCGGACCGCTCGATCGACGTCCGCTTCGACGACTTCATGGCTGACGAGCTCGGCGTCGCCACGCGGGTCTACGCGCTGGCCGGCGAGCCGTTCACCGGCGAGGCGCGGGGGGCGATCGCCGACTACCTGGCCGGCCATCGCCGCGGCCGCCTGGGAAACGTCGAGACGTCCTTCGAGATGTTCGGGCTGAGCGAGGACGACCTGCGCGCGCGCTTTGCGCCCTATGTCGAGCGGTTCCTGGCATAGCCTCGACACATGACCGCAATGCCCGCCCTCGAGGGCGTCGAACACAGGTACGTAGAGCTCGGCCCCGATGTCCCTGGCGTCACGATCCACGTCGCCGACGCGGGGCCGGCCGACGGGCCGGCGGTGATGCTGGTGCACGGCTTCCCGCAGAACTGGTGGGAGTGGCATGAGCTGATCGGCCCGCTGGCCGCCGACGGCTACCGGGTGTTGTGTCCCGACCTGCGCGGCGCGGGCTGGAGCTCGGCGCCGCCGTCGAGCTACCGCAAGAACGACATGGCCGACGACCTGGCCGCCGTGCTCGATCGCCTGGGTGTCGCCACGGTCAAGCTGGCCGCCCACGACTGGGGCGGGCCGGTGGCGTTCATCATGATGCTGCGCCATCCGGAGAAGGTGACCGGGTTCTTCGGGCTGAACACCGTAGCGCCCTTCGTGCAACGGGATCTTTCGATGCTGCGCAATATCTGGCGCTTCTGGTATCAAATTCCGATCCTGCTGCCGGTGATCGGTCCCCGGGTGATCGCTGATCCCCGGGCCCGCTTCTACCGGGTGCTGGCGTCCTGGGTCGGTGGGGGATTCCGGGCGCCCGAGGACGATGTCCGGATCTACATCGACTGCATGCGCCAGCCGGGGCACGCGGTGGCCGGCTCGCGGTGGTATCGCACCTTCCAAACCAGGGAGTTGTGGCGCTGGCTGCGCGGCGAATACGACGACGCTCGCGTCGACGTCCCGGTCCGCTGGCTCAGCGGCACCGACGATCCGGTGCTGACGCCGGATCTCCTGGACGGCTACGCCGAGCGGATCCCCGATTTCCAGGTCGAGTTGGTCGACGGCGTCGGCCACTGGATCGTCGAGCAGCGACCCGAGCTGGTCCTGGACCGGCTGCGGTCCTTCCTGCGCGCCGAAAAGTAGTGTGCGGCAGGCTGACTTGGCGCAGGCCGGGTTACTCGACCCCGATCATGACCTCGGTGGACTTGATGAACACCGTCGCGGGTTGACCGACCGCCAGGCCGAGGTCGGCGGCCGCGTCCTTGGTGATCGAGGACGTGACGATCTGGTCTCCGCCGTCGAGCCTGACCTTCACGATCGCCATCACGCTGCCTATGTTGACCTCGGTGATGGTGCCGGTGAGCTGGTTTCGGGTCGATAGCCGCATCGCGGTCCTCCATGGGGTGAGGGGTCGGTGCCGAGCCTAACGGCGCGGGCCGAGCAGGGCTATGGACGCATCCACGGCCGGTTCCACGATGTCGCGGACCGGTCGCCCGTCTTCCATTGCCAGGGCGGTCAGTTCACGCAGGCCGCCCAGCAGGATCACGGCCAGCGAACCGGTCAACGGCGGCAGGTCGGCCCTGCGGAATCCCGGGCTGGAGCTCAGGTCGATCAGCAGGTCACTCAACAGCTGCAGTCCCCGGCGCTGGGCGGGGCGGGCGATCGCCCCGAGCGACGGCAGCTCACGAATCCAGCTCAACGTGATGGCGGGCCGGGACTCGATGTGCCCGACATAGGCCTCGACGGCCTGGCGAATCTGCTGATGCCAGTCGGCCTCGGGATCGACCGCGGCGACGATGGTGCGGCCGAGCCTTTCGTTGTCGGCCTGCAGCAGCTCCAGAAAGCACGCCTCCTTGCTCGAAAACCGGTCGTAGAACGTGCGTTTGGAGGTACGGGCGTTGCGGACGACGTCGGCGACGGTGCTGGCGCGATAGCCGCGCTCGGTGATCGAGGTGGCGAGTCCGTCGAGCAGCCTGAGCCGGAACGGGTCGCCGCCGTCGACCGCGTCGTCGGCCGCGGCGGTCACAGCTGATGTCACGGCCGGCGCCCCTTTCGGTCGGTGCGGCACCTTGTCAGGCTTGGTACCACAGAGTACCGTACCGGGAAACAAGTGTGGTACACCGTGGTACCACCCCGTGCCCGGGGTTGGCAGAGGGGAAGCGTCACAGAAATGAGCGAACCGAAATGACCGAAGCCGTCACCGCCACTGCGGCGCAGCCCGCGGCCCCGATGCCTCCGGGCACGCGCCTGCCCAAGGCGGTTCAGGCCCTTGCGTTCGTGACGGCCCGGCGGCCGATGATGCAACACCTGGCGAGTCGCTACGGCAGCGTGTTCACGCTGAACGTCCCGATGTTCGGGCGCGTCGTCGTGGTCACGGACCCGGAACTGGCCAGGCAGGTCTTCACGACCAGCCCCGAGGAGCTCGGCAACATCAAGCCCAACCTGAGCCGGCTGTTCGGCTCGGGCTCGGTGTTCGCCCTCGAGGGCGACGAGCACCGCCGCCGGCGGCGGCTGCTGGCGCCGCCGTTCCACGGCAAGAGCATGAAGAACTACGAGAGCATCATCGAAGAGGAGACGCTCCGCGAGATCGCCGGCTGGCCCGAGGGCACAACTTTCCCGACGCTGCCATCGACGATGCGGATCACCCTCAACGCCATCCTGCGCGCGGTGTTCGGGGCCGACGGCGCCGAGCTCGACGAGCTGCGCCGGCTCATCCCGCCGTGGGTCACCCTGGGCTCGCGGCTGGCCGCGCTGCCGACTCCGAAGCGGAACTACGGGCGCTACAGCCCCTGGGGACGCATGCGGGAGTGGCGCCGGCAATACGACCTCGTCCTCGACAGGCTGATCGACGCGGAGCTGGCGGATCCGGACTTCGCCGAGCGGACCGACGTGCTCGCGCTGATGCTGCGCAGCACCTATGACGACGGTTCGGTCATGTCGCGCAAGGACATCGGCGACGAGCTGCTGACGCTGCTGGCCGCCGGACATGAAACCACCGCGGCCACACTCGCGTGGGCGTTCGAGCGGTTGAGCCGGCATCCCGACGTGCTGAACGCCATGGTCGAGGAGGCGGACAGCGGCGGCAGCGAGTTGCGCCAGGCGGCGATCCTGGAGGTCCAGCGGGTCAGGACGGTCATCGACTTCGCCGCCCGCCACGTCTACCCGCCGGTCTTCCGGCTCGGCGAATGGGTTATCCCCCAAGGCCATTCGATCCTGGTGTGCATCTCGCAGATCCACCGCAATCCCGACGTCTTCCCCGACCCGGAGCGTTTCGATCCGCAGCGGTACCTGGGCAACAAGCCGCCGGCGTTCGCCTGGATACCGTTCGGCGGCGGCACCCGCCGGTGCGTGGGCGCCGCGTTCGCCAACATGGAGATGGACGTGGTGCTGCGTACGGTGTTGCGCGAGTTCACCATCGAGCCCACCGCCGCGCCCGGCGAACGCTGGCACTCCCGCGGTGTCGCGTTCACGCCGAAGGGCGGCGGCCGCGTGGCGGTGCGCCGCAGGCGCTGAGCCCGGGGTGCCGGCCCTACCGGTCCCTACTGGTGTGAGGTGGCCCGGCGCGGCAACTTCCAGCCGGGACGCACGTAGTGGCAGGTGTACCCGTTGGGGTAGCGCTGCAGGTAGTCCTGGTGCTCGGGCTCGGCCTCCCAGAAGTCGCCGGCCGGGCTGACCTCGGTGACGACCTTGCCCGGCCACAGGCCCGAGGCCTCGACGTCGGCGATGGTGTCCAGCGCGATGCGCTTCTGCTCGTCGTCGAGGTAGAAGATCGCCGACCGGTAGCTGGGTCCCCTGTCGTTGCCCTGGCGGTCCTTCGTTGTCGGATCGTGGATCTGGAAGAAGAATTCCAGCAGCGCGCGGTAATCGGTGGCCGAGGGGTTGTAGACGATCTCGACGGCCTCGGCGTGCGTGCCGTGGTTGCGGTAGGTCGCGTTGGGAACGTCGCCGCCGGTGTAGCCGACCCGGGTGGAGACCACGCCGGGCTGCCTGCGGATCAAATCCTGCATGCCCCAGAAGCAGCCGCCGGCCAGTATCGCCTTGTGGGTTGTCACAGCTTGTCCTCCTCGGGAACCGATGACGCTGCCCAGGCTACACTCCGGCGATGACCCGCAACGGCGCAAAGGAACGCTCGTGAGCACGCCAGAGTTCACCCGCGAGGAGCTGTCGGCCGCCTTCGAGAAGTTCGAGCAGACGGTGGCCCGCGCCGCCGAGACGCGGGACTGGGAGGCCTGGGTCGGCCAGTACACGCCCGACGTCGACTACATCGAGCACGCGATGGGCACCATGCACGGCCGGGACGAAGTGCGCGAGTGGATCGGGCGGACGATGTCGACCTTCCCGGGCAGCCACATGGTCGCGTTCCCGTCGTTGTGGTCGGTGATCGACGAGTCCACCGGGCGCATCATCTGCGAACTGGACAACCCGATGCGCGACCCCGGCGACGGGACCGTCATCAGCGCGACCAACATCTCCATCGTCACCTACGCCGGCGACGGGCAGTGGTGCCGTCAGGAAGACATCTACAACCCGCTGCGCTTCCTGAAAGCGGGAATGAAGTGGTGCCGCAAGGCCCAGGCCCTGGGCACCCTCGACGACGATGCCGCCCGCTGGATGCAGCAGTACGAGGGATCGGCGTGAGCGCACCGAAACTCGTCATCGGTGCCAACGGATTTCTGGGGTCGCACGTCACCCGGCAGCTCGTCGCCGACGGACACGAGGTCCGCGCGATGGTGCGCCCGAACGCCAACACCCGCGCGATCGACGACCTGGATCTGACCCGCTTTCACGGCGACGTGTTCGACACCGAAACGCTGGGCGAGGCGATGGACGGCGTCGACGACGTCTACTACTGCGTCGTCGACGCGCGCGCGTGGCTGCGCGACCCGTCCCCGCTGTTCCGCACCAACGTCGAGGGGCTGCGCAACGTCCTCGACGTCGCCGCCACGGCGGACCTGCGCCGGTTCGTCTTCACCAGCACCTACGCGACCGTGGGCCGGCGGCACGGGCACGTGGCGACCGAGGACGACGTCATCGGCGCCCGGGAGCTGTCGCGCCTGACGCCCTATGTCCAGTCCCGGGTCCAGGCCGAGAACCTGGTGATGCAATACGTGGCCGACGCCGGCCTGCCCGCGGTGGCGATGTGCGTCTCGACGACCTACGGCAGCGGCGACTGGGGCGGCACCCCGCACGGTGCGTTCATCGCCGGCGCGGTCTTCGGCAAGCTGCCCTTCCTGATGAACGGCATCCAGCTCGAGGTCGTCGGCGTCGACGACGCCGCGGCGGCCATGCTGCTGGCCGCCGAACACGGGCGCATCGGGGAGCGGTACCTGGTCTCGGAAAAGATGATGCCGCTCACCGACGTCGTGCGGATCGCCGCCGACGAGGCCGGGGTGCCGCCGCCGCGACGCTCGATCCCGGTGCCCGCGCTCTACGCCCTGGGGGCGCTGGGCAGCCTGCGAGCCCGGCTCACCGGCAAGGACGCCGAGCTCAGCCTCACGTCGGTGCGCATGATGCGCGCCGAGGCCCCCGTCGACAGCGGCAAGGCGAAGCGCGAACTGGGCTGGCGGCCGCGCCCGGTCGAGGAGTCGATCCGGGAGGCCGCCCGGTTCTGGGCGGCGATGCGCACCGCCAAGGCGTGAGGCGCGGCGACAGCGGGAAGCCTTCAGGGCGCTGCGGTGTTGAACAGGTCACCCGCCGTCTGAGGAGGTAACAACCATGAGCCACCCCGAAATCAAGGAACCCAGCGCCGGACACCCCATCACCATCGAGCCGAC
>Ga0307441_1000536_pt1 | contig 13521 bp, 9 predicted proteins | sample SalMarWE160420MG_FD_202149 | JGI IMG/M metagenome (GOLD analysis project Ga0307441, IMG submission 202149) | Salt marsh sediment microbial communities from the Plum Island Ecosystem LTER, Massachusetts, United States - WE1604-20 | ecosystem: Environmental > Aquatic > Marine > Intertidal zone >... | reverse complement strand
GAAGAGTTCTCCAATGCTCAATTTGCTTTCTATCTCGAAATGCATCCCTTTGCCGCCGCCATTTGCAGGATCATTTTTTCCTAACTCACGTATGCTCAATTTGGTCAGAAGATTCCTCTCAAATACCCCCGACTTTTTCAAGCGGTTCAACAAGAGGTCGACCTCATTAGAGGATTCCGCCACGCCCTTCATTTGGACCGTTCGGAAATCCTCTCCCACTTTGAAATCTTGCAAAATGATACCGTTTGGGATGCTGGTCTCGACCGCATCCAGAAGTCGATCCCAGGGAAATGCGTCTTTTGCAATGATCCTGTTCACAAATGCGGTTCCTTCGCGGATGGTACGCATTTCTTCTCCTTTGAGTTTCTTCCGAACCTTTTCACGGGCTTTCTTGCTTTTTACAAGACTTTTCTCCAGGCGTTTAATCTTGCCCTCATAGCTCAACTTCTCCCTCTGGTCCCGTATAACCTGAGTGACATTATACAATGACAGCCCGCCAAGAAAAAAGACTATCACAACAAGCGCTATGGATGCTACCCGCTTATCATAATATTTGAATGTGGCCAAGTTGACCTTTACAGGATCCACTGTATTGCAATTCCGTCCGTGTTCTCAATTCGTTTCCCGACAAAACTTTCTATGCGAGGCTCTGGGCCGCGCCGATGGCGGCGGCAAAGGAAGGAAGTCCTCCTTCCTTCAGATCAGCCATCGTATCATCTACGAATATTACATCTTCTTCACGCATGCGGACAGTGGACATCTCTCCCATGGTTCTCAGTCCCTGTTCCAGGGTTTTTCCAAACCCTACCTGGCTCGCAAAAAAGAGTTTCTCGATTTTGTACCCCGGGTTTTCATTCCGGAAAAGATTGAGGGTCATATCCACGTCCTGAAAGAAATGAATGTCAGAAAACCCCCGTTTCACCCCGTGATAAAACAATATGATCCCGTGGACACACACGAAGAGATTAAAAAAACCGCGAAAAAGGCCCAGGAACGCCATAGTCCCCGTCCGGGGAACACGATCAGAATAGAAATTGAACTGGTTGATTCCTGCCGGTCGGATTACCTCGGGCTCAATCTTCAATTCCCGCAAATTGAGTTCATACTCCCTGATAACATCGAACGACCCGATGGCTACCAGGAGCTTCCTTCCCGGCCCCACCCCATCGCTGAGAGTAAAATGAGAAATTTTTGTCCTTTCCGCGGGAAAAGGGAGCGATTTTTTGGCCATCCAGGCGATCATTCTTTCAGCCTCCTCCCTGGACTTAGGAAGAGTCGAGTACCTCTTGATAGCTATCTTTATAATTTCATTTGGAATTGAAAGCCCTACCCGATGCACCCTTCCTTCAAAACCGTTCAATGCCTCTCCAATCGTTTCCAAAAACGCTTGTGGGTCATTGATGTTCTGCGTTTTCAGAGAAAGCTTCAAGGTATCTTTCGGAAAAGGAAACGTCCGTGCCGCCAAAAGCCGCCATCCTTTTTTATCCTTCTGGACCTGCACAATCTTGACTGACGAGCTGCCAATATCCATGCCGGTCATGGGTCTTTGAAATCTACCGTATACCATCTTTTCAGCGCTTTCTCCATTTCAGCGAAATGTTTAACCACCGGGGTTATACCAAAGGTGGGGCGTTGCGCGAACGGGGAGCAGGTTCGTTGCAAATCCTCCCCTGTCGGCCATGCAAAGGCTCAATAAACGTTACCCGGTTCGCTTCTCGAAGGGTCGTTGTTCCGTCAAGAACTTTTTCCAGGGCAGCCTGCCTCAGAAAAACAGTCCCACGCTCAGAGGCCTTCTTTTTCAGGGTTGAAAGAGGTTCCTGGCGAATGAACAGCTCCCTCATCTCGTCATCTATTTCCATCAGTTCAATGATTGCCTGCCTTCCCAGAAAGCCGGTCCCTTTGCAGAGTTCGCACCCCCGCGCTTCGTAAAACACATGCCCTCTGCATGACGCGATGTCAAGGCCTGACTCGGCCAATTCCTGCTCGCCGTGTTCAACTTCCTTCTTGCAATGACAAAGGGTTCGGACGAGCCTTTGGGCCACGATACAGTTGAGCGCCGCCATCAGATTATAGGGTTCAACACCCATATGAATGAATCTGTTGATCACTTCGAACGAGCTGTTGGCATGCACGGTAGTAAAAACCAAATGGCCGGTGAGGGCGGACTGGAGAGCAATCTGGGCCGTCTCCGAATCCCGTATCTCGCCAACGAGGATCTTATCGGGGTCGTGCCGGAGGATGGAACGGAGTCCTCTGGCAAATGTGAGCCCCTTTTTTTCGTTAACCGGGATCTGCACGGTCCCTTTTACCTGGTACTCCACCGGGTCCTCAACGGTAATAATCTTTTCCCCCTTGGTGTTCACTTCTGAGAGGGCTCTGTAGATCGTCGTGGTTTTCCCGCTGCCCGTAGGTCCGGTGATCAGAAACATCCCGTATGGCGCGCGGATCATTCTCCTGATTCTACGCAGTTCCTCCAGGGGAAGGCCCATGCCGTCCAGCCGAAATTCTCCCACATCCGCGACAAGGCTTTCACGGTCCAGGATTCTGATTACCACGTCCTCGCCAAAGATGGTCGGTAAAATGGAAACCCTGAAATCAATGTAACGATCTCTCACCTTGAGCTTGAACCTTCCATCCTGGGGAACACGCTTCTCGGAGATGTCCAGTTCCGACATCACCTTTATCCTCGAAACAATAGGCCTCTGATATTTCAGATCCAGGGGCTCCGTGGCCTGGTGAAGCATGCCATCAATACGATATCGCAAAATAACACCGAGATCCGATGTCTCTATATGGATATCGCTTGCCCGCTTATTGATTGCATCCAGAATGGTTGAGTCGACCAGTTTAACAATCGGACTTTCCTCTATGGAGACTTTTTCAATGCTGAGGATATCCTCGCCCTTCTCGGTTTCCCGTACCAGGGGAAGGCGCATGTCATCGGAGACCGTGTCCAGAACACTTTGGGACACTTCCACCTTCTTGAGAACTTCCCGGATCCTCCTTTCACTGGCAACCACGATAGAAACAGGCATATCAAGTAGTATCTCAAGATCCTCCAGTGCCTTCAAGAAATTGCGGGGTTCTGCCATGGCGATGGCCAGCCTGTCATTCTCTTTCTTGTACGGGACGAACTGGTACTTGCCCATGAGTTCAAGAGGAACCAGGTTCAGCAAATCCGGATCAATATGATCACCCAACCTCACATATTCATAGGAATGCTGAGCGGCAATAATCTGCGCCAGCTTCTCATCAGTCAGAAAGCCTTCCTGGATACAGATCTGCCCAATTCTCTGCCGGGTAATATTCTTCTTGGAATTGACATAATTGAGCTGCTCCTGGGTCATAAAACCCAGTTCAATCGCCCAATCACCCAATCTCATTCGTCTATAGGCTCGTGTCATCTCAAGTAATAATCCGGGTCCAGAGGTCCCGCCTTTGCTTTGCCCCAAAGGAGGCTTGGTTATTCGCGTATTTTCAGAGTGACTAAAGTGATCTATAGTGCCTAAAATGCCTAAAGTGTGAGAATTTCATTTCCATTTATTGAATAGATGAGCGAAGCTCACCATAACTCCAGATCACTTTAGTTCACTCCAAACTCTCGCTCACTGTTTTAAACCCCTAGGAAATGGTGCCTGCCATTTGAAAAATCGGCATGTACATGGCCAGGACAACAAATCCAATCAAAAGCCCCATAATAATCATGAGAGCGGGTTCGATAGCAGACGTCAAAATGGTCAACCTGCTGTCCACATCTTCCTCATAGAACTCTGCCATGTTGTCCAGCACCTGCTCTAGAGAACCGGCACTCTCCCCTGCGTCAATCATTCTTACCGCGAGGGGTGGAAATATCTTGGAACGCGACAGGGTTTCAGAAAACCCCTCCCCCTGCTCAAGCAGTGATATGGCCCCGTCGAATTGCCTTCTCAAATATTTGTTATTCAGCGATCCCGAGGCGATGCGAACGGAATCAACTAGGGGAACCCCCCCCCTGAGCACAGTGGCCAGTGTCCTGGCCAATTTTGAAATAGAATAATGGAGGTACACATTCCCCAGGAAAGGTATTCCAAGCTTCCACCTGTCCAATCCCATCCTCCCTTCCTCTGTTCTTCGTATATACAAGAAACTTGCCACAATTGCCAATAGGATGAAGAGGATGTAAATACTATTGGACTTGATTCCGCTCGAGAAATGCACCAGGAGCAGCGTAAGTCCGGGAAGCTGTGTTCCTGCTTCAAAATAGGTCCTGGTAAAAGTGGGCACAACATAGAGAAGCAGAAAGAGAAGCGCGAAAAAGGAGGCGACAGTCAATATCAGCGGATAAATGGAGGCGGCAATCACCTTCTGCTTTATTTCTTCTATTTTCTTCAGATAACTGATGTGCCTCGTGAGGGCCAGGGGAATATCAGCGCTTTTTTCGCCTGCATGGAGGTTGGCAATATAAAGATTCGAAAAGACGTGCGCAAACTTGCCGAAGGCCTCGGAAAGAGAAGCTCCGGAAGCGATATCACCTCTGATTTCCCTTAAAATATCAGCAAGTTCACTTTCGCCAATTTTTTCGATAATAGCGTCTAATGCTGAAAGAACCGGCAGTCCCGCCTTGATGAGAACGCTCAATTCCTGGTTAAAGGTAATAAAGTCTTTGGACTTAATCCGCCTCCGGCTGCCTCTCCACCGAATAAATCGAAAGCCCTGTTCAACACGGTGCACATCAAGAACAAAATGGCCTTCCCTTTCAAGATGCTCTTTCAGGGCCGTCCTGTTGTCCCCAATGAGTGTCTTTTCGATGACACGGCCATCTATTGTGGCCAATTTACAACGAAAGGTGGGCATTTGCCGACGAAAACCTCCATAATCACGAAAAGAAACCTGGATTCCAACCCCCGTGTTCTGACTTCTGGATACTCCGCATTTATACAATTTTATCAATAAAATATACAGAAATATACAAATGTGTCAAGCTATTGCATTCATTTTATATAATTTGATATAAATTAAGTTAACTTCTTTCCCTGCGAAAACGGGCAGCGATGGGGATATCCCTAAACGAGGCAACGAATCTATTGAACCCAGACGCTTTGGGGAGGCAATGGCGGGGTATTGTCCCCGGGGGAAAAGCTTAAAGGTGTAGCGTAACCGCTCTCCCCGGCCGAGTTATACGCGGTAACAGTAAGGTAGTAGGTCGTATCGTCTGCCAGCGGGAGACTGTCAAGGTCATACTGTGTTGAGCTTCCCGCATCCCTGCTGTTGGGGTAATTCCCCAGTGACGTTCCCCAATACACGCGGTACCCCTGGGCACCCGACACCGGATCCCAAACCAGGCGCGCGCCGAGGGCGATCCCTGAAAAAAGGAGCACAAATACCATTCCCATTCCAAGGATCTTTAAATGCTTCATTGTTCCCATACAATCACCATTATTCCAATGTTCTCTTGGCACGGTTGGGGCCGGCAAAGGTGCTGAATCCTAATCACCGTCAAGAAAATTCCCCAGGGACCCGAGGATTGAACCCTCACCTTTTCCGCCGCCTCTCTCGGGTGCTGCCTGAAGCATCCTGCCCGCCAGTCTGGAAAAGGGCAGTGACTGGAGCCAGATTCTACCCGGTCCCTGCATGGTGGCAAAAAAGAGGCCCTCGCCCCCGAACAGGGCGGTTTTGATTCCCCCTGCCTGCTGTATATCAAAGTTAACGCTCGGTTCGAACCCCACGACACACCCGGTATCCACGTGCAGGACTTCCCCGGGCTCAAGGTGCCGTTCCACGACGGTACCACCGGCGTGAACAAACACCAGCCCGTCGCCTTCCAGTTTCTCCATGATAAAGCCTTCACCCCCAAAAAGACCGGTCAGGATCTTCCGCTGCAGGTAGATACCGATGGAAACCCCCTTTGCGGCACAGAGAAAACTGTCTTTCTGGCAAATGAGGCAGCCGCCGACGCTTTCCAGGGGCACCGGGATGATATTCCCCGGATAGGGGGCGCCGAATGCCACATGGGCCTTTCCCTGCCCCGTATGGGTGAAGACGGTCATAAACAGGCTCTCCCCGGTGAGGAGCCTCTTGCCGGCGCCGAGCAGCTTCCCCATGAAACCTCCGTCGCTGCTGCCCGCGGACCCGTCCCCGAATATGGTCTGCATGTTTACGGTGGCATCTTTGTACATCATGGCACCCGCCTCTGCAACCGCACTCTCACCGGGGTCCAGCTCCACCTCTACAAACTGCATTTCCTTCCCCAAAATCTTGTATTCTATTTCATCCGCCCTTCCTCCTGCCTGCGGAGGAGGGCCTGGAGCCGACGCCCCAGAGGGATTCAGTTCCGCCACCTGAGCGATCGGAAGCCATTCGGCAAAACCTTCCCGCCACGCAAAGCCGTTCGGGTTACTCTTGACCTTCGCAACGGCCTGAAGGTGGTCCATTGGTCCGATCTGCTTTCCATCATAGCTGAGATACCATTGTGCCATTCTGCCATCCCTTTACTAATACCGAGTTCTTCTCTGCCTTCCTGTTTCTCTCCTCTTATCTGTCCCGCATCTGTTGAAAATAGACGAGAGCTGTGGCAATTTTGCACGATTCTTGCCGCATGGATTCTGGAATAACCGGTACGCCAAGTCAAGCCAAATCTTCGAACCTTTCATGGCCGCCCCGTCCGATTCCCTCTCTGCGGCAACCCTTGACTTATTCCTGCTGATGGCAGACTATGGACAAGATTTTTCTCTCTATACAACCCTGCTGAAATCGCAAAAAGTCTCCAAAACCGTCACTCACGCGAAGGCGGGAGTCTATAACATGTTGTAATGACGAGATTCCCGCTTTCGCGGGAATGACTCAAAAAGCCGAAAGTTGACTTTTTGCGAAACCATCAACCCTGTTATCTGGATTATTAATGCCAAGGTCAACTAGGAGTTAAATGCAAAAATTATGCCTGCAAACACCCCTATTTTCTCCCCTTCCAACAGACATTTTTCCCCATCAACGATCAGGGGTTCGTCCCTCATGTTGGGGTCCGCGCTTCTTTTCGCTTCGACAGATATCATCATCAAAGTCATCGGACCTGCATTCAGGGTATGGGATATTGCCTTCTTCCGTTTTGGCGGCGGCATCATACTGATCATCATCCTTTTCGGATGGTCCGGAAACCCGTTCAAGGGAAACAACATACGGCTTCTTATCATCAGGGGTATCAGCGGCGCCCTGGCGTTCCTCGCGCTGGTGTGGGCCATTCAGCTGCTGTCCCTCTCCTCTGCAATCGTGCTTCTCTATTCCTTCCCAGCCTTTGCCGCCCTGTTCTCGGCAATCATTTTTGAGGAACGAGTATCGTTTCTGCAGATAGCCTGCATTGTCGGGACCCTCATTGGTGTGGGGGTCCTGCTCGATTTCAGCCCCGCGGGGAACCCTTTTGGACAGGCTATGGGACTCCTTGCAGGCATGTTCGCGGGAATGGCTGTCTGCCTCATCAAAAAACTCCGGGAAACCAACGGACCCGTTATCATCTATCTCTATTTCTGTCTCGTGGGAGGAATTATTGCCTTTCCGCCCTTCTTGGCCGGGCCGAGGCTGCCCGTATCCCCGCGCGACACTTTTCTCGTCATCCTCCTGGTCCTCATTTTTCTTGCAGCCCAACTCCTTATGAACCAGGGTTTCAAGTATTGCAAAAGCTGGGAAGGCGGACTGTTTCTGAGCAGTGAAACCTTGTTCACCTCTGTCGTGGGGATATGCTTCATGGGCGATCCGGTCACCTGGCATTTCTGGACGGGCGGAGGCCTGATTATCGCAAGCGTTGTTGTCCTGAACACTACCCCCCAAAGCCACGCCCGAAGAAGGCAGGAAGATACTCGGCCTCAAGGGCCTTGACCAGGTGAATTTCTGATAAAGGCATCAATCAAGCCCAGACATTCTTTTATCCCGAAACTTTTACGCCACAGATCCTCATGCCCTATGGTGACATCTGCGTATGCCCTGTATAACCGGGCTCGTGAGACAAAAAGATCCGGATAGCAGCGCGCAAGGGAATCCCGGGATGATTCGCCCGGCTTCCGGGAGAACATGCCTCTCCAAAGCATGGGGTGGGGGTGTTCGAGGTATGCCTTCAGTAATCGTTCCTGGCCCGCGGAAGGGGTTTCAAGTAGGACTATCGTGGTCACCCGGGAGAGTTTTTTCAGCAGCTCGTCTCCAGTGTAGATGACACTCCCGGTGGTATCCACAACCACGCTTTCCTCGGGATCACCCTCCCTGCTTCCCAGGTACTCGATAATTTCCCGCAACACCTCCGCCTCCAGGGACAGATATCGGGACTCCCGTTCATTGTATCCAGCCTCATACGGGAACCCCATCCACTCGGCAACGCTCATGGGAGTCCCCTCCGGGTTTTTCAGCTCGGATGCCAGTTTTTCGGCGATCATATCATCGCAGCAAAAGCGCCTGTACCCATGCCCTTCCAGTTTCCTGGACCAGTAGCTCTTTCCCGATCCTGCCATTCCTATCAGTGAAAGCCGCATAAAACAGAGAATCCTCCTCTCATACCATCCTCTTGATCTCATCGATTTTCTTCTGAAGGCGCTTGGAGGAAACAGGATAGGCGGTCTTCAGCTCCTGGGCAAAGAGGGAAACCTTGAATTCCTCGATCATCCACCGGAGTTCCTCCAGTGCCTCTTTTTTCTCCGGGGAAGCCCCCGAAGAAAAAACATCCTGGTTCAGCCTTTCCGTCTCTTCCCTGAAAGCTGCCACCACGGCCGTCTTTTTTTGGTCCTTCAGGGGATCATAGGCCCCCCTTTCCACCCGTATCTCCAAGGCCTTTAAATAGCGCGGGAGATACGCGAGGCGATCCATCGGATATATATCGAGGAAGTTTTCCGGCACCAGAGACTGTAAGTCCTCCCGCAGTTCCGCGCATATTTTCATGACGGGCTTGTTTCCCTTGCTGTTATTCTCCATCCGGTGAATCGCTGAGCGGGTCTGGTGATAAGCATCAAGCACTTTTAACACCTGCTCCCGTAACTCCCGCGCTGTCAGAGGCATGCCGGATCTTACTGCCTCCGCATGGTTGATAAATGCTTCCCTTGTGCGGATATTTTTCTGGAAGAGTATCCTGAGGAGGCATTGGTATAGCGCCTTTTCCACGCCGGGCACACCCCCGAAGTACGCGGCCTCCTGGCACCCGGTCCCTTTGAGGGAGAGGTCCTGTTTCAGGAACCGCAAGTCCTTGGAAAAATGAATCATGAAGAGCTCGCGGACACCTGCCAGATGAGACGTAATAGCCTTTTGAGCGGACCGGAAAAGACGGACATTTACACATTTTTCCCCTGGCTCCAGTCCGGGATAGACCACCATCGAGTGCCCGACAGGCACCCTTTCAGGCAGGTCCCCAAAATCCCAAACCGTCATACCCTGTCTCTCCCATTTTTCCCGTGCCCGTTTCCACGCGTCGTTCGTGTCATCAGGTCCTTGATCCGGGATATCATGCGAGAAGAGGTGTAAATCCCTGCCCGATTCAAGTTCGCGGCCCTGGTGATCAATAACGGAGACACGCATTTTCAGGTGCTCCGGTATCTCCACAGACGCCCAGACCGACGGGGGAATATCCACCCCAAACCGGTCGAACACAAACGCGGACAGAGCGTTCAGGAGGGATCCGTCCCCCTGGTCCATCTCCCTTTCAATACTACGAGCCGTGTTGGAAACCGGGACCAATTGTCTCCGGTACCGCTTGGGCAGACCTTTTACCAGGGCCGTAATCTTTTCCCGGTAAAAACCGGGCACACCCCATTCCAGTCGCTCGGGTGAGACAAGGGACAACAACCCCGAAGGCACTGAAATGGTCGCCCCGTCCTCATCTTTGCCGGGGGCAAATCTGTACGCGCACTTGAAAACTCTATTCCCGAAATCCACCTGGTTCGGAAAAAGAGAGAGTTCATCCTCATCCGGCCTTTCGAGGAGCAACTCCTTTTCGGTCATCCTGAGGAATGCATCCCCTCCCCTTTTCCGGATCATTCTCTTCAAACTCCGGATATCGTAAATTTTCTGGAGCCGCCGGGAATAAAAATCAGCCACATCTTCCTCCCCGACTACGATTCCCCTCCGCCGTACCTTTTCTTCCAGTTCCTGGGCCCGGTTGAACAGTTCCCGGTTATGCCGGAGAAAAGAGAATGCCTCCTTCACCTCCCCTTCCACAAGGGCCGACTGCACGAATATCCGGTGGGCCTCTTCCGGATCAATCCGGCTGAATGACGCCGATCTCCCTGACACGATGACCAGCCCGAAAAGGGTAACTTTTTCCAACGCACGGACCTCGCCCCGGTTCTTTTCCCAGTGAGCACTGGAATAGGTTGACCTGCACAGATCCTCTCCAACCTCCTCCAGCCAGCCGGGGTCGATCTTTGCCACGGTCCGGGCAAACAGCCGGGACGTCTTGACCATCTCCGCGGCAACGATCCAGGGAGCACCCTTGTTGAAGAGGCACGATCCCGGGAATATCATGACCTCCCTGCCCCTGGCCGCCTGGTACATATTCTTCTCTTTTTTCACGGCAATGTTGGAAAGAAAACCGGCCAGGATGGACTTGTGAATCCTCTCGTAAGTCCCCTCTTTTTTTCTCCGCTCTCCGGGTGGGTCGTTCCCTTGCCTCTCTTCATCCATGATGGAACGGATCTGGTCATGCACGTGGACCCATTCCCTCATCCTTGGAAAAGAAAGGAAGCGCTCTCTGCAGAATGTGCGCATCTTGCTCTGCGTCTTAAGCTCTTCTCGCGCACGCTGGTACTGGTTCCAGATATTCAGGAGGGTGATGAAATCCGAGGCCGGGTCCCTGAAGGGGGCATGGGCCTGGTCAGCAAGCTTTGCCTTCTCCAACGGTCGTTCCCGGGGATCCTGGATACTGAGTGCGGCGGCTATGACCGCTACCTCCTCCACACAGTCGCGTTTCCGGGCCTCGATCATCATCCTGGAAATCCTCGGATCCAGGGGCATCCTGGCCATAAGGCGGCCCCTCTTCGTGAGCGCGGCCTCCTTGCCTCTGCCTGAAACGGCTCCCAGCTCTCCCAGCAGATTGAACCCGTCATTGATGCTTTGCTGCCTCGGCCGGTCCAGGAATGGAAACGCTGTGATGTCACCCAGCCTCAGGGAAATCATCCGCAGGATCACCTCGGCGAGGTTGGAGCGCATGATTTCCGGCAGGGTAAACTCCGATCTTGACAGGAAATCCTCTTCATCATAGAGCCGAATACACACCCCGTTCTGCACCCTACCGCAGCGTCCTTTGCGCTGGTCCGCGCTGGCCTGTGAAATCTGACTGATGGGAAGCGCAGTGGTCCGGGTCCCGGGCATGTACCGCGAGATACGTGCGAGACCGGTATCAACCACGTACCTGATGCCGGGAATGGTAAGGGACGTCTCCGCCACATTGGTGGCCACTACGATCTTGTGTCCCTGCCCGGAGTAAATCTTCTTCTGCCGGGACCACGGAAGCCGCGCAAAGAGCGGCAGTACGGCCGTACCGGGGTATTGCCTCCCTTCCAGCCTCTCACACGTTTCGATAATATCCTGCTCCGTGGGCATGAAAACGAGAATATCACCGCGCACTCTTCTGCCCATGATCCTTTCGACGGCCTTCACCGCCGTCTCAACGTAATCAATTTCATCATCTTTCTGCGACCCGCTCTCGCCGGGGAAATACTCAACCTCCACCGGGTACATCCGCCCGCTCACCTGGATCACCGGGGCGTCGTCGAAAAATCGCGAAAACTTCTCCGTGTCCAGGGTCGCAGAGCTGATAATCACCTTGAGTTCCGGCCTTTGCTTGAGTAACGTTTTTAAAATCCCCAGGAGAAAGTCGATATTGATGGTGCGCTCGTGTGCCTCGTCAATGATCAAGGTGTCATACTGGGTGAGATGCGGATCACGCTGGGTTTCGGCCAACAGCATCCCGTCCGTCAGGATTTTTATGGAGGCGCTCCGCGGAGTCCGGTCCCGGAACCGGACCTTGTATCCCACCGACCTGCCCAGGGATTCTCCCAGCTCTTCGGCGATCCTGCGTGCGATGGTGCCGGCGGCTATCCTGCGGGGCTGGGTGCACCCAATTTTCCCCATGATCCCCCTGCCCGCCTCCAGGCACATCTTGGGGATCTGGGTGCTCTTTCCCGACCCCGTATCTCCGGAAACAATGATCACCGGGTTTTCCGCCATGGCGCCGATGATATCATCCTTCCTCGCCGTGATGGGGAGCATCTCCGGATAGGTGATGGCCGGCCTTTGCGCCTCCCGCGACTCCCTCTCACGTATGGATCGGGCGAGCCTACGTTCCAGGACCGCCACATCTTGTTCAAACCCCTTGCCGGCCCCGCCCTTCCGCCGCAGCCCCTTTTCAAGGTTCCTGAGATGCCTTGTCACCTGCTCCTGCTCCCGGAGCATGGCCAGTGGGATGGTTTTTCGTATGGTATGAAGACGGCTTTCTAAAGACATGGCAAACAGGAACACCCTTGATTTTCCAACAATGCGGGTTAAATCAAAAATAATCCATCCCGGCGTCGGGATGAGAATAGAAAAGGCTCTGCCGTTTTCCGCAAAAATAGAGACAACATATTAGACAGGATCTACAAGATTTACAAGATCATTTGCCTCCCCGCGCTGCGGGAACCAAATATTGCGTTTATCCTCTATCTGTGCTGGTATTTTTTTATGGCAAATATCTGGGTAAAAAAGGCCAAGTCATTTGAAGAGGCTCAGGAACTCGATGAAAAGGAAAAAGACTACGAAGAATTCTTAGCGTTACTCAACAAACATAGAGTCAATGGCAGACCTGGAATTACTCCTTTCTGATAAAGAAGAATAAAAAGCGAAAGGCTGGCAGGAAGAGGCTGGGAGGCGTGGAAGCTGGGCAGAATATTTCTCACGCCCGCTCACGTTGTTCGCTAGAGACACAGAGCTATCAGGGAAAAATAATTTTCGTTTTTGTTCTAAAAACTCGGCGATCTCTGTGTGAGATATCGTTGTTGTCTGTGTTCGTCTGCGCGGGTCTTGCGGCTGATAAATCCCATAGCTCCTAGTGAATAGGGAATGGCAAAGCAAGGAAAAATCCAGAAAATCCATGCCTGCCCCGCGCATGACGGGGTTAATCCTGTCTGAAAAAGATGTTACGCGAAGGCGACGCGGCGCTCCAGTTCCCTGCGCCGGTCTGAAGGGGTCCGGCGCTCACGGCCGGTTCTGAGATCAATGACTTTTGCGGAAGGCTCGGAATCCTGCCGCCGGTCATCACCGCTGCGGCGATCCTGGAGGGCCCGCCGGTCCTCCCCGGTTCTTCGGTCGGACGCGCCCCTGCGGTCACGGCCGGAACGGCGTTCAGGGATGTGGTCTGCGTAGGAAAATCGACGTCTGTCCATTGCAGTTCGTCTACCTCCGTTGTCGATTTGCAAGCCCAGGGTCGGATTTTCCAAGCCTCGGGTTCCTTTCTTCTTTATATCTCACCACAGAGAACACGGAGAACACGGAGATTCTTTTTTTGGCCGATCGCGAGAAGCCGATCGACCAAAAAGGGAA
>Ga0307441_1000535_pt1 | contig 13524 bp, 15 predicted proteins | sample SalMarWE160420MG_FD_202149 | JGI IMG/M metagenome (GOLD analysis project Ga0307441, IMG submission 202149) | Salt marsh sediment microbial communities from the Plum Island Ecosystem LTER, Massachusetts, United States - WE1604-20 | ecosystem: Environmental > Aquatic > Marine > Intertidal zone >... | reverse complement strand
ATGCTCGGAAGCGCCCGACCGGGCACGCCTTTCAGGACGGGTAGGGGGCGCTGTCGACGTAGATGGCGAGCGAGTCGATGCCGCCGCCAGACACGGTGAGGACCTCGGCGATCTCGCTGGTGAACGGGTGCCCGACCGGCGGCCGCAGGCGGTAACGCGTGAGCGCGCACGCCGCCCGCCCGTCGACCAGCAGGGCGATCAGCTCGACGCCGTCGATCATGCCGTAGAAGCCCCGCGTCGACTCCAGGAAGGCGTCCCTTCACTCCACCCGCTACACGGGCGCGCCGTGGCTGACGAAGACGACGTCGCCCGCGAAGCGGCGCTGCCATTGGCCGCCGGCCCGCAGGTCGGCGAAGTAGGCCTCGATGGTCCCTCTGGTGTCCAGGTGGCGGCTCCTCTCGCGTGCGCGTGCGCAACGGCTCACGGCCTCAGCTCGGTTCTCATGCGCTCGGCGTCGGCCGCCCACGGGTCGGGGCCGGGCGCCTCGCCTGCGGCGACGCTCGCCAGCCGCGGCAGGTAGTGGCCCCAGCCGCGGTCGTGCGAGCCCGCGCTGCGCACGCTCGGCAGGTGATGGTGGCGGAGGCGGAGCAACGTGCCCGCGGGGACGCCAACGAGCTCGTAGCTGACGATGGTCGAGCCGGGCGGGACGGTGGCGCGCGCGTAGCCTTCCCAGCCCCAGGTGTGGGCGAGTCGGAGCGGAGGCTCGAGCTCCACGAACTCGCCGCTGGCGACCTGCCCCGGCACCACCTCGAGGCGATAGGCGCCGCCGGGCACGAGGTCGAACGCGGCGGACACGCCCATCCAGCGGGTCACCCTGCCTTGATCGCTCAGTAAGCTCCACACCGCGTCGAGGGGGGCCGCGATGACGATCTCGCGCGCCAGGCTCAGCCGTTCGGTCATCCGCAGCGCACCGGAGCGCGGCGCGGCGCCGGAGCCGGGTCCCTCCTCGGCGGCTCGCCGGAGGCGCCCGAGTTGGGCGTCCCAGACGCCTTCGACGAACAGTACTGCCGCGGCCAGGCCCTGGCGCCGGGCGCGGTACAGCCGGCGGGTGCCCTGGCGTCGCTCGCCGATCAGCCCGGCGCGCTTGAGGGCGCTCAGGTGCTGGGAGACGGCAGGCCTGGTGACGGCGAAATGCTCGGCGATCTCGCCGGCGGTGAGCTCGTCGTCTGCGACGAGCTCGAGGATGCGCCGCCGGTTGGGATCGGCGATGGCCTTGAACGGTGCCTCCACGAGTCCTATATTTAGCAGATACTTACGTTAGCTTCAACTAACGTTATGGAGAATCACGAGGACCATCCCTTGGCCTTCGATCCGACCACCGCGACGCGGATCAGGAAGCTCCTGGCAGCCCAAACGGACGTCGTCGAGAAGCCCATGGTCGGCGGCGGCCTGGGGTTCCTGGTGAACGGCCGCCTGTGCTTTGGGGTGAGCGCGCGCGGGCTCACCGTGCGGGTCGGACCGGACGCCAGAGCCGGAGCGCTCGCCGCGCCGCATGTCCGTCCCCTGCGCCTGGGCGGCCGCGACGCGACAGCGTTCGTGGTGGTCGAGCAAGGCGGCTACGCCAGCGATGAGGCGCTGCGCGGCTGGCTCGAGCGCGGCCTCGAGTTCGTCGCGACCCTTCCGGCGGGCCGCGCCACGCCCTAGGCCCGCTCAGCCAACAGGCGCAGCAGGACACCGTCCGCGCGAGGCCGGGTCGACGCGTTGCCGACCGGTCTATGCTGGGGTAACGGACGTCTTGGCGGGGGCCGGCCGGAGGTGAGCGATGAGCACGGGACGGAGTGCACGCATGCTTCTCGTCCTGCTGTTCTTGTCGGCGGCGGTCCTCGCAGGCTGCGGCCCCTCACAGCGAGAACGGGACCTGGCAGCGTCCAATCGCGACCTCACCCAACAGCTCGGCGACCTGAAGGTTCAGCTCGCAGACGCGCAGCAGGCGGGTGAGCAGGCACGCAGCGACCTGGACAAGGCCAAGCGGGAGCGCGACTCCGCCAAGAAGGACCTCGCCGACACTGCGGAGCAGGCGGCGATGATCGCCAAGGAGCGCGATCAGGCCCTCGACGCGTTGTCGTCCGCACGGACCCAGATCGATACGCTGACCCGACAGCGGGACGGTGCGAGGTCGGCGCTGGAAGCAGCGACCGCCTCCGCGGCCCAAACCGCAACGCTCCAGACCCGCGTGACGGACCTGCAGACGCAGCTGGACGCCGCGAATGAGAGCGTGTCCGGCCTCCAGAGCCAACTCACCGACACCCTGGACGCCCTGGGCAAGCTCCGGGACGAACGGGGTACGTTGACCTCGGAGCTCGCCCAGGCGCGAACCGACCGCGACAACCTGCAGGCGCGACTCACGCAGACGCAGCAGGCGACGGACGCGCTGCGGGCACGACTGACGCAAGTGCAAGGCGAGCAGGTCACGCTGCAGTCGCAGCTCGCCGCCACCCGACAACATCGCAGCGAGCTGGCGCAACAGCTCCAGGAGACGACGGGAAACCTCCAGGCGGCCCGGGACCGCGCCGCGACACTCACGCGCGACCTGCGGACGCTCGTGGCGAGCGAACGAGGCTTGCAGCAGCTGACCCAAGCGCAGAAGAACGAGCTCTCGGATGTGCACCAGCGCCTGGAGGAGGCGCAGGGACAGGTCGCCCGGCTAACCGGCGCCCGGGGTATCTACACCGTGCAGTGGGCCGACTCGTTGTGGTCGATCGCCGAGTTCTTCTACCACGATGGTAGTCGCTGGCCCGCCATCCTGGAGGCCAACCGCCACCTGATCGACGAACCCGACCTCATCTTCCCGGACATGGTGTTGATCGTGCCTGAGGTCGAACCTTCGTCCTGACGCCGGTCCCCACCGGACCCTACGTCGGCGCCGCCTCGCTGCGCAGCCCCCTTACCGCCGAGGCTAGCGCTTCCAGGCACGCTTCCTCCGACAGCTCGGTGGCGTCCAGCACCAGATGGTAGCCGCGAACGTCGTTTGGATCCCTGTCGTAGAGCCGGCGCAGGTAGGCGCGGCGAGCGGCGTCGGTGCGCTCGAGACCCCGGCGCGCGGCAACGCGGTCGAGGCCCTCGGTCCGCATCAGCGCCTCCACGCGCTTCTCCAGCGGGCCGGTGAGACGCACCCGCAGCACCCCCGGCCGGTCCGCCAGCGCCACCGCCGCACCGTGCCCGACGATCACCGCGCCGGTCGAGCCGGCAACCCCGGCGAGCGCGCGGCGCACCCGGTCGACGTAGTCACGGGCGGCCATGGCCGCCTGGTTGCCCACCATCCCCTGGATGCCGAAGAGCGCCGAGCTGGCGCTCAACTCTGCCAGCAGGCGCAGCAGCGGGCCGCCCTCGTGCTCCCCGAACGAGCCCTCCAGCTCCTCGATGACGCGGCCCTCGAGCTCTAGGGGGATGGCGCGGTCGATGAAGGGCACGCCCAGCCGCTCGGCCAGCGCCGCGCCGATGGCGCTCTCGCCGACGCCTGCGGCCGCCGAGATGGCCACCACCGGCCTCGGCACGCCGGACGCGAGGTCGGCTGGCGCGTGTCTGGCGGACGCGTGCGCCCCGGCGGCGGGCGCCGACGACTCGTGGGCCGAGGGCTGTCCCGCCGCCGCGTCGGGCCCGGCCACCGCGCCGCGGGCCGCCAGCGCCCGCTCCACCCCGACCGACCCGGAGGGGGCCGCCGCCGGCTCGGGGACCTCCTCGTGCACGTAGCGACCTCCGCGTACCCAGGAGGCGATGGCGGCGACGATCATCATGATCATCGCGAAGGTGAACGTCACGTGCATGCCGTCCATGAACGGCACCGAGATCAGGTGCGGGAAGAACACCTTGCCTGTGATGGTGGCCGCCTTGTCGGCCGGGATGCCCTGCAACACCGGCCCCAGCAGCGACTGCATGGGGTTGTAGCCGAGGAAGGCCGCGAACAGGCTGCCGACCGGCGGCAGGTTGGCGATCTGCCTCGCCGCGGCCGCGGGCACGTCCTGCGCGGTGAGCCCCTGATACAGCGTGGTGGGCAGCGTGGCCGCCAGCCCGGTGACCATCAGCGAGAAGAACAGCCCGATCGACAGGTTCATCCCCGCGTTCTGGAACGTCGCCCGCATGCCCGACGCCACCCCGCGCTCGGAAGCGGGTACCGAGTTCATGATCCCGGCCGTGTTGGGCGCCGAGAACAGGCCCATGGCAAGGCCGTTGGCGAGCAGCAGCAGCCCGAACCACAGGTAGTGGAAGTTGGCCGGCAACAGCAGCATCAGCGCGAAGGTCCCCGCCGCGGCCGCCATCCCACCGGTGGCGAAGGGGCGCGCGCCGAAACGGTCGGAGAGCCAGCCCGACAACGGCCCGGCGACCAGGAATCCGAGGGTCATGGGCAGCATGTAGATGGCGGCCCACAGCGGGGTGGACTCGTAGGTGTAGCCGTGCAGCGGCAGCCAGATCCCCTGCAGCCAGATGATCAGCATGAACATCAGCCCGCCGCGCCCGATCGAGGCGAGCAGGCCCGCGAAGTTGCCGGCGCTGAACGCGCGGATGCGGAACAGGCCGAGGCGGAACATGGGGTGCTCGACCCGCGACTCGATCACCATGAACAGCGCCAGCACCACGATGCCGCCGATGATCGTGCCCAGCACGAACGGGTTGGTCCAGCCGGTGGGGTGGCCGCCGTAGGGTTGGATGCCGTAGGTGATGCCTACCAGCAACGAGATGAGCGCCACGCCGAAGGTGAGGTTGCCCCACCAGTCGATGCGCGCGCGCCTGGACACGCCGACCTCGCGCAGCCGGAAGTAGGCCCACAGCGTGCCGGCGACGCCGACCGGGACCGACACCAGGAACACCAGGTGCCAGTCGACCACCGACAGCAGCCCGCCGATGACCAGTCCGACGAACGAGCCGGCGATGGCGGCCACGGTGTTGATGCCGAGCGCCATGCCGCGCTGGTCGGCGGGGAAGGCGTCGGTGAGGATGGCGGCGCTGTTGGCCATCAAGAGCGCGCCGCCGATGCCCTGCACGACGCGCAGGCCGATCAGCGTCAGCGCCGCGGAGGGACCCGTCCAGAACACCAGCGACAGCAGGATGGAGCCCACCGTGAACACCAGGAAGCCCAGGTTGTACATGCGCACGCGGCCGTACATGTCGCCGACGCGCCCGAAGCTGACCACCAGCACGGCGGTGATGACCATGTACCCCATCAGCAGCCACAGCAGGTAGCTGACGTTCTGCGGCTGCAGCGGGTTGATGCCGATGCCGCGGAAGATCGCCGGCATGGAGATGAGCACGATCGAGGAGTTGATCGTCGCCATCGCCACGCCGAGCGTGGTGTTGGACAGGGCGATCCACTTGTAACGGTCGCCGCGCTGTCTTCGTTCGCCCGTCGCCTGCGCGCTTCCGCCCGCACGTGTCGGCTTGCCTGCCACCGTCGTCACCCCCGGAGTCCACCGCGCGTCGCGCGCCGAAGCTGATACTACCGGATGGAAGCGATTGTCGGCTGCAACCCAGGCAACCGGGAGGTAGCGGGCGGCGCCGTCGCTATCATGGCAGCAACGAGCCTCGCCCCGGTGGCGCCCGCCGGGCGCCTTGGAGGTGCGCCATGTCGTCCGACCCCGTGCTGGCTTCCTTCCGCAAGAACCTCGCCTTCCTGCTCGAGGAGACCTTCGCGTCCCCGGCGCGGCCGGAAGGCAACGCCTATCTCGACCGCCAGACCGGCTGGGAGCCCACGCTGGCGTCGATCTCCGCCGAGCAGGCCTCGCAGTCGCTCGCGCCCGGCGGCAGCACCATCGCCGGCCACGTGGAGCACGCGCGGCTCTACCTGGACGCGCTGCTGCGCTACGCCGACGGTCAGGCGGGCGAGGTCGACTGGGACGCGACCTGGGGCGTCCACGAGGTCACACCCGTGGTCTGGGACGCGACGCGGAGGTCCTTCGAAGAGACCTCGTCACGCGTGGTGAGGGCGTTCGAGGACCGCGAGTCCTGGGACGATCACGTCATCGGCGCGGCCATGGTCATCCTGGTGCACTCCGCCTACCACCTGGGCGCGGTGCGGCAGAAGCTGCTGGCCCTACACGAAGGCTGAGCCGGCGCCGGGTCGAGGCGCCGTTCAGGCCGAGTCGCGAACCTCGGACTTCATGAGCGTGACGAGCTGGTCGAGGGCCTTGCCCCAGCCGTCGACGAAGCCCATCGCCTCGTGCTTGCCGCGGTCTTCCGGGTCGCGGTGCATGGCGATGGCGGTGTACTTCGTGCCGGTCCCCTGCGGCTCGAGGAGGATGACCGCCGTGAAGGGGAACTCCGTCACCGACTTGCGTGCCGGTGCGGGTCGGTAGCCGGGCGCCAGCGCGCCGGTCCAGATGAGCCGCCGCCCCGGCGTGACCTCCAGGTAGCAACCCTCGCTCGCCATCTCCTCGCCTTCGGGGGAGCGCATCACCACGCGGAAGCGGCCGCCCGGGCGCAGCTCGATGTCGCACTCCGGGGTGGTGTAGGGGGCGGGCGTGAACCACTTCTTCAGGTGGCGCGGCTCGGTCCATGCCGCCCACACCAGGTCAGGCGGGACGTCGACCCAGCGCTCCAGGACGAGGTCCAACGCGGGATCGACGTTGACATCGGCGACGTCGGTCATGCGTCTCCCTCCTTCAGCTCGAGCACGTACGCGTCGAGCCGGTCGAGCCTGGCTCCCCAGAGGCGCCTGGCGCGCTCCATCCAGGTCTCGGCCCGGGCCAGGCGCTCCGGCGTGAGGCGATAGGTGCGGACGCGCCCGCGCTTCTCCGAACGCACCAGGCCGCTCCCCTCCAGCACCTGCAGGTGCTGCATGAACGACGGCAGCGCCATGGCGAACGGCTCGGCGAGCTCGCTGGCGGCGGCGGGCCCCTCGCTGGGCCGCTTCACGACGGCCCGCCGCGTGGGATTGGCGAGCGCATGGAACACGCGGTCGAGGGCCGCCTCTTGGTTAGCCATACGCCCAACTGTAGGGTGTCGGCTCGCTCAGGCCAATGCCTGAGTGACGCCTGTCGGCCCGAGGCACCCTGGCGACCCGAGCGGCGCGACGCGTCTGCGCACGCCTCAGCGCGCCTACGCACGTTCGCGCGTGTGCGAATCACGGCGGTAGGAAGGCGACGGCAAGCACCTGCTGGCTGCCCCACACCACCAACGGCAGCAGCACGGCGGTCAAGAACCCCCGGAGGGTGCTGCCGCGCCAGGGCCAGGTCGACGCCTTCTCCAGCAGCGCGAGCTCCGCCGACAGCCCCGTGATCGCCTTGGCAAGGCCGTCCATGGCCGCGTAGTCGCCGCCTTCGACGTCGCTGTGAAGCCGCCGCGTGACGGCGCGGATCTTCGCGTGCGTGGCCAGCACGCGGCGGTTGCGTTCCTCCACGAGCCGCTGGTGGGCGCCCCACAACGGCCACAGGAAGGTGGCGAAGGCGAGCCCCACGACCACCGCCACCATCGAGAACAACAGGCGCATGACCGAAACGCCCACGTCGTGGGGATAGGTGGCGACCCAGGCGTAGCCGATCGCAACGACGCCGAGGGCGTTCTGGACCGCGTAGCGCGAGAACGCATAGAGCGGGCCGGCAGCGAACAGGTCGATCACCGCGTGGCGCCGATAGATGCGGTCGATGAGGCTGAGCTGGCGAACGCCGTGGTAGACGAACGTGCCGATCACGACCCAGTCGAGGCCCTGCGTGAGGGCCGTCTCGAGGTAGACGAGGGCTCCCCCGGTCGCGTACTTGAAGGAGCCGAGGTGGCCCGCCATGATCACGTTTCGCTGGAACACCGCGAAGCCCACGCCCAGCGCCGCGGCCAGCGCCGCGGCCGCGGCAGGCATGGTCGTGAGGCGGCGGCGCAGCGAGGCCACCTGCTCGTCGTCGAGCGTCAGCGCCGGACGCATGGCATCGAGCGCGCGCCCCGCCGCCGCGTCGAGATGGTGCATCACCGCCAGCCCGGCCACGCCCGTGCCGAACAGCACCAGGTGGAACGGGAAGATCGTGCCCGTCGGATAGGCACCGTCCGCCCACTTGAGCACGGTGATCGTGCCGACCACCAGCAGATAGCCCGCACCGTACGTCAGCCAGGGCGACCATGGCAGCCGGTTTATCGCCAGCTGGAGCCTGTCGGCCCAGCTCATGGTGAAGGACGACCTTCGGCCGCGCGGCGCGGCACGCTCCACGGGGTGCAGTGACACCGCCGACCTCCCTCTCCCGCTTCGGTTGGACTCCCATTGTAGCGGGTCGACCGCGGCTGCGGCGGCACCGAGTCACGACCGCGACGTGGCGGCCTCAACACCGTGACAGGCCGGCTGTGGGCACTGTCGAGGTGAGCGCGCCGGACGACGCGAGGCTAGCGGGCGGCGGCCGCCTTCACCACGTCGAGCGCGCGCTCGAGCCGGATCTTGGCCTGCGTCGGCAGATCGGCCAGCGCCCCGGCGGTGACGCCTTCGGCCAGCGAGAACATCTCCTCGGGATCGAGGATGTGCACCGCGATGGCGCCCTCGGCCTCGCGCAGCACCACGTTGCAGGGAAGCAAGAGCCCCATCTCGCGGTCGGTGTCCAGCGCCTCATACGCGAGCGCCGGGTTGCAGGCGCCCAGGATCTCGTAGCGCTCCATGTCCCTGTCCAGCTTCTGCTTCATGGTGGCCTGCACGTCGATGGTGGTCAGGATCCCGAAGCCCTGCTCCTTCAACGCCGCTACGACGCGCTCCTTCACCTCGTCGTAGCTGCCAGCGACCTCGATGCTCATGCCGTAGTGCGCCATGCTCGCTCCTCCTGCGCCCCATGCCCGGCACCCTCATGCCGTTGCCGCCAGCGTAGCGATGAGGGGCGCGCGGGTCCAGCGGACACCCCCTGGGGATATGACCGACGCTAGCACCCACCCAGGCTCTTGGGGTTCCTCCAGGTCACGCATCGTGTGCGCATTCGGCAATACCTTCGTGTGGCGGTACGACTCTCTGGTCGGACATGGTTCGCCTCCTTCCCTTGCCCGGCAACGGCCCAGGAGCAGGCAAGTCCCAGGCGCACGGTCGGCGTTGGGGCTCGGGAGGACATCTCGAGCAGGAGACGCGGCCGTGCCAACCCGCAGCGCCAGGCAGGGCTATGAGCGCAGCCAAGGTCCAGGCTGGGACGGGTGTCCCTTGCCTGGCCCCGGCGACGTGCACATCCTGACGCGTGGCCCCGGCGAAGCCTTGGCGCGCCGGAGCAGGAGAGGATGCCAATGGCAGAAAAGACACGCACCGTCGGCCGGCACCGTCGCTGGCTCGCCGTCGGGCTGGTCGCCGTGGCGCTGCTCGGTGCGGGCATCGAGTTCGCCGTCGAGGGTCCACCCTGGACGGGGGGCCGCCGCGTGCTGTGGAGCGGAAGCTCCGTGCGGGGGCACATCAGCGCGCACTTCCGCTACTTCGACGGCAACGACAGCCGTCCCGTTTCAGCGAGGGCCGGCGGAAGCCTGACGATCCGCTACGACCTCGAGCCCAGCAAGGGCGTCCTGGCGCTGCGTCTCCTGTCGCCCGAGGGAAACGCCATCTGGGCGCGAAGGGCCAGCGAGCCGGCTTCGGGCCGCACGACGATCCCGCTGCAAGCCAGCGGCCGATATCGCGTCGAGGTCACGGGCGAGAAGAGCCGTGGCAGCTTCGACGTGAACTACCACCTCGACACTCCGGCCGGGCAGTAGGAAGCGGTGAGGGGACCGCACACGGGGCGCGCCGAGGCCGCCCCGCTTGCCATCCGGAGCAGCCGCCAGACCCTGAAGGACGACGAATGATCCACATGCGCTTCCGCCCTCGCGCCGTCGCAACGGCCGCAGCATGTGCGCTGCTGCTCAGCGCAACCGGCACGCACGCCCAGTCGGCCGCCCCGTCACGCGTAGATCCCGGCGTCGGCCGCGCCGAGTTACAGTGGGCGGCCGACACGCTTCTGAACGTGCATCCCGCGCTCACCCGACAGGCGGCCCGCACCGCGCTCGAGCAGAGCCTTGCCACGCAACAGGCGCGCCTGGGCGACGCGCCGACCCGCGGCGACGTCGCCATCGCCCTGCAACTGCTGCTCGCCTCCCTCGGCGACCCGCACACCAGCAGTGCGCCGCAAGCGGCTTCCGCCCACGTCCTCCCGGTCGTGTTCTTCTCCGTCTCCGACGCGGTCCTGGTTTCACCGGTGAGCGGCTTCGACACGGGACTGCCCGATGTGGCCCGACTCGTGCGGCTCGGCGGCCTCTCGCCGACACAGCTCCTGAGCCGATTGCACGAGCTCGTCCCAGGCAACGACGCGTGGGTGCGCTACCGCCTCGGACAGTTCGTGAACGCCGAGGATGTCCTCCGCTGGCTCGGGGTGCTCGAGGACGGTCGGGTCCGCATCACCGTGGCGAAGGCCGACGGTACGACCGTTGACGCGTCCGTGAGGCTCGCGCCGGCCGCCGATCTGGCCCATCGCGGCGCTCCCCTCCAAGCGCGCCTCCAGCGCGCGGCCGGCATGACCGAAGCCTGGACGGGGCGCGGGAAGACGTTCCTGTGGCGCATCGACGAAGCCTCCGGAACCGGCGTCTTCTGGCTGCTGTCTTGCGTCGACTCCCCCGATTACCGCGCCGCCGTGGACGCCTTCTTCTCGGCCGTCCACGACGCGGGCGCATCACGCGTCGTGCTCGACCTGCGCTTCGATGGTGGGGGCAACTCCAACGTGGCGGCGGCCTTCCTCGGGCATTTGCCTGCGCGCAGCGTTCACAGCTACGGCGTGGAAGTCCGGCCCTCCGACGCGCTGAGCGCACAACGCGGGAGCGACCCTGCCGCGCTGTCCGCGGCAGCGGTCGCGCACGACGGCGACCTCCTCGTGATGCAGCAGCCCGGCGTGACGCTGAGCGTTCCAGCGAAGCCGCCCATCTTCCACGGCGACGTCGTGGTGCTCGTCAACGGCGCCACCTTCAGCTCTGCCGGCATGGTCGCGGTGATGTTGCACGACAACGCCCTGGCCAGCATCGCGGGATCACCCATGGGCGCCGACCCCAACGGCTACGGCGACATCCTGTCATTCCAGACGCCGGCATTGGACTTGCCGTTCACCGTGTCGTACAAGCGCTTCGAACGCCCGGACCGCGACATGGCTCGACCCGACACCCTGACGATCGATACGCCGCTGGCGCTGACTGCCGGCGACATCCTGACGGGGCGTGACGAGCTGGCAACCTACCTGCGGGGCGAGCGACACTAGCGGCTCGGGGGGCCTCGCGCAACGCGCTACGCTCAGCCCGGCTCGAGCGTCCGACTCACGATCCAGGCGTGCTTGCCGACCTGGCGCACGCGCGAGAAGCCGTGGTCCTCGAAGAGCTCGAGGGTCGCGCTGAACAGGAACCGTCCCTGGGCGTTCCTGCCCGCCGTCACCTCCGAGATCGCCTCCACCAGGCCGCCGCCGCGCTTCGCGATCTGCTCCAGTGCGCCGCCGAGGGCGGCCCTGGCGATGCCCTGACCGCGGTGCTTCTTGTCGACCCAGAAGCACGTGATGCGCCAGTCCGGGACCGGAGGAGCGTCCTCGTCGTATCTGCGGCGGTGCTTGATGTTCGGCAGTTCCACCGGGCTGCCGTACTGGCACCACCCCTGAGCCAGCCCGCCTTCGTCGAAGACCAGCGCCGCATGGGCGTGGCCGGCCCTCACCAGCTCCTCCTTCGCCGCTCGGTGGTCGTCGTACTGGTCGCGCGCGGTGAGGTGATAGCCGATGCACCAGCACCCCCCGAAGATGCCGTTGTTGCGCTCGACGAGCTCCGCGAACGCGTCCCAGGTCGAGGGGCTCAGCTCACCGATCGTATGGCTCACAGGGCCTCATCCCTTCCTCGAGGCCGCGTCGAGGACGCGGGCCAGGGCCTCGGGTTGCGTCACCATCGGCCAGTGTCCGGTTGCCATGTCGACGTACGAGACGCGCCTGGCTCGAGCGAGCTCCGGAACCTCGCCGCCGTCCACCCACGCCCTCGCCTGGTCCGGCGTGAACTCAGGGCAGACCACCAGGACGGGGACGTCGAAGCGGCGCTCGTCCCGGAGCCTCACGGTGCCGCGGGCCACGCCCTCCGGAACAGGGACGGCGTCAGACGCGATGCGCCTGCGAGCGCGCGCGTCCAGGTCGGCGGCATCGGCACCCTCGAAGGGCTCCCAGCCGGGGAAGGGCATGACCCCGTCGATGACGGGGAAGACGTCGGCGTACGCCTGCCCGTCGCCGGAAGGGAAGCCCCCGATCAAGGCCACGGACGAGACCGTTTCCGGCCTGCGGTCGGCCACGATCCAGGCCAGCGCGCAGGCCGCCGAATGGCCCACCACCAGTGGACGGTCCGCGCCATCGACCTCGGCCAGCACCGCTTCGACCTGATCCTCGAGCGTCGCGACCGTAAAGCCGTCGTCGACGCCCGGGAGCGCGACGGGTACGGGCACGTGGCCGAGCCGCCGGAGAGCCCGGGCAGTGTCGTCCCAGACGCCACGTCTCAACCAGAGGCCGGCGACGAGAAGGATGTCCATGTCCGTGATCCTAGCCGATATCCCGGACGTTCTGCTTCCGCATAGAGGTTAGGCTGGACCGTGGCGCTTTCCGAGGCCAGCCCCACCGCCAAGGCCCTCCGCACGCTCGAGCTGCTGCAACTGAGGCCCGGGATCTCGGCCGATGCGCTCTCGATGTCGCTCGGAGTGAGCGACCGCGCGGTTCGCCGGTACGTGCAGATCCTGCGCGAGGCCGGCATCCCCATCGACTCCTCGCCGGGTCGGTACGGTGGCTATCGCCTCGGACGCGGCGCCAGGCAACCACCGATCCAGTTCACGGCAGGCGAGGCGCTGGGATTGGTCATGGCCGTGCTCGACGGCCATCATGCAGCGGCCGACCCGCACGACCCGGCAGGCTCGGCACTGGGGAAGCTCATCCGCTCGCTTCCCGGCAACGTCGGCCGCCAGGCCGAGGGCATGCGCAAGCACGCCCTGGCCGCCAGCGACACGCGCGCTGCCCGCCCCGACCCGGCTGTTACGAGCGCCGCGGTGGCCGCGATCGCGGCCCAGCGACGCGTGCGGATCTCCTACCGGAGCGCCTCGGGCTCGGCGCGCGACATCGAGGTCGACCCGTGGGCGGTCGTGGTCCGGCACGGTCGCTGGTACCTGCTTGGCTTCTCGCTGTACGCCGGCGCATCCCGCAGCTACCGCGTCGATCGCATCGCTAGCGTCACGGAGCTCGGCACCGCCGTGGAGCCACCCACCGACCTCGACCCGGTGGCGTTCCTGGAAGCGCACCTTGGTCAAGGCTGGCCCCTCGAAACGCACGTCGTGTTCGAGGCGCCGTACGAGGCCGTCGCGCCGCACATCGCCGCGCCCATGGGCCGACTGGTGGCCGAGGGCGAACGTTGCGTGTTGCGGGGCACGACCAACAACCCCGCCATGGTGGCAGGCGAGTGGCTGGCCGCCATTCCGTTCCCCTTCAGGGTCCTCGGCGGCCCCGAGCTGCGCCACGCGGTGGCGGATCTCGCCGGGCGCATGCGCGCGGCCGTCACGGATCACGCCGTGACGAAGGCGCCCGGGCCGCAGTGAAGCGCTGAGGCCCGACTCGAGCGCAGCCACGAGGGCGG
>Ga0307441_1000532_pt1 | contig 13579 bp, 14 predicted proteins | sample SalMarWE160420MG_FD_202149 | JGI IMG/M metagenome (GOLD analysis project Ga0307441, IMG submission 202149) | Salt marsh sediment microbial communities from the Plum Island Ecosystem LTER, Massachusetts, United States - WE1604-20 | ecosystem: Environmental > Aquatic > Marine > Intertidal zone >... | reverse complement strand
ATGCCGGTCTTGCGGTCGGGTAATGACGTCCCGGACCTGTTTTTAGGGGAGTATTCGCATGTGGTTGATCTCGTGGAAAGCGGATTTTGGGACGATCTGTCGGGCGCACCCTATAACGTCGATGCAGCTGATATGTATCCCTTTACGGTGGAGGTGGGGACGGACTCCAAGGGAAAGCTGCGGGCCCTGTCCTGGCAAGCCTGTGCGGGAGGTTTTTTCTATCGCAGAAGCCTGGCAAAAAAATATCTGGGTACCGATGATCCTGAGAAAGTCGGCCGCATGCTGTCAACTCCCCGGAGGTTTTTGAATACAGCGCGCAGGATCAAGGATAAGAGTGACGGCGCGGTGAAGATTATCGCGGGCTACGCGGATTATCAGCATTATCCGTTTGCTTCCAGAACCAGGCCGTTTGTATCCGGTACGAAATTGTCATTGGAACAGCCGGTCCTTGATTATTTCGACCTGGCCAAAACAATGCATGATGAAGAATTAACCGCGAATATCAGCACCTGGTCTCCTCCCTGGTTCGAAGAAATGAATAAAAAGAATTCAGGTGTATTCGGCTATATTCTACCCTGGTGGGGATTGCAGTATTTATTGAAACCGAACGCCAAGAAAACTTCAGGCGATTGGGGCCTCTGCAGCGGCCCGGCTTCCTATTTTTGGGGCGGAAGCTGGATGGGTATCTATAAAGACTCGCAGCAGAAGCAGGCTGCCTGGAAGTTTTTACGCTTTGTTACCCTGAACCGGGATACCCTGAAATGGTATGCCAGAAAAGACGGCGATTTTGTAAACAACAAGGCCGTGGTGAAGCAACTTAAGCATGAGTTTGCCGGCGAGTATCTGGGCGGAGAAAATTACTATGAGTTTTTTGCCGGGGAGTCCATGAAGATACGGGCGTCCTATTTTGGGGCGCGGGAGATGGATATCCGCAATATTTTAATGGATGAGATTAGATCCTATGCCGAAGGAGAAAAAAGCAAAGAACAGGCGATCCGCGACTGGAAAACATGGATGGATGAGAACATTATATCCGTTAAAGCACGGGGAGACCGGTATCAGGATTCACAACGGGATGAGAATACGATTTTGGTATGGTCTTTTACCGATGAAATAAAAAAGTTTATCAATGAGTTTAAACGTCGTCATCCGGGAGTCAAAATCGAGCTGACCATTGTCCCCTGCGCGGAGTACCTCAATAAGATCAGGCCTTTACTGCGGTCGGGCAGAAATGCGCCCGATGTGTTTACGGCCGAATACTCGAATGTCGTGGACATGGTGGAAAGCGGGTTTTATGATGACCTGGGCGCGGCGCCCTATAACGCGGATACCTCGGACGTCTATCCCTATATTGTCAAGGTGGGCACGGATTCCAAGGGTATACTGCGCGCTTTGTCCTGGCAGGCGTGTGTGGGAGGTATCCTCTATCGGCGCAGTGTGGCCAAACAGTACCTGGGCACCGATGACCCTGAAAAAATCGGCCGCATGCTGTCCACGCCCGAAAGGTTTTTGGCCACGGCACGAAAGTTAAAGCAAAAAAGCGGCGGCAGGGTAAAACTTATCGCCGGCTATGGAGATTATCAGCAGATTGCTTTCGCTCTGCGCAGGAAAGCCTTTGTAACGAACGGTAAACTCAATATCGAGCGATGTATTCTGGATTATTTCGATATGGCCAAAACCATGCGAAATGAGGAGTTGACCGCCGATATCGGCACCTGGTCCCCTCCCTGGTTCGAGAACATGAATAAAAAGCAGCCGGAGGTTATGTGCTATATCCTTCCTACCTGGGGTCTGAACTATGTAATCAGACCGAATGGGAGAGAAACCGAGGGAGACTGGGGATTGTGCCAGGGACCGGTCTCCTATTTTTGGGGCGGAACCTGGGTCGGCATCTATAAGAATTCCAAAAAAAAGAAATTAGCCTGGGAGTTCGTCAAATTTATGACCCTGGAACGCGATTCACAGGAGTGGTGGGCCGAGGAAACAGGCGATTTTGTCGGCAACAGGAAGGTGGTGCAAAAGATCAAACATAATTTTACCGATCGCCAATTGAACGGCCAGAATCATTATGCATTCTACGCCCGGATTGCCGCAAAAGTGGACGGCTCCCTTTTGAAAAAGTATGATCTTGATATCAGAAATTTCCTCATGGAGGCAATAAAAAATTATGTGGAAGGAACGCTGACGAAAGCCGAGGCCATTAAACAGTTTAAAGCGGATGTAAAGAACGCCTTTCCTGATCTTGAGGTGGAATAACGCTCCCGGCCGGCGATAACATCAAGGCTCAAGCGACCGCGGACCGGCCCGGAGGCGGGTGATCAGGTCCTTGATTGCGAACGGTGAGTAATATACAACAAGTGAGATAATACCGAGTATCTCCAGACCAAAAATATACCAGGGCCAGGGGCCGAAGATTTCGACCAGCACGTCGATGATGGTGGGGATATCCGGCGGGGCGCAGATATATAGGTAGTTTCCGTTTACCAGCAGGTTGAACACGGCGATGATCCCCATATAGATATTGGTAATAACGATGGTCTTCCCCACGGACTTCCAGGTGGGGCGGTAGCCCTCTATAAAGGTCATGTAAATGACCGCCATAATAATGGCCCCGTGTGAGACAAAGGTCTGGATCATGCGGTAGTGCGGAAAGGCATAGCCATTGTCCGGCGTAAGGATGGATTGGAGGGCCCCGCCCATGCCCCAAAAATAGAACAGTTCGTAGAGGAGCTTCTTCTTGCGGATCAGCATTATCGGCGAAAGCACCACCGCCAGCCCGCAGAGGTGCAGGGGCAGGTTGTACCCTACCGACCATGTCCCGATGCAGAGAGACCAGATATTCAGGGAAAGTTCCTGGGCCAGCAGGATAAAGGAAAGAACATAACAGAAATACCTGTTTACCTTTTTACTGTCTACCTTTTTCAGTACCAGCACCATGCCCACATTCAATGCCGCCACAATCAGCAGGGCAATGATATGAGGCAAAGAGAAAATTTCAAACTTACCCGCCAGATAGTTGGGATCAAAATATTTTGCCATAATTGAATCCTGTTCGCGTATGATAATAAAATATATCACCGGAAATGACAATTATTTTTTTTATAAGTTTGGTTATTGCAAAAAAAAACGAAGCGGCTATTATATAGTGTATGCGCGTTTCACTATGCAAGATCGCGTCACTGCTCTTATTACTCTCTTTGTGGGGATGTGCCACCATGGATAATTATACGCCGCTGCCGGACACCGCCCGGATGTCGGCTTATGTTGATAAAAAAGTCTCGCTTGTGGGGAAGATTTCCAATACACCATGGCAGCACATGATCGCTTCAGTCAAAGAGTATCCCTACTGTGAGTACTTCGACGTCGGTGATTTTCAGATTGTGGTGTACGCCAAAGAACCCATGAAATGTGACGGCCCTGTCAGGGTTTTCGGCAGGGTGCTGGAAGTGAGCGGCAGGGGCAAACGCCCCGAGCCCGGCGATGAGGTATACACGGAGTATCACCTGCTGGTGGACCGTTGGCAGTGCCTGCCCTAATTCATCAAGGTGATGATATAGTCCACCACCGTACAGTTGCGGATCAGAGCGATACCCTTGCGGCCGGCCATATGCTTTTTATCCCAGGTTTCGGGGGGGCTCATAAACTCCCACAACTCGTCCCCCTCCTGCATTTGGGCCAGCAGCGCTTTCCAGTTCGCGTTGTTATACCCGAAGGGAACAGGGTCGGGCCCGAGGGCATCGGCGCTTACCATATAGGCGGCCTCCGCCTCTTCCACGGTGATGGGATTTGTCAGCCAGCTGATGAGCAGATCATCCGTATCACCACAGGGTGCCTGGGCAAATAAAGATGTAAGGGCCGTCAGCATCAGCAGAAGTACCGCGACAGTACCGATTTGATGGATTTTTTTTCTTATCATTGCCTATAAGTATAGCGCGAAATTAAGAATATACAATATTTCTCTTGACAGAAATATTTATATGCTGCATAATTATGCTAAAAAATTGCATAATTATGCAGACAATGGATATAACAACCCTATGCAGGAAAAAAGGGAGCGTCAGAAAAAAATTGAGTCTATCATCCGCGCGCATGAAATAGAAAGCCAGGAAATGCTGCTGAAGCATTTACAGGAAGAGGGGTTCAGTGTCAACCAGAGCACGCTTTCCAGGGATCTGAAGGAGATGCGGGTCGGCCGTATTCTGAACACCAGGGGCGGGTATGTGTACACCGTACCGGAGGAGGAGGTCAAGGCCTCGCTGCAGATACGCCTGGACCTGGAGGTGGCGCGGGGATGTGTGGACTATGAGTATTCCGGGAATTTCGGGGTGTTAAAGACGCTGCCGGGATACGCCCAGATGGTGGCCCTGGCGGTAGACAAACTGAATCTTGCGGAAATAGCCGGTACCCTGGCCGGTGACGATACGATTCTGATTCTGCCCCGGGACGGATTTCCCAGGGAAAGTGTCAAAGCGGCGTTATTGCGTCATATACCGGAGCTTGAGGAGGCGATGTAGGTGAAAGCGGCGATTATCGGAATTTCAGGATACACAGGGCAGTTACTGCTGCGTCTGCTGTTGGACCACCCGGATGTAGAGAGTATCATCCCGGTTTCTTCCTCAAGGCAGGGAGAGAAGATTATCACGTTTGATCCCGGGATCAGCTCCAAGCACCTGCAAAAACTTGCCGCCACGAATGAAACATGTGTGGCAATTGAACAGGTGGACGCGGCGGATGTTGACGTGGTGTTCGCGGCCCTGCCGCATCTGAAATCGGCCGGGTTGTGTGCGCCCTTTCTGGGCAAGACCGTGGTAATCGATCTGTCTGCCGATTTCAGGATCAAGGACTCAGGTTTGTTTGAACAGGCGTACGGAACCCGTCCCCCACGGGAAGACCTGCTGGAACAGGCTGTCTACGGCCTGTGTGAATGGTACCGGGATGAGATTAAGAAAAGCGATCTCATCGCCAATCCGGGTTGTTACACCACGGCCGGGCTGCTTCCCGTACTTCCCCTGGTAAAGGAGGGGCTGGCCGGGGGGCCGGTGATAATAAACGCGATCTCCGGCATCTCGGGTGCCGGCAAGAAAACACAGGAATACCTGCTGTTCTGTGAGCGCTCGGAGACCCTCTGGGCGTACGCACCGGGCAAGACCCACCGCCATAGTTATGAGATCAGGGCCGAGGTGGAGCGGGTGGATCCCAAGGTTGATCTGTATTTTACGCCGCACCTGGCGCCGCTGGTTCGCGGTATTGCCGCCACAATTTCGGTGCGGCTGGCAAAAAAACGCACCGCACAGGACATCTACGAAATGTATCACTCCTATTACGGTGACCGTCCCTTTATCGGGCTGCGCCGTTCGGGCATCCCGCAGACAAAGGATGTTTGGGGCTCGAACCGCTGTGATATGGGGTTCCATGTGGAGGGTGATATCTTGTACCTGTTTGCCGTCATCGATAACCTGATCAAGGGAGCGGCCGGGCAGGCGGTACAGAATATGAATATCCGTTTCGGTCTTGATGAAACCGCGGGCCTTCCGGTACACGGCCTGCGCTGAGGAAACGGTTGGAGAAAAGAGTTGGTGTTATGGCGGAAAAACTAGCGGTGATAAAAATAGGCGGAAAGCTGGCGGAGAACCGGCGGCTTTTACTGGAACTGGGGAACGAGATCCGGGGGCTAAAAAGCTCCTATTCGTTCCTGTTGATCCACGGCGGCGGTGCCGAGGTATCGGCACGCAGTAAACAGCTGGGAATGGAGCCCGTGTTCAAAGATGGGGTACGCATCACCTCACCCCGGGAAATGGATGTGGTGGATGAGGTCTTGGGCGGCCGGATCAATACGCGCCTGGTGCGCCTGTTCGGGCAGTGCGGTCTGAAAGCCGTGGGATTGAGCTGTGCGTCCGGCGGTATTATCACCGGTGAAAGCCTGGACCCGGGAAACGGCAGCAGTACGCGGACCGGAAAGATAACGGCCATCGATCCGGAACTGCCGGGCCTGCTGATGGAGCGGGGCTATTTCCCCGTATTGTCCTCCACCGCCGCGGACGGGCAGGGTGTGGGCCTCAATATCAATGCCGATACCGCGGCGTTCGCGCTGGCGGCCGCGCTGCATTGTGAGGTCCTGTTGTTTTTTTCCGATATCCCCGGCGTATTGAAGGAAGACCGGGTGATTGAAACACTCGACGCTGACCAGGCACGCCGGGAAATTGAGCTGGGGACGATTTCAGGGGGAATGATTCCCAAGATCTCCTCTTCGCTGGATGCCCTGGAACACGGGGTGGAATCCATTATTATCGCCCAGTATGAGGCACACGGATCGCTGGCCGGGCTCCTTGCCGGAAAAGGCGGAACCAGGCTCTACAAAGAATGAGATGAAAGGAAAAAAAATGGAAAAACAGGATGCACTGACTACCGACACTCCCTTTGCCAAGCATATGGCGCCCGAGCTGCTGGTGCTGGACAAGGGCGACGGAGTGTGGCTGTACGACAGGGTCGGGAACAAGTACCTTGACTTCGGTTCGGGTATCGCGGTGAATGCCCTGGGATACGGCCGGGAAGACATGGCCGGGGTTGTGTATGAGCAGATGAAAAAACTGATCCATATCCCTCCCTTGTGGACCACCCAACCCGCCCTGGAACTGGGAAAAAAGCTGGTGAACAGCGGGCCGTTTGCCGCGGTGCATTTCGGCAGCAGCGGGACCGAAGCCAATGAGGCCGCTTTGAAATTCGCCCGGTTATATGCCCGGCGTAAAAAGGGTGAGGGGCACCATAAAATCATGTGTTTCACCGGGGCTTTTCACGGCCGGACCATGGGGGCGCTTTCCTGTACCCCGACCCTCAAATACCAGGACCCCTATCGGCCGCTGGTTCCGGGAGTGGTTGTTGTTCCCTATAATGACATCCAGGCACTGCGTGCTACCTTGAACAACGAGTTCGCGGCGGTGATCATGGAGGTGGTCCAGGGCGAAGGAGGACTTACCGGTATGACACCCGGGTTTGCCGCGGAGTTGGATGCGCTCTGCCGCAGGCATGACGTTATCCTGATCGCGGACGAGATCCAAACGGGACTTTACCGGACCGGGAGCCTCTACGCTTCCATAGAGATCGGACTTACCCCCGATATCATCACGCTTTCAAAGCCCCTGGCCGGAGGCCTGCCCCTGTCGGCCACGCTGATTACCGAAAAGGTTAATGAGCTGATTCACGTGGGCGAGCACGGGACCACCTTCGGCGGCGGCCCGGTAACCACCGCGTTGGGGCTTTTTGTCTGGAACACCATTACCGCCCCCGACTTTGTGAGCGGGCTCAAAGACAAGATGGGGTATCTTGATGAGCTGCTTCTCGGGCTGCAGAAGGAATATGCCTGTGTGGGGCAGCTCAAGGGCAAAGGATTCCTGCGTGGACTTGAGATTCTTGATACAAAGAACAGGGGAGATGACCTGATGCCTTCCGTACTGGAAACGGCAAGGGACGCGGGCATCCTTGTGCTGCGGTCCGGGGCAAACATTTTGCGCATTGCTCCTTCCTTTGTGATTTCCAAAGAGGAGATCGCCCGGGGGATTGAGCTGTTAAAAAAGGTATTAAAAAAATATGAGTAATACAAACATAAAAATGACAGGAGTGTACCCATATGAGTTTAGCGAAGATCAATAAGATAGTGCTGGCCTATTCGGGCGGCCTGGACACCTCGATCATCATCCCCTGGTTGAAAGAGCATTACCCCGGGGCGGAGGTCGTCGGGGTGTGTGTGAACGTGGGCCAGGATGATGATCTGGATGCCATGCAGAAAAAGGCCAAAGCGTCGGGAGCGGCCGGGCTGCATATTATCGATGCCCGGCAGGAGTTTGTGAAGGACTACCTCTACCCCATGCTGCGCGCCGGGGCATTGTACGAGGGCAAATACCTTTTGGGTACCTCGATCGCCCGGCCCCTGCAGGCAATGCACCAGGTGCGCGTGGCCCTGGAAGAGGGGGCCCAGGCCGTAGCGCACGGTTGTACCGGCAAGGGCAACGACCAGGTACGTTTTGAGCTTACCTACAAGGCGCTGGCGCCGGAGCTGGCGGTGATTGCCCCCTGGCGGGAATGGAACATCCGTTCGCGCGAAGAGGCCATTGATTACGCGGAAAAGCACGGCATTCCCCTGGGTGATATCTCCAAAAAGAATATCTATTCCCGGGATTGGAACATCTGGCATATGAGCCACGAGGGCGCGGAACTGGAGGACCCCTGGAACCGGCCCCGGGAGGAAATGTTCAAGCTGACCGTCTCTCCCCGGCAGGCCCCGGACAAGGAGACGGAACTGACCCTGGAGTTTGAAAAAGGGTTTCCCTTGGCCCTGAACGGAAAGCGTATGGAGCCGCTGGAGTTGGTTGCGGCCCTGAACAAGCTGGGCGCCGAGAACGGGATCGGCCGTGACGATATTGTAGAGAACAGGACCGTGGGCATGAAGTCCCGCGGGGTTTATGAAACCCCGGGCGGCACCATCCTCTATACGGCCCTGCGCGAACTGGAGATGCTGACCCTGGACGCGGACACCCTGCACTACAAGCAGATGCTGGCCCTGCGCTACGCCGAGCTTGTATATCGCGGTAAGTGGTTTTCCACATTACGCGAATCATTGGAAAGCTTTATGCGTACAGCCTGTGAGTATGTCAGCGGAGAGGTGAAACTGGTGTTATATAAAGGAAACATTATCATCGGCGGCAGGAAGTCTCCGTATTCGCTTTATTCGGCGGACCTGGCCTCGTTCGGGGAATCCAGTTACGACCACGCGGATGCCACCGGGTTTATCAAGCTTTACGGCATACCTACCACCGTGGCCGCGCTTAACCGCAGGAAAAAGTAGTGGAACCCGCCGGTATTTTATGCTATGGTAGACGTAAAGTTGTCTATAAAGGAGAAATAACATGCCGTGGAATGTTGTGTATTTAATCGGCGGAATTGCCACCCTGGTGCTGGGCGTCTTCAGCATTGTGCAGCGCCGCCAGACCTTTCTGGCGATAGCGGGTATCATCTGGTTTTGTGTGGTGCTGTTCAGCCAGTATGTCCCCAGTGTCTATAATGCTGCCCTGATTCAGGGAATACCGAGTTTAGGCGAATTACTCCTGTTTGTCGCCCTGCCGGTGTTTATTATCCTGGCGTTTTTTTCACGCAAAGGCTAATAGATCGTAATTTTTCTTGCGATTGCCCCGCTTCTCCGTTAAGCTAGATAGCGGGGCTTAACATGACGGATGAAAAGCACTATTCGGGCAGGCAGGTAAACCGGATATTACGTTCCATTTTAAATGACACCAAGAAAAAAAAGCTTATCGGTGACGGGTATACCTACAGCGATATTGCCGCCACCGCCGGTGAACTGGGCATTTCCCGCGAACGCCTGGACCGGGCGCTGGCCGACCGGCAAAAACGCCGGGAGGACGCAAAACTATTCATTAAAAAGCACATCAAGGTGGGTGTTGCGGCCGTAATCCTTTTGGGAGTATTGGCCTACTTTTTCTGGCCCACGCCCTTTACCGGCAGTGTAAAAATGATCTTTACCACGCAGGTCAATGATAATTTTACCCCGCAAGATGATCTTTCAAGCTTTTCACTCTTTTATAACAAGAAGGTATACTGTTTTCTGACTATTTTCGATATCCATAATGAGCATACGGTGAAATGCGTTTTTTATGATCCGAAGCATAAACCGGCTACGGCCTCAGAGTTGACCATCACCGATCCGGACGGCACCAAAAATGCCTATTTTTCGCTGGATCTGTTTCTCTCATCCCCGACCGGCGTCTGGACGGCGGAGGTATACGTGGATAATACCCTGCAGGCGGAAAAAACGTTTACCGTGACGCGTGGGAATTATACCGTTACCCTGACCTCGGATGTTGATAAAAACGATGATCCGATAGACTCCCTGACCACTTTTTCACAGTCCAAGCACAACAGGGTGGTCTGTTATATCAACTGGTCCAAAATAAAAGGGGACCACCTGGTGGAATGGCACTGGATCAATCCCTCCGGGGAACTGGCCCAAACCGACAGCATCCGTATCACCGACCAGGGCGGCGGAAACTGGGCATATTACAGCCTGTATCTGAAAGGCAAGCCCACCGGTACCTGGAGGGTCGAGTTGATAATGGATTCCGTTACGTTCGGTGAACGCGATTTCAAGATTGTACCTTAGGCAGTGCCGCCAGGTCCACGGTTAGTACCACTAATTAAAGATAACCCTTGAGCGCCGCTATCGCCTGTTCCGCGGTTTCAACCTCCGCCCTGAACAACAACGAGGGGTCCACCGTGGAACCGCCGCGGGAAGCCGCCCGCCAGCTCTTAAGCCCCACCAGCGGTTTTCCCAGGATATTGGCAAAAGAGATCTCGGAAAGCGTCCCGAAACTCCCGCCTACGGCGACCAATGCCGTACTGCTCTGCGCCACTATAAGATTTCGTGCGTGTCCCAGGGCCGTGACAACGGAATACGTAAGATAGGCGTTTCCTTCCGTACGGTCATACCCGGGCAGGATTCCCAGGGTGACGCCCCCCGCCTCATACGCCCCTTTACAGGCCGCCTCCATGACCCCGCCCATTCCTCCGCAGACAAGGACCCAGCCGTGTTCCGCTATTAATCTTCCCAATGAACAGGCAATCACGGCGATTTCCGAATTACAGGAACTCCCCCCGATCACCCCGATGTATGTTTTTTCCATAATAAATCCTCCGGTCCCTATCCAGTGAAGGCGGTCATGGAGATTTCGATTTTGGCCTGCAGCGGCAGCGCGGAAACCTCAACCGTGGTGCGCGCCGGCGTATGGGGCCGGAGTGCCTGTTCGTAAATGCGGTTGACCCGGGAAAAGTCTTTCATATCGATCAGGAAAATTTGGACTGCCGTCACATTGCCGAAATCAGCGTTTTTGGCCTCCAGGACCGCCTTCAGGTTTTTCAGTACGAGTTCGGTCTGTTCTTCTACCGAGCCCCCGATAAAGCGGCCGCTTGCCGGCTCGATGGCAATCTGGCCCGAGGTGTAGAGAAACCCGCCCGCCGCCACGGCCTGGGAATAGGGCCCTACGGGCTTGGGCGCATGGTCGGTATTGATGATTGAAATGCCGTTCATTTATTCGCTCCTTGGTAACTGCTTGTAATCACTTGAATTATAACAAATTTTGTTCAATAGATACATTACGGCACTCCCTTTATTAATTCGGAAAAAGACGGTATCATAACCACCTGATTATGCTTGGATTGGTAAAGAGATTTCTGCAGGATAAGGAGAAGCGGAACAGGTTCATCCGTTTCGGAGTAATCGGTTTCCTGGGGTTCCTGGTAAATGCGTTGTGCCTTGAGTTGTTTCGCCGGACCGGTGTGGGAGGTTTTTTCGCGCGCTTTTGGAGCGGCATTCCGCGGGGTTCGCTGTTTGCCATAGCCGCAGAGCCGTCCGCCTGGGCCGCGGCCCTGGCCACCGAGATTGCCATTATCAGTAATTTTATCTTTAATAATATATGGACCTTCAAAGACCGTAAGATATCAAGCGCGCGGAAGCTAACGGCCAAGTTTTTACAGTTTAATGCGACCTCATTCGGGGCGGTGATCATCCAGTTTCTGGTCATCGGTGTCGGCACAATGCTTTTTTCCGACACCCTGCTTGTACGGCAGCTTTTTCTAGTGATTTCGGTGGGATTTTTTATCGTGCCTTATAATTGGTTCATGTATAACGTGGTCATCTGGAGAATCGGGAAAAAAGGGAAGAATGAAGAAAGAGAATGAACTAAACCGGGTTTTTCCTTTAAAGAACGTGGTGCAGCATTATGCCTGGGGATCAAAGGATTTTATCCCTGAATTATTGGGGATTCCCAATACTACAGGGGAGCCTTTTGCCGAGTTATGGATGGGAAGTCATATTACGGCACCCTCCTTTGCCGTGTTGGACGATAATGAAACTATTTCCCTGCGTGAGCTGATTGAGCGGGACGCGGACCGCGTCCTGGGCAGGCAGACGGTGAAAACCTTCGGTAAAAGACTGCCCTTTTTGTTTAAGGTGCTGGCCGCGCAAGACCCGCTTTCGATCCAGGCGCATCCCACAAAGCAGCAGGCCCTGGAGGGATTCACAATGGAGGAGATGAAGGGTATCCCGCTTGCCTCCCCGCAAAGAAACTACAAGGATACCAATCATAAACCGGAGTTACTGATTGCCCTGACGGATTTCTCACTGCTGTGCGGTTTTCGGCCGTGGGAGGATATTAAAAACGAGTTCGAGCGGTCGGACCACAGCAAACCGCTTCGTTTGCTGCTGGAGCAGACACAGCAAAAGCCCGCGGACCGGCGGCTGGCCTTTTTTTTCGACCGGATAATGTCGTTGACGGAGCAGGAGCGTCAGGACCTAATCCCGGGGATTGTGGCCCGCCTGGAAGGGAGGAGCGGGGCGGCATACGAGTGGGTACAAAGGCTTTCCGCCATCTATCCGCACGACATCGGGGTGCTGGCGCCGCTTTTTTTGCATACTCTGCGGCTTACCCCCGGACAGGCGGTGCATATTCCTTCCGGAGTGCTGCATTCCTACCTGAAAGGGTGCGGGCTTGAGATAATGGCCAATTCCGATAATGTGCTGCGCGGCGGGCTTACCCGCAAGCACATAGACCTGCCGGAGCTGAAGAAGGTGGTGGTATTTGCCCCGCGGAAACCTGAAATCATCCGGGCGCGGGCACAGAATACTCATGAGTTTTATTACCCGCTTGCGGTGGAAGAGTTTGCGGTAGAAAAGATAGTCCTGCGGGACAATGCGGCTGTCAGCCGAAACAAACGTAGCGCGGCGGAGATCATCCTGGGAATGCGCGGAACTGTCCGCATCTCACCCGTGGGCGGCTCGCCCGCAATAAGCATCCACAAGGGAGAATCCTTTTTTATACCGGCGGTGTTACCGGGCTACACCTTGCAAGGCAGCGGAGAGTTATATAAGGTCGGCGGAAACCGCTGACAGTGCCGAGGAGCAACTATTGTGCTGCCGGTGCCGATCGAAAAAACTTGACTCCACAGGGTTTTTTTTCTACTATAGAGATTAAACCGTATCTCGGTTACGGGAGAATACAATTCCTAAGTTAGACCTTGCGACAGTTCAGATAATACTCATGGGAATGACCGCCTTCATTCTGGCCGGATCGATCCACGAGTTTTCTCATGCGATTTCGGCGTACCGCCTTGGCGATACCACGGCCAGGGACAGCGGCAGGCTTACCCTGAATCCGCTTGTTCATATGGACATTTTCGGTTCGGTGCTTTTCCCATTGGTAGGGGCAATTTCGGGTTTTCCGGTCATCGGGTGGATGAAACCCGTACCCGTGAACCCGCTGCATTTCCGTAAACCTTCCCGGGGCCAGGCCGTCACCGCGCTGGCCGGTCCGTTCAGCAACCTGCTGCAGGCCGCGTTTGTGCTGATAATTCTGAAGCTGCTTATTATGTTCCTTCCGCTGGAGCTCTTGGGCACCAGCCCGGTAATCACGCTGATCATCAAATTCCTCAGCACGTATTTCAGTATCAATATCCTGTTAATGGTATTCAACCTGCTGCCGGTCCCGCCCCTGGACGGGGGATGGATCCTGCGGCATGT
>Ga0307441_1000531_pt1 | contig 13591 bp, 9 predicted proteins | sample SalMarWE160420MG_FD_202149 | JGI IMG/M metagenome (GOLD analysis project Ga0307441, IMG submission 202149) | Salt marsh sediment microbial communities from the Plum Island Ecosystem LTER, Massachusetts, United States - WE1604-20 | ecosystem: Environmental > Aquatic > Marine > Intertidal zone >... | reverse complement strand
CGACCGTGTGTCGACGGACGGACGTTGATAGCGCTCACAGTTGGGCAGGCATGCAGACCGTGTGGAGGGCACGGATCGTCAGGCCTGCGACGCGCCAAATGACGATCTGAGAACCCGTAAATCATGTCCCTGTGCGCATGGATCGCTCATGCCGCCTTGACACGGTGAGCCAGCGCCCCTATATTGAGAACGTTAACAGCGCTTGGCAGGCGGCCCGTCACCGGGGACCCAACCGGGCTCGTCCGGAGGGTTCCAACAGGACTTCATCGTCGTCAGCGTTTCTCCCTGGGCTTGGCCTCGGCCCCTGGCGCGGCAAGGAAGACGATGGCAACGTTCACTGGCAGCGAGTCTGGCGTAACCGTGCGCGAGAGCGGCGAGGTCCTCCAGGTCGACGCATGGGGCGAGAGCGGCGCGCGCGTGCGCGCAACGCTGGGGGCATTCGCAACCGAGACGCCCGGCAGTGCCTTGGGTGCGCCCGGAGCCAGCGATGCCCACGTCGAAATCTTGGGGGACCGGGCGCGGGTGCGCAACGGGGACCTCGTCGTCGAGGTCTACGAGAACCATGAGGAGCGCTTCGCCCGCTTCCCGCCGCTGGTGCGTTTCCTCCGAGCGGACGGCGCGGAGCTGTTCGCCGAGAGCGTTCCCCACTTCACGTCGCCGCCCCAGCGGCGTTACCGCCGCGGTGGCGGCGACCTGTACCGCAGCGAGGTCACGTTCGACGCCTACCCGGCGGAGCGTTTCTACGGTCTCGGCCAGCACCAGCACGGCCTGCTGGACCAGAAGGGGGCCGTCATCGACCTCGTCCAGCGCAATACCGAGGTCTCGGTGCCGTTCGCCCTTTCCAGCCGCGGCTACGGGTTCTTGTGGAACATGCCGGGGGAAAGCCGCGTCGAGCTTGGCGTCAACCGCACGAGGTGGGCCGCAGCCGCAGCCCGCCAGATCGACTACTGGGTGACCACGGGCGCCACGCCGGCCGACATCGTCAGCCACTATGCGACGGCAACGGGGCTGCCACCCATGCTGCCGGAGTGGGCCTCCGGCTTCTGGCAGTCCAAGCTCCGCTACCGCAACCAGGACGAGCTCCTCGAGGTCGCCCGCGAGTACAAGCGCCGCGGCTTGCCCCTCTCGGTGATCGTTTGCGACTACTTCCACTGGTCGCGCCAGGGCGAGTGGAGGTTCGACCCGGTGGAATGGCCGGACCCTCAGGCGATGGTGGACGAGTTGCGCGAGCTCGGGGTCGAGCTCATGGTCTCGGTCTGGCCGACGGTCAATCCCAACAGCGAGAACTACGCGGAGATGGACCGGCGGGGCCTGCTGGTTCGCAACGTGTCGGGCCTCCCGCTTCACCTCGCGTTCTGGGACAAGGGCACCGACGGTCCGGCCTTCATGCGCTTCTACGATTCCACCCATCCCGACGCTCGCCGCTACGTCTGGGAGAAGGTCAAAGCCGGGTATGGCCGCTACGGCATCCGAGCGTTCTGGCTCGACGCCTGCGAACCGGAGATCCTCGCCGACAACCCCGAGGGCGCCCGCTACTACATCGGCGAGGGCTCGGAGGTGCAGGCCGTCTACCCTCGAGAGCACGCCCGCGGCTTCTACGAGGGGCTGAGGGAGAGCGGCGAAGACGGCGTGGTGCTGCTCTGCCGTTCCGCCTGGGCGGGAAGTCAGCGCTACGGGGCGGCGGTGTGGTCGGGCGACATCGAGTCCACGTTCGAGGCGCTGGCTGCGCAGATCCCAGCCGGCCTGAACATGGGCATCGCGGGGATCCCGTGGTGGACGACCGACATCGGCGGGTTCAGGAAAGGCGATCCGAAATCGGCGTACTTCAGGGAGCTCGTCGTGCGGTGGTTCCAGTTCGGGACCTTCTGCCCGCTGTTCAGGCTCCATGGCGTGCGCGAGCCGGGCCCGCTCGTCGGCTCGGACCAGACGGGGGCGCCGAACGAAGTATGGTCCTTCGGAGAAGAGGCGTACGACCTGATCCGCGAGCAGCTGGCATTGCGCGAGAGGCTGCGCCCTTACGTCATGGAGCAGATGGCCACGGCCAGCGCCACCGGGCTCCCCGTCATGCGCGCGCTCTTCCTGGAGTTCCCGGGAGAGGCTCCGGCGTGGGAGGTGGCCGACCAGTACATGTTCGGCCCGGACGTGCTGGTGGCCCCGGTGACCGAACAAGGCGCGCGGCAGCGCGACGTCTATCTCCCCGTGGGGGCGTCGTGGCTGGACGCCTGGACGGGGAAGCCCGTCGAGAAGAGTGGTTGGGTGACAGCGGATGCGCCGTTGGAGCGCATCCCGGTCTACCTGCGCAAGGGAGGCGGTCTAGCCGACCTATCGCCCGAAGCGATGTCCAGCCGCCTGGGGCGGCCATCCAGCGACCCCTAGGGAGTGAGGGCCGACTTGGCTCGGATGCACGAGAGCACGCAGGCGGGCGCCGCAGCGCCCACGCCGGCAACGTCCGGCGCAACTGGGCCGTCCCAGTCCTCAGGCGGCGGCCGGCCGCCATGGCGATCTGCCTTTAGGAGCCGGCAGGTCGCGGGCTGGCTCTTCCTGACCCCTGCGGTCGCGTACCTGCTCTTCGCGTTCCTCCTACCCATCATCTACAACCTGATGTTGAGCTTCGAGCACACGTCTCCCGCAACGATCGCCAAGTTCGCCGCGCCGTTCGCCGGGCTCGCCAACTACCGCTACATCTTTCATGATCCGACGACCCAGATGGCGATCATCCACACCTTTGAGTTCACGTTCGGCTCGCTGTTCTTCCAGTTCATAATCGGCTTCGCCCTCGCCTTGCTGTTCGGCACCGAGTTCCCGGGAAGGACGGTGGGGCGCGCGCTCGTCATCGTGCCCTGGCTCCTGCCACTGTTCGTGACCGGGGTCATGTTCAAGTTCCTGTTCCAGTTCGAAGGTGGGGCCGTCAACCAGATCCTCATGGCCGTCGGCCTGGCTCACCACCCGATCGACTGGCTGAACAGCCCGCACCTGGCACTGTGGACCGTCCTCATCGCCAACATCTGGCTCGGCGTGCCCTTCTTCACCGTCCTGCTCTACAGCGCCATCCAAGACGTGCCGACGGAGGTCACGGAAGCGGCCCGCATCGACGGCGCCGGCCCGTGGCAGAGGCTCCTCCTCGTCATCGTGCCGATCATTCTGCCGGTCATCGAGATCGTGTTGCTCCTCGGGTTCGTGTTCACCGTCAAGGTGTTCGACCTCGTGATCGGCCTGACCGGCGGGGGACCGGCCAATTCCAGCCAGCTGATCACGACCTGGTCCTACAACCTCTCGTTCCAGCAGTTCAACTTCGGCCAGGGCGCCGCCCTCAACAACGTGCTGCTCGTGCTGGCCCTGATCTGCTCGCCCTTGTACCTGTGGCTCAGCCGGGACTCGTTGCAGGGCAGCTCGGGAGGGGAACGATGACCCGCCGGCAGTGGTCGGGGGCCATGCGCTTGCTCCGCGCGCTCGCGGCCGCCGCCGCCCTGGTGGTCGTGCTGTTCCCGGTGTATGCGATCATCGTCGGCTCGTTCGAGTCGACCGAGACGCTGTTCAGCGGCACGTTCTACTGGCTGCCGCACGCCGCGACGTTGGAGAACTACCGAACCGTCCTCCACGCGCAATCAGGCAACGTGCTGACGAGCCTCTTCGTCGGCCTAGGGACCGCTCTGCTGGCGCTGGCGGTGGCCGTGCCCGCGGCCTACGCGCTCTCGAAGTACCGCCTGCGGGTGACGGTCGTCATCGTCAGCTCCCTGCTCGTCGCCCAGATCGTCCCCTCCATCGTCCTGGCCACCTCCCTGTTCATCATCTTCCATTGGATCCACCTGGTGAACACGTTTCCAGGGCTCATCATCGCCGACGGCACGTACGCCATCCCCTTCGCCGTCCTCGTGTTGCGGGCGTTCTTCTTCAGCCTGCCCAACGAGTTGATGGACGCGGCCAGAGTCGACGGTGCGTCGGAGTGGACGACGTTCCGCCGCATCGTGATCCCACTGGCACGCTCGGCCGTCATCACCGTCGCGGTGTTCGCGTTCTTGAACGGTTGGGGCGACTTCATCTTCGCCTTGACCATCCTCAACGGCACCGGCATCTTGCCGATCACACTGGGGATCTACACCTATCTCGGCAACTACTCGACCGACTGGGGCGCCGTGATGGCCGCCTCGGCCTTCGCCCTGGTGCCGGCCGGGATCATGCTGGTGGTTGCACAGCGCTACATCGCGAGCGGCCTCACGGCCGGCTCGGTGAAGGGATAGCGATGGCTCAGAGTGCACGATTCGTGAGATGGAGGCAGTGGCCGATGAACCAGTGACAGGGACCCCGACTGTTCAGCCGCCTAAGCCTCTGTCAACTTCGTCCTCCGCCATGAACCAGGAAGGGAGAGCTACCGTGAACGGATTCAAGAGGATGCACTTCTGGGTGGTGGCAACCCTGGCCACCGCGATGTTGGCTGCGCTCGGGTTGTCGTTGGCGCAGACATCGATAACGCTTACGGAAGAGGACTACTTCAACACCCCTGGCCAGATCCAGGCCCTGGCCGACTACACCAAGGCGTTCGAGGCCGCGCACCCCGGTGTGACGGTGAAGAGGCAGTACGTGCCGTTTGCGAACCTGGACACGAAGCTGTTGACGCAGGCCGCGGGCCACGCCCTGCCCAACCTGTTGGCCGTCGACAACCCGTTCGTGTCCACCATGATCTCGACCGGCCAGGTCGTGGCCCTGAGCGACTTGAGTGGCTTCAGCACCGAGGGCTACTACAAGGCCGTCATCGATGAAGGTCTGTCGAACGGCAAGTACTACAGCCTGCCGGTGGCCGGCGCCAACTCGATCGCGTTGATCTACAACATCCAGATGCTGCAGGCCGCGAACGTCCAGCCTCCCAAGACCTGGGACGAGCTGGTGAGCGCCGCCAAGGCTCTCACGACCTCGGACCACTATGGGATCGCGTTGACCTGTGAGGCTGCAGAAGACACCACCTGGCAGTGGGAACCGTTCTTCTGGAGCAACGGGGGCCACTTCAACTTCGACAACATCGCGGATGCACCAGGCGTGCAGGCGCTGAACCTGTGGAAGAAGCTCATCGACGACGGCTCGGCGTCCAAGTCCTGCCTGAACTGGAGCCAGACCCCCGCTGCGTCGAGCCAGTTCATCGCCGGCAAGGCCGCCATGATGGTCAACGGCCCTTGGAACTTCCCGACGCTCAACCAGAACGGCATGTACTACGGCAAGCAGTTCGGGATCGTCCCGGTCCCGGTCCGCGACCCTAGCCAGCACGTGATCGTGCCGTTGGGTGGCGAGGACTGGATGGTCAGCAACAGCGGCGGCACTCAGGCGCAGCAGCTGGCTTTCGAGTACATCCAGGGCATGCAGACGCCCGAGATGGAGCTGAAGCTCGCGAAGCTGTTCGGCTATCTGCCGGCCAGGCCCGACGTGGCGCAGCAGTACCTGCAGCAGGCCGGCCCCGAGTGGGAGGTGTACATCAACCAGACCGTGAACGCGCACCCACGCACGCTCGGGTTGGGCGTGAAGTACCCGAAGGTCTCCCAGGCGGTGTGGACGGCGATCCAGTCCGCGCTGTCCGGCGCCCAATCCGTGCAGGACGCGCTGAACACGGCACAGCAGACGATCAACAACGTCCTGCAGCAGTAGGAGCTGCTGGGATGTACCTGTGACCTGTCCCGCATCGGAGGCATAGCGGACAGCGTCACGGGCCGAGGCCCGGTACCGCTCGCCCGACCGGCTATGGGCAGCGGTACCGGGCGGCTCATTGTTGGCAGGCGTTCCCGCGGGCGAGGGGACGGTGGCGGGCTATCGTGCGTCATGACCGATCAGCCTTCCCGCAGCGAGGTCCCTGCCGAGGAAACCTGGGACCTTTCCGACCTCTTCCCCGACCGCGACGCCTGGCTCCGCGCGCTCGACAGCGTCCGCACCGACATCCCGTCGGTCGCGAGCTACCGCGGACGCGTCGGTAAGAGCGCAGCGACGCTTCTCGCGGTACTGAGCGCCTACGAGGACCTCGTTCGCCGGCTGCGGCAGGTGACGGCGTTCGCCACGCTCGCTGTCGCCGTCGAGCAGACCGACACGGCGCTGCAGGCCGACGCAGCGCGCGCGCTCCAGCTCGCCAGCGAGGTCGAGCGCGAGACCACCTTCGTGGTCGACGAGCTGCTGGCGTTGGGCACCGGGCCCATCGACGACATGCTGGCGGCCGAGCCCCGTCTGGAGCCGTTCCGGCGGCTCCTGGGGCGGATGCTTCGCGACAAGCCGTACCGCCTCGAGCCGGAGACCGAGCGCGCGCTGGCCGCGTTCAGCGAGGCCTTCGAGGCGCCCCACACCATCTACCAGCGCGCGACCGGCGGTGACCTGCGCTTCGAGGCCGCCACGGACGCGGCGGGACAGACGCACGCCGTGACCCTGGGCCGCCAGATGTTCCGCTTCTCGCCGTCGCCTGACACGCGGCTGCGGCGCGAGGCGTACCGCTCGGTGGCCCGCGGCTTCCAGCCGCACCGGCACACGTTGGCGAGCAGCCTGGCGACCTTCGTGCGCAACAGCGTCGTCGAGGCGCAGCTGCGGGGCTTCCCCTCTGCGATCGACATGGGCCTCTTCGATCAGGAGGTCCCACGTGAGGCGTTCGACGCGGTCCTGGGCACGATCGGCCAGGGCATCACGCCACACATGCGCCGCTACGCCCGCATCCAGGCGCGCGTGCTCGGCCTGGACCGCGCGCGTGTCGCAGACATCGACGCGAGCTGGCCGGGGGCCGACGGTTCGCTCTCGTTCGACGAGGCGCGCGAGCTGATCCTGGAGTCGGCCGCGCCCATGGGTGACGCATACCGCGGCGTGCTGGAGCGGGCCTTCGCCGAACGCTGGATCGACCGCGCCGACAACGCCGAGCGCCGCGGCGGTGCCTTCTGCAGCTCGGTCCACGGCGTGCACCCGTACGTCTTCGTCACCTGGACAGGGAGCCTGCGCGGCGCCTTCGTCCTCGCACACGAGCTCGGCCACGCCGTGCAGGGCCAGCTGGCCATGGAGCACAACCCCCTGAGCCGCAGCCGGCCCGGGCTGTTCGCCATCGAGGCCCCCTCCACCTTCAACGAGCTGCTCCTGGCGCACCGTCTGCTGCGGGATTCGGACGATGCCGCCTTCCGGCGCCACGTCGTCAAGACGCAGCTGGCGACGTTCAACCGCAACTTCGTGGTGCACCTGCACAAGGCGCTGCTGCAGCGGCGCATCTACGCCCTGGCCGAGGCCGGCGAGCCCCTCACCGCGGACGTCCTGGATGCCGAAGAGATGGCCGTCCTGAGCGCGTTCTGGGGCGACGCCGTGGAGCTGGTCGAGGAGGATAGCACGATCTGGATGCAAGAGGCGCACTACTACATGGGGATGTACCCGTACACCTACGCCGCAGGGCTGGCCGCGGCGATCGCGATGTTCGGCGACGTCGTCCGGGAGGGCGAGCCGGCCGCACGACGGTGGCTGGGCTTTCTGGAGGCGGGAGGCTCGGCGAGTCCGCTCGACCTGTTCGCCCGCGCCGGCATCGACATGACCGCGCCGGACACCCTTCAGCGCGCCGTGGGCCACGTCGCTTCGCTGATCGACGAGCTCGAAGGCGCAACCGCCTGACGCTCCGCGGCCGCGCGGCCTCGCCAGTGCGCCAGGCACCCGGGCTATCGAGATCGATCAGCCGTCGTGGCTCACGCGCTTCACTCGGCCCAGCGCAGCACCCGCAGCGCCCTCAGGGTGACCCAGCGGCTGGGCGCTCCGGGCGCCTCGCCCAGGTCCCGGGGGAAACAGTCGGCGTGACTGACCTGCAACGGCCAGCGGCCATCGTCGCCGCGGTTGCGGCGCACCAGCTCGACCGCCTCCGCCACGCGGTCGTCCGGTGAGGCGCCCGCTCTCCAGAGGTAATCCAGTCCGCGCAGCACGTCGTAGTGGTAGCCGCACGGGTATGCGAACCTCAGCCACTCGGAGTCGATCACCGCACCCGTCGACCTGGAACGGAGCATGCCCCGCTCCAGCAGGTACGCCTGACCCCGCAGACGCGCCTCGCTCACGCCGGGAACTGGCCCATTCGCCCGTTCGTACTGCAGAAGCCCCTCGAGCACGCAGATGGTGCTGTGGAAGGAGGACCGCGTGCTGGGCGGGGCCTCACAGTTCCAGCCGCCGTCCTCGAGCTGCTCGCCCAGCAGCCGTTCGACCACGCCGTCGCACGGCTGCCCGAAGTAGGCCCCCGCAGCCACGACCCTGCCATTGATGCATGGCTCGACTTCGCCGTCGAAGTACCGCTGGCCGTCATGGTAGTGGGTGACGCGATCGCGCACGCGCCCTAGCGCCGTGCGCGCCGGCTCGCTCGCGGGGTCCAGCCCGAAGTCGAGCAGCAGCGCCAGAACGTGGGTGGCCGAGCCGTCGGGAGTCTCGTGGTAGGTCGTGGGGCTGGGGACGCCCCAGCCGCCGGCCGGCTGCTGCAGCGCCAGGAGCTCGGCGCCCAGGCCCACCGCCGCAACGCGAGACCGCTCGCGTTCGAAGACCTCCTCCGGTTCGTCCGCCAGGTCGCGCAACACCTGCCAGCGGATCGCCGGGTCCGAGTCCAGCAGCCATTCCAAGACGTCCATACTGCTCATTCCCTTCCTGATGTCGGGCCGCCGGGACACCACCGCAGATCGGCCACGCGTCAGCGTGCCCATCATGCACCACCCGCGAGACCGCACGCATCGGCGCGGTCCGCCGCGGCCCTTCCCGGACCCACCGCGGCGCAGGCGGCCGTCCGCGCACAAGCATCGATGTCAAGGGGCGGGGCGGCAGCGTGGTACGATACCCGGCAACGCTGAAAACTGGGGACCTCGGAGGAGCGCCATGGCGAAGCCGACCATACTGGTGGTGGACGACGACCCGCAGGTGCTGGCGGCCCTTTCCAGCGATCTCAAGCAGCGATATGGTGCGAAGTACCGCGTCCTGCAGGCCGATTCCGGCGCAGTAGCGCTGGACCTGGCCAGGAAGCTGAGGCTGCGCAATGACCCGATCGCGCTGTTCCTCGCAGATCAACGCATGCCGCACCTGGATGGCACCACCTTCCTCGCCCGGGCAGGCGAAATCGACCCCAGCGCAAAGCGCATCCTCCTGACCGCCTATGCGGACACGGACGCGGCCATCCAGGCCATCAACCACGCGCGCGTGGACTACTACCTCCTCAAGCCATGGCACCCGCCCGAGGCGAAGCTCTACCCGGTCCTGGACGACTTCATCGACGACTGGAAGGCGCACTACAGGCCGGGTTTCGACGGGCTTCGCCTGATCGCCTACCGCTGGACCCGCGACGCCCACACGCTCAAGGCGTTCCTGACGCGCAACGAGGTCCCTTACCAGTTCCTCGACCTGGAGAAGGGGCTCCGAGCCAGAAAGCTGCTCGACGAGGCCGGCCTGACCGATGCCCAGCTCCCCGCCGTGGTGTTCTCGGACGGCTCGACCATGCCCCAGGCCGCGCCGCGCGACGTCGCTGCCAAGCTCGGACTCAAGACGCGCGCGGACGCGCAGTTCTACGACCTCGCCATCGTCGGCGCCGGGCCCGCCGGCCTGGCGGCCGCGGTGTACGGCGCCAGCGAGGGGCTCCGCACGCTGCTGGTCGAGCGAGAGGCGCCGGGAGGGCAGGCGGGCGAGAGCTCGAGGATCGAGAACTACCTGGGCTTTCCCAATGGCATCTCCGGCGCCGACCTGTCGCGGCGGGCCGCCACGCAGGTGCGCCGCTTCGGGGTCGACGTGCTCTGCCCCCAGGAAGCGACCGCCGTGGAGGTGGACGGTCCCTACCGGAAGCTCCTTCTCTCCGACGGCAGCGCGGTTCTCTGCCATGTCCTGCTGGTGGCGACGGGCGTGTCGTACCGCCGCCTGGACGCCCCCGGCATGCTCGAGCTCACGGGCGCAGGCGTGTACTACGGTGCGGCGGCCACCGAGGCCGCCAGCATCGAGGGTCGCGATGCCTACATCGTCGGGGGTGGCAACTCGGCGGGGCAGGCCGCGCTGTTCTTCGCACGCTTCGCGCGCCAGGTGAGCATCGTGGTCCGCAGCGACGGCCTGGCGGCATCGATGTCGCAGTACCTCATCGACCAGATCGCGGACACCCCGAACATCACGGTCCGCCCGCGCACCCGCGTCGTCGCGGCCAACGGCGAGAAGCAGCTCGAATGCCTGGTCCTCGCCGACGACCGGGCGGGGACGACCGAGACGGTCGACGCGGCCGGCGTGTTCGTGTTCATCGGGGCGCAACCTCACACCGAATGGCTGGGCGGGCTTCTCCGCCGTGACGAGAAGGGCTTCATCCTCACGGGAGGCGACCTCAAGGGCGAGTCGGGGGAGCTCCGCCACTGGCCGCTCGAGCGCGAGCCCTACCCGCTCGAGACCAGCGTGCCGGGGGTCTTCGCGGCGGGCGACGTCCGCAGCGGCTCCATCAAGCGGGTCGCCTCGGGGGTCGGCGAGGGCTCCGTCGTGGTTTCGTCGGTACACGCGTACCTGGCGGCGCTGTGAGCCAGGCACAGGACCTCCGGGTCGTCGAGGCGTTCGCCGACCTCGACGACGAGCAGATCCGCTGGCTCGCCGACCACGCCCGCATCGTCACGGTGGAGCCCGGTGAGGTGCTGTTCCACGAAGGTGATCCGACCAACGTGATGTACGCCGTGCTCGAGGGCGAGATCCGTGCCCGCGGCGAGAAGGGAGCGGCGGACGGTGCGGTCATCGTGCGGCCGGCCGGCAAGATCACCGGCATGCTGCCACTGTCCCGGCTGACGCACAGCCCGGTGACGGGCCGGGCCACCATCCGCGCCCGCGTCGCGTGCTTTTCGACGGAGCTGTTCCCCGAGATGCTGCGGCGCATCCCGGTACTGCAATCGCGGCTCGCGGCGATCATGGTCGACCGCTCGCGCGAGTTCACGCGCTTCGGTGAGCAGCGCGAGAAGCTCATCGGCCTGGGACGGCTCTCCGCGGGCCTCGCCCACGAGCTAAACAACCCCGCGGCCGCCATCCAGCGCCGGGTCGAGGCGTTGTCGCAACGCCTGGACGACCTCAGTGCGATCGCCCGCGCGGGGCTCGAGCGCGGCGGCGCACCGGCTGCACTGGAGCCGCTCCGGGAGCTGAGCGCAGCCAGCAGGGCGGACCACCACGCGGTCCCCGGCTCGGACGCGCTCGAGCGCACCGACGCCGAGGAAGCGCTGTCCGGCTGGCTCGAGGCTCACGGCCTGCCGGACGCGTGGCTGGCGGCGGAGACGCTCGTGTCCGCCGGTGTTTCGGCCGCGGAGCTCGAGGCTGCCACGCACGGACTGCCACGGAGCGCGTTCGAAACCGCCGTGCAGTGGCTGGCGGCCGACCTGGCGTCGCACCGGCTGGTGGACGACATCGCCGAGGCGGCCCGCCGCATCGTCGAGCTGATCGCGGCCGTCAAGTCCTACTCGAACATGGACCGGGCCCCGACCATGAACGAGGTGGACGTCCACGACGGGATCCGCTCGACGCTCGCCATGCTCGCGCACAAGCTCCGCGAGAAGAATGTCGCGTTGAGGCTGGAGCTCACTCCGGACCTTGCCCGGGTGACCGCCAACCCCGGTCAGCTGAACCAGGTGTGGACCAACCTGGTCGACAACGCCGTCGACGCCGTAGCCGAAGGCGGCGAGATCGTCGTCAGGACCTCGTCCAACGGCGCCGAGGTCGTTGTGCAGGTCATCGACGACGGTCCCGGCATCCCGGTCGAGGCGAAGACGCGGATCTTCGAGCCGTTCTTCAGCACCAAGGACGTGGGTGAAGGCACCGGTCTGGGCCTGGACATCGTGCACCGCATCGTCCAGGCGCACGGGGCCACGGTCGAGGTCGAGTCGGTCCCGGGGCGCACCTGCTTCGAGGTGCGGCTGCCGGCGTCGTCGACGGACGCCGATTCGGAACCCGGCTGAGGAGCCTCGCCTGGCGCGACACCGGCGACGCGCTCGCCTCGAAGGCTGACCGGCCCGGCCCGCACCTGGCCCGTGCCGTCCACGTACACGGACTCCGTCGCGTCGCGCGCGGGCGAACGCGTGACGGCGCACATCCAGCTCGGCGAGGCGTCCCGCATGCGGCTCGACTTTCAGACAGGGCCGTTCCCGGCCGCTCCCGAGGGAGCTCGGCTCGACGCGCAACGGTACGGCGAGCCCGGTGGGGGCGGCTCGGGCGGCCACAAGGGTGGCGGTGGCGGCGGCCAGGGCGGTGGGAGCAACGCCGGCCGCGGCAGTGGCGACGTATACGGCGACCTCTGGATCCTGTACCGGGACGCTGACGGTGCTCCGATCACGGAGACCGTCACGGGTCCCGACGGCAGCGACTACCAGTGCGTCCAGCCGGTGGCAAGCTGGGCCACGGATCCGGCCGACCCCGACCCGCTGACGGACCTGATCCATCTGGTCGTGTCCACCGACGGACCGGAAGCCAAGTGTGAGCCCACGGATGCGGACCTGCCGTTCCTGATGGAGGTGGATTTCGGCCGCCTGAACCTCGTCCGCTCGCCGTCCAAGGTGCTCGACAAGGCCTACGATGCAGCCCTGACGACCCTTCTCAGTGGTCTGGCCGACGGCGGGATCAGCGTCGATCCGGCCGGCCGACTCACCGCGATCATCGCGGGTGAGGAGAAGACCGTCGATTCACCGCTCGAGAACGTGGCGCTCTACCTGGAGCTCATGAAGAATGGCAACGGCGACCTGAAGCAGAACGGCATAACCGTCATCTCCTTGCCCAACGACTTGAACGGCTTCGGCGAGGAAGACTTCCGACCGGCCACGTGGCTGGACGTCGCAGCCGCGCTGTTCGCCGACGGCGCCGAGAAGTCCGGGCTCATCAACCTGGACGAGGTCGTCTACATCAACGAGTTCCTCGGCCTCAACGTCACGGCCGGGGGTTCGGAGGACTACGCGCACTACGTGGGCTACGGCTACGATCGGCAGGCCCGCTACAGCGGCGTGACCGCGAACATCCTGGTCGAGAGCAGCCCTGGCACCTACCAGGAGCAGCTCGTCGACCTGTGGCTGTGGCCGGGCATGTTCAACCAGGTCACGGTGGGCGCCACCAACGCCCGAGGGTTTGCCGCGGCCGCCAACGACGCCCTGCAGGTGATCGTGTTCATACACGACAACGCGGCTCCGTAGGCGCAGGTCCACGACAGTGCCGGCTCTGGGAGCGCACGACACACCCGCGTTCCCAGAGCCCGCAGGAAGCGAAGGCGATGATGCGCGCTCCGAACAGCGCGGCGTGTTCCGAGGGGTTTGCCGGTGCGGCCGGGCCTCCCATGCGGGCGCCGCGCCAGCCGGGAGGCCGCGCGTACCGCCTGGGCGTCCAACCCGTCTGCCCCGCTTCGCCTGAACCGGGGCGGGGCCGACGAACGGCGGGGGGAGGGAACGATGCTTGATCGGTTCACCGCAGCCGGAGCGCTGCTGGCGCTCCTGCTGATGCTGCTTCTGACGTCGTGCGGGGACGTCCTGTCGCCCGAGGCACAGCCGCTAGACGCGATGGGCCTGGGACCCGGCCCCGGCGCCACCGGCGATGTCCAGATCGTGTGGATGGGCGGGAACGGCAGCGGCGCGGCAGGCGGCGAGGACAAGCTCGCCTACGC
>Ga0307441_1000530_pt1 | contig 13594 bp, 11 predicted proteins | sample SalMarWE160420MG_FD_202149 | JGI IMG/M metagenome (GOLD analysis project Ga0307441, IMG submission 202149) | Salt marsh sediment microbial communities from the Plum Island Ecosystem LTER, Massachusetts, United States - WE1604-20 | ecosystem: Environmental > Aquatic > Marine > Intertidal zone >... | reverse complement strand
GCGCAACCGGCCGACACGATCCGCGCCAGTAGCCTGCCGCCGCGGACGACATACACCGTCTCACCGGCCGCGACCCGGTCGAAGCAGCGCCCGGCGCGCTTACGCAGCTCCTCGAGGCCGACCCACCCGGCGTCCGGTGCCGCGGCCGTGACGGATCGCGCCGGGATCGGAGCCACCCGTCCGTCACCCACCGGCACGATCCGTGCCACCAACTTGCCGCGACGGACGACGTCGATGGTCTGCCCGCCGGCAACCCGCTCGAGATATGTGCACGCGTTGTTCCGGAGTTGGCCGAGGCCAATCACTTCCCGCATTTCGCTCCGATCCCTGTGCGCGGCGGCCGGCGCCGGGCTAAGTATATGACTGTACGTGCGGTCAGTGTCAACGATCCCGCCGGACGAGGCGACGGCCGGGGCGCTCGCGGCCGCCGGGGCCGGGCCCGGCGAAAACCCTTGCCGCCCAGCGTGGTCCAACGCCCCGGGGGAAGGCCGGTTCAGCCCGGCGGTGCCAGCATGTCCTTCCATCCGTCGTCTCCCGTCTTGGTTGAGTTCTCCACCGCGTACCTGACGCCGTCGGGCCCGACCAGTTCCCCGCTCTGGGGGCTGTACACCGCCGTGGGGGGTGCGCTCGGGGTGTAGACGCAGGGGTTCGGCTGCTGCCCGTTGCAGTCGACCGTGCCCGACCCGGGCCGTTGCAGCTCGTCGCTGACGGGCGGCGGTGTCCCCGCCACCCGGTCCGACGGCGCCGGGTTCATGCCGTTGTCGATCGACGGCGCTGGTATCACCTGACCCGGCTTGACCGGCTGATCGCACCGCGCCGCCGGCGCGGGGCAGGTGAGGATCTGGTTGGGGTCCCCGTACCACGGGTTGGTGCCCGCCGGAACGTAGGGCTTGGAATCGCGGCACTCCCGCGGCGTCGCCGCGCGCTTACCGGGGACATCGACACACGGCAGGTTGCGCGCGCCGCGCACGGCGTTGGCCGGAGTGTCCTGTGGGATCTTGCAATACGTTCCCGACGGCATCGGCGCCAGGCTGGTGTCCGCCGGGGACCGCCATTGGGGCGCCGGGAGGAAGCCGGTCAGGCACGGCGGGGGCTGGTTGATCGTCAACGAGGTGCCGAGCGACGCGTAGCCCGGGAACGGCGTGGTCACCGTCTGGCCTTCCGCGGCGCCCTGCGGATAGGCGACCAGCAGTTGCTCGACGCCCTTGTGGTAGCGCTTGAGCATGTCCAGCACGATCTCGAGATTGGCCAGTGTCTGCGGAAGCGAGTCGCGGACGTCGCCGAACACCGCGTTGACCTGATCGGCGGTCGGCGCCGCCTGCGTCAGGATGCTGTGCACGTGCTGATCGTTTTCCGCGCTCTGCGCGGCCAGCACGTCCAGGTTGTGCGACCAGCGCCGGATCGAGTCCCTCGACTCGACCTGGCTGTCGATGACCGGCCCGGAGTTCTGGATGATGTCGTTGACATCGCCGATGTTGGTCTTGAAGTCGCCGGCGATCGCCTGCGTGGCGTCGACCAGCCGCTGCAGCGCTGGGCCCAATCCGCCTACGGCTTGGGCCGTTTCGTCGAGCAGCGAGGCGATCTTGTCCTTGGGCAGCACGGCCAGGCCGCGGTTCGCGGCGTCCAGCGCCGGCCCGATGTCGGTGGGCACGGTGCCCTTGGTGATGGTCTGCCCCGGCGAGAAGTATTTGCCCGGGTTGTCCACCGACACTAGGTCCAGGTACTGCTCGCCGACCGCCGACACCGAATGCACGTTCGCCGTCGCGTCGATCGGGATCCGGTAGCGGTCGGAGATGCTCATGGTGGCCCGCGCACCCGTCTCGGTCGGCTCGATGCCGGTGACCGTCCCGATGGTCTCACCGCGATAGGTGACGTTGGCCGTCTGATACAGACCGCCCGACGCGGGCAGGTCCGCGTGCAGCGTGTACTGGCCGATTCCCGCCGCGGTCGGAAGTCTCAGGTAGTAGCCGCCCAGCACGACCGCGGTGACCGCGCTCAGGATGCTGAACAGGATCAGCTGGCGCTTGATGAAGGGCGTCAGCATTGCCTGTCCGCCCTTTCCACCAGCGGCCCGCCCGGGGCATCGTTCGGGTTCGGCGTGTACCGGACGTCGGGGATCATCGTCTCGGGGTCGCGGCCCCACGATTGCTCGAGTGCGCGCAGCGCCCCGGAGAATCCCGTCCCGGTGAGGACCGCGTTGTCGACAGCGCTCAGCGTCAGGTCGAGCGTCAGCGACAGGTTAAAGTAGTCGCCGCGGAACGCCTTCGGCACGGCGTCGATGTCGAACGGCCGGACGAGGATCAGCTTGAGTGCGCGGATCAGATACGGCGAGGCACGGCCGAGTTCCCGCAACGGGCACTGCAGCGCCTCCAGGTCGGAGTGCAGGTCGGCCCGCGAAGCGGACAGGTATCGATCGGCAACTCCGCTGAGCCGTCCCGTCGCGTCGACCGCGTTGATGAGAAGGTTCTGTTTGTCGGCGAAGTGCTTGATCAGTGGCGGGAATTCGGTGAGGACTCGATCGATGACATCGGAGCGGGGACCCACGTACGCCAGCAGCCGGTTGGTCGAATCGATGGCTCGGGTGATGTCGTCGCGTTGCTCGTTGAGCCGGGTGGTGAAGGTGGCCAGCTTGCCGAGGAAGTCGTGAATCTGCTCGCCCCGGCCGTTGAGGATGTTGTAGACCTCGTTTTGCAGCACTTCAACGTTCGGTATGCCGCCGCCGCGCAGAATCATGGCGAGACCGGCCAGTGTCTGCTCGGTCGTGGGGTAGGCGGACGCGTTTTTCAGCGGGATGGTGTCGCCGTCTTTCAGTAACTCCGGGGAAGGGTTGGGGGGCGCGGCCAGCTCGATGTGCTGAGACCCCAGGAGGCTTGTCTGCCCGATCTTTGCGGTGGCATTCCTGGGCAGCTTGACGCCCTTGTCCACGCGTAGCGTCAGCGTGGCGATCCAGTTCTTCAGACGGATCGCGCGTACCGTGCCGACGAAGACATCGGCCACCCGCACCCGGCTGTTGTCGTTCAGGGCCAGCGTGTCGGGCATCTGCACGTAGATGGTGTAGGAGCCGGGCCCGCTGCCCGGGCCGCCGGGCATCGGCACGTTGGCGATCCCGCGCCAGCTCGCACACGAGGTCAGCGCCACGGCGGCCACCAGCAAAACCAGGCCCTGCCGTACCCGAGCGGCCAAGGCGCGCAACGTTTTCACGATCCCTGCCCCCCCAACGCGGGTGCGGTGGCCGACTCTGCGGCGGGGGCCGGTGTCGGCGCGACCGGTCCCGGGACCACGCCCGGCCCGGGCGGTGGCGGCGGGATCGGCACCTGCGGGGCCTGCACGCCGATGGGCGGCAACACCGGGTTCTCGTCGTACGCGTTGGGCGGCCCCGGCGGTGTCTGCAGCCCCGACGACGGCGGCGCGGCGTCCGCCCCGCCCATCAGCTCGGCCAGCGAGTCGGGGGTCATCAGCCCCGCTGTGATCGGCCCCACCTGAGTGCCCTGCATGCCCGGGGCGGCCACCCAGCCGGGCTGGGTGTTGCGGTGCGAGGTCGGGGTGTCGGGCACCCAGATCCCGGGCACCGTGGTGTCCTTGTACCCGCTTGGCGGCTGCAGCCGTGGCTCGGAGTAGGCGATTTCCTTGGGCAGCGTCTCGGCGGTGGAGAACAGGTTCAGCCCGAACGGCAGGTAGTTGAACTTGATGGCGTCCAGGATGGGCGCCAGGTACTGCGCGCACAGCTCGGCCGACTCCTGGTACCCCAGCCGGCTGCCGGCCTGAATCATGCTGCACATGAACTGCATTGGATTTGCGAAGTTCGGGATCGCCGGGATGGACATGACCGCGCCATGCGACGGGTGGTAGATCTGGCTGAGGTTCGTCTCCAGTGTCGGCAGCACGTGCAGGGCGGTCTCCAAACCATTCAGCGGCTCGGGTTGGACCAGTGTGTTGGTCAGGTCGGCGAGGTTGTCGATGTCGTGCGCGAGCACCTGCCGGTTCTTGTCCAAGAACGGCCGAAGTGTGGCCAGCAGGGCGTCGAACTGCTGGATCGCAGTGGCGAGCTCGGAGTCAGAGCCGGTCAACTTGTCGGTGAACTGGGCCAGGTTCTTGTTCAACGCCACGAACTGCTGGTCGTCTTTGTGCAGGGCGTTGACGAACTGCGCCAGGCTGTGCACCACCGCGAAGAAGTCACCGCGGCCCTCGTTCAACGCGGTCAACGCCCGCGACAGACTCTCCAGCGTGGTGTTGATCTGCTTGCCCTTGCCGGCCAGCCCGTCGGCGAAGGACTCGATGACGTCGCCGAAGGGACCCTTGGGCTGCTCGGGTGTCGGGCCGAGTTTGGAGACGACATTGGCGACGCTCTGGCTCAGTTGGTCCCACTCCGTCGGCACCTGCGTGCGTTCGATGGGAATCACCGCGTTGTCGGCCATCACCGGGCCACCTTTGTAGGGTGGCTCCAACGAAATGGTCCGCGATGCCACCAGGGTGGGGTTCACGATCACGGCTGACGCGTTGGCCGGCACCTTGTATTTGTTCTTGTAGTGAAAAGTCACCTTCATCTTGTCGCCGGCCGTCTCGATCTTGTCGACCGAGCCCACCCGAACGCCCATGATCTGGACCTTGTCCCCGGGATAGAGCGCGATCGCCGATGGCAGGTAGGCGACCACGGTGTTGGTGGTCAGCTTCTGGTAGAGCTGCCAGCCGAGGAATCCGGCGCCGAGGGCGAGCACCACCACCAGCGATCCGATGACCGTCCGGGAGCGCGGCCTGTGGATGTTGATGCGGCTGCTCAATTCCCTTCACCCCCTACAGGTTCCGTGCGCGCCCCGGGCGGCGCCTGGGTCGGCAGCGGCACCGGCGTGCCCGGCACGTCCGGCGGCGGCTCGCCCGGCCGGCCGGCGATGCCGATCCCCGGCGTGGGTGGCAGGCCGTTCGGGTTCGGCGGTGAGGTCTGGACGTCGACCGGTGCCGGGAAGCTGCCGCCGCCGAACGGGCCGACGTCCGCGCCCGCGCACGGCAACGGGTTCCACGGGCGCGGCAGCGCGTCGGGCGCCGGCGTGTACGAGCACGGCGATCCCGGTGGGACGGCCGGTCCCGGATGATCCGGGGTCCCTTCGGACACGGGGGGTGCGGGCGGCGGGGCGCCGTTGGGGAAGCGGGTGCCGTTGGGATCGGGAAAGCGGAATGCGGGCAGGCCGGCGCTGCGCCAGAAGTCCTCTGGGTCGATGCCACGCTTCTTGAAGGCCGCGTCGACGAAGGGCTGCAATATCCAGTAGGGCAGCAGGTTGGACAGGACTATCTTGAAGTACGGTCCCGACGCGACGGATTCTCCCAGCGATGCGGCGAATTTGCTGACATACGTGAAGGTTTGGGCCAGGTCGTCTTTGCGTGCCACCAGCACGTCGGTGAGGGTGCGCAACTGCTCCAGCACGGGATTCAGGTTCGGGTTGTCGTTGATGAACCCCTGCACCTGGGCCGAGAATGCGGAAATATTCCGCAGCAGGGCGTCGATGGCGTGGCCCCGCTCGTTGAAAGCGGCGAGCAGCGTCTTCGCATTGACCAGCAACCGGTTGACCTGTCCGCTGCGGTCACCGAGCACGCCGGCCACCTGCTGGGCCTGCGCGAGCAGGTGCTTGATCTGTTCGTCGCGCTTGCCGATGGTGTCGGAGAACTTGGCCAAACCGTCGAGCGTGGCACTCAGGTGCGGGTAGGTCTGGTCGATGGTCTGCGACAAGACATTCAGCGACTGCTTGACGGTGTCGATGTCCCAGCCGGCGGCCGCCCTGGTGATGTCGGAGTTCGCTTCGTAGAGCTGATAGGGCGTGGTGCTTTGGCTGAGCGGCAACACGCCGCCGGCCCGCAACGTGCGGTGCCCCCGCGGCTCGATCTCGAGCACTTTCTTGCCCAGGAGGGTGTCGGTCTTGATCGCGATCCGGCTCTCGGTGCCGATCGTGTTGCCGCCGATGGAGAACTTGATGACGACGTGGTCGCCGTCGATGTCGAACCCCTCCACTTTGCCGACTTTCACGCCGGAGATGCGCACCTTGTCGCCTTTGTTCAGTTGACCGGTATTGGCGAACTGGCTGTAGTAGCTCGGACTGGCGAACATCATCGGGATGCTGGTCAAGCTTTGGCCCACGGCCACGACGAGCACCAGCACGGTGACACCCATCAGCCCGACTCGGCTGCGGTTGAAGTCCGTCAGTGTCCTCATTGCGGTGTGCACCTACCCGTGGGCTGCTGCCAGATCCTGACCGTGCGGACCGGGCCGCCGGGCTGCAGTCCGTTCCATCTGATCGAAAGGTCGCAGAGGTAGAAGTTGACCCAGTCTCCGTAGAGGCCGATGCTGCGTCCGATCAGGTTGAGCGCGGTCGGCGTCTTGTGGATGAGATCGCTGAGCTGATCACGCTGGTCCACCAGCGGTTGCTGGAGGCCCTGCAGATAGTTGATCTCCTTGTGCAGCAGAGCGCGGTCGTCCGCCAACAGGTCGGCCATCGTGCCGGCGGCGTTGCTGATGTTCGCGGTGCCGGCGGCCAGGGGGTCGGCTTGGTTCTTGAGCCCGGTGATCAGCCTCTCGAAGTTGTCTATCGTCTGGTCGAACTCCTTGCGATGCCGAACCGTGGTGTCCAGCACGACGTTCAGGTTCTTGACCACCTCGCCGATCGCCTGGTCGCGTTCGGCGATGTGGGCGGTCACCTGAGCGGTCTGGTCGAGGATGTCGTTGATGGTGCCGCCCTGGCCCTGAAAGACGGTGACGATGGCCGAGGCGATGGTGTTGACCTTGTCCGGATCGAGCGCCCGAAACAGCGGCTTGAAACCACCGATCAGGGCGTCAAGATCCAGCGCCGGTGACGTTCGCGACAGCGGGATGAATCCACCCGGCGGCAGGACCTTCTCGGCGCCCTCGCCCTCGCCGCGGGTGAGCTCGAGGTAGCGGTCGGCGAACAGGTTGAGATAGCGGATCTTCGCGGTCGTCGACTGATAGAGCGGTATCGAGCGGTCGACGGTGAAGTCGACCTGTACCCGCGTGCCGCCGTCGATCAGCCGGACTTTCTTGACCTTGCCGACCTCCACCCCGGAGGCGCGCACGAACTGGCCGTCCTTCAGCCCGGTGGCATTGCTGAACTCCGCGGTATAGCTGTTGGTGCGGTTGAAGCGCAGCTGAGCGAAGACCACGACGATCGAGACGGTGATCAGCAGCAGCACCAGCGAGACGATGCCGAGTTTGATGGCGGAGCCTGTGATTTTCATGGGTTGATCGTGTTGTCCCCGACTTGGCGGCCCCACACGTATTCGATGGCGTACGGTGAGCCGGTATCCAGGTGGTTGTACGGCGCGAGACTGGCGCCGGTGTCCATGATCAACTCCGGTGCGGGCCACAGGTCGTGGGTGATGGCCTGCCAGCAGCCCGGCGCACCCCCCGGCCCGCCGCGGGCGTTCACCCGTGGCAGATTGTCCGGATACACATAGGGATTCGGGGCCCCGCCGACCACGCCGGCCAGCCCGAGGAGCCCCTGGGTGAGGACGGTGCCGGCCAGCCCGGGGAGGGTCAGTATGCCGCCGAGCCCCGACGTCAGCTCGGTCATCGTTCTCAGTGCGTAGCCGTTACCGCCGCCCGTCGTCGCGTAGGCCGCGGGTTCTTCGTCGTAGTAGTTGCGGATGGTGCAGAAGATCTCGGGGCTGTAGGTGTCGAGCAGCTGCGCGGTGGGCAACAGATCGGCGGTCCCACGCTGCAGGTATGGCCCGCCGCGGGCGAAGATGTCTTCCCCGGTGTTACCCAACCCGGTGGCGGCCAGCAACGCGTCGTCCAGGTCGGCTTCCTGCCGGTGCAGCGTGCGCGCCGTGATGACCGCGTGGTCCAGGGAGTCCAGCAGATCCGGCGCGGCGTCGGCGTAGGTGTCACCGAGGTCCGCCAGCCGCGCGATGTCGTGCCGGAGCTGCGGCATCTGCGGGTTGATGTCGTCGAGGATGGCGTTGCCGTTGACGATCGACTGCCCGAACTTGTCGCCCAAGCCGGTCAATGCCTGCGCGGCCGCGGCCAGCGTCAGGTTCAGCTTGACCGGGTCCACCTTCTGCACGATCGAGTTGATCGTCTCGAACAACGTGTTGAACTCCGTCGTCACCGACCTCGCATCAATCACCTGCTGCGCGGTGATGCGTTGCGGCGTAGGATTTTTCGGCGACGTCAGCGACACATACTTGTTGCCGAACACCGTGGTGGCCTTGATCTTGGCGTCCACATTGGCCGGAATCAGCTTGATGTACTTCGGTTTGACATCCAAGACGAACTTGGCAGCGGGCTTGCCATCACGCTCGATCTCCGAGATGCTGGCCACCCGACCGATTTCCACCCCGTTGTAGGTGACCTTCGAACCCGGATCCATCACCAAACCCGCCCGGGCTGCCAACATCGTCAAGTGCGTTTTCGGCGTGAACTCGCCCCGGAACTGCAGCCACACGATCTCCAACACCACCGCGGCGACGACCAAGAACACCACGGCCGCCGTCTTGTACGGCGGGATGCGCGGCGGGTTCTCTTGCACGGGAGCCATGGCGACTACACGGTGAGGTTGAAGTTCGGGCTTTTGCCGTAGACCGCCATCGCGGTCAGTACGACCACGACGACGATCGTGATCAACGACAGCCGCATCGACCGGCCGACGGCCTCGCCGACGCCGACCGGGCCGCCGCTGGCGGTGTAGCCGTAGTAGCAGTGGGTGGTCATCACGACCACCGCAACGAGGATCACCTCCGCAAATGACCAGCCCACGTCGTTGAGGCGCAGGAATGTGTGGAAGTAGTGGTTGTACGTGCCGGCGGACTGCCCGTAGAAGAAGACGGTGGTGACTTGCTGGGAGACGAAGGCCAGGGTGACCGCCAACCCGTAGAGCGGGATGATGACGATCAGACCGGCCACCACCCGGGTGGACGCCAGGAAGGCGACCGACCGGATGCTCATCACCTCCAGCGCGTCGATCTCCTCGCTGATGCGCATGGCGCCCAGTTCGGCGGTGGCGCCGGCGCCGACTGTGGCGGCCAGCGCCTGACCGGCGGCCACGGGCGCCACGAACCGGACGTTGACCAGTGCGGCCAGAAAGCCGGTGAATGCCTCGACACCGATGTTGCCCAGCGTCGCGTAGCCCTGGATGGCCACCAGTGAGCCCGCGGACAGGGTGATGAAGCCGACGATGGCGGCGGTGCCACCGACCACGGCCATCGCGCCGGTGCCCATCCCCATCTGGGCAACCATGCGCAGCAGCTCTTTCGGGTAGCGGCGCACGGCGAAGGGGATCTGCCCGACGGCAGTCATTGCGAACCAGACCATCTGGCCGATCTCGAGCAGCACGGCGACCGGGGCGTCCCCAGACCGACGGAGCGTGGTGGCTGTCCGCGGGAACCGGACACGCAGTGCTGCCCCTGCTGTGGCCCCGGTCACATCAGTGCCCCGTTCCGAACCGGACACCGATGGTGGTCAGCGCCGCGTTGACCGCGAACAGCGCGATGAAACACAGCACCACCGTCTCGTTGACGGCGGTGCCCAGTCCTTTGGACCCGCCCCGGACGATCAACCCGCGGTAACAGCCGACCAGGCCCGCGATCAGCCCGAACGTCGCGGCCTTGATGAACGCGATCACCACCTCGGGAAGGCCGGTCAGCGCCGTCAACGTCGAGAGGTAGGCACCGCTCGAGACGTTCTGCAGGTACACGCTGAACAGGTAGCCGCCCCCCAGGCCGACGGCCACCACGAGGCCGTTGAGCAGCACCGCGACGATCGTCGAGGCGACGACGCGCGGCACCACCAGCCGGTGGATCGGGTCGATGCCGAGCACCTCGAGCGCATCGATTTCCTCGCGGATGGTGCGCGCGCCGAGGTCGGCGCAGATGGCGGTGCCCCCGGCGCCGGCGACCACCAGCACCGTCACGATCGGGCCGAGTTGGGTGACCGCGCCGATCGCCGCGCCGGCGCCGGAGACGTCGGCGGCACCGATCTCGGCCAGCAGGAGGTTGAGCGTGAAGATGAGCAGCACGGTTTCCGGGATGGCCACCGCGATGGTCGGCAACAGCGAGACCCGCATCAGGAACCAGCCGACCCAGACGAACTCACGCCATTCGAACGGTTGCCTCAGGGCCTTGCCGGTCAACACGCACATCCGGAAGAACCCGCCGGCCACTTCGGCCGCCGGGCGCAGTTGGTTCCCGAGCCTGCCGGTGATCACGTTCGAGGTGGTCATCGGCGAGGCCACCCGGGGCGCTGCGAAAAGCAATATGCCAGAATATATTTCGGGATTAGCGCCGCGGGCGACCGTCGCCGTGCCTGTTCGCCGAGGTTCCCGGGGGCCAGTGCGTCACCTGCTTCACGACGCCGGCCAACCACTCGGCCCTCCCGGCTGGCGGCCCCGACCCCCGCACTCCGGGTGCCCGCCGCCCGTGTCTGCGCCATCCAGCAACTATGGCATTGGACCGTACGGTCAGTCAATAAATCCGGCGACCACCGAAGTGGTCCGTGCGCGACCGCCACGGAAGTCTTCCGCGCCGCTGCACGGTTTTCGGTGATTGCCAGGACTTTTGCGCTTCCGCGCCGCGCCCGGCGGACGTCGGTCGCGCACCCGTCAGCGACGCAAACCGACTATGCGTACAGTCGAACGCGGCGCAGTGATCGCTCCGGGCTAAGTCCGGAGTCCGGGAGCACTCGGCGCGTCCGGCGGGCAGCGGTAACGGCCAACGGCCCATCCGCGCAGGGCATTCGGCCGCTTTCCCGGTCGATTTCCCTCAGCCGGCCACCGCGGCAAGGGATTCGCGCACCACCAAGACCAGGTCCGCGGACGGGTTCGCCCACTTGCTGAGGCCCAGGCGGTCGAGCAGCAGCCCGCCGAGGAACACGTCGACGAATGCGGCCCCCACTTCTTCGGGTGTCCGGGCATCGGTGGGGTCGAACCACACCCACATCCACTCGAGTGAGCCCCACAGTTGCAGCGCCGCCAATTCCACGTCCACGCTTCGGAACACACCGTCGTGCACCCCGTTGCGGATTTCCTCGACCGTGAGCGCCTGTAGTTGGCGGCGCAACTTACGCACCTGCCGCATCGCCGGGTCGCTGGAGAGCTGAACCACCTCGCGCTGGCTTGCCACCGTCGCGTGGCGGGCGGTCACCTGCAGGAGCGCGGAGGTGTAGACGATGGCGGCGACGCGTTCGTGCGGCGCGGCCAACCGACCCCATATCATCCGCAGCGCGTCGAGCTGGCGGGCCAGATGGGTCTCTTCGAGCTCGCGCAGCATCTGCGCCTTGGTTCCGAAGTGATGGACGATGGTGCCTTTGGACATGCCGAGCTCGTCGGCGATGTCGCCGATATTCGTTCTGTCGTAGCCACGTTCGGCGACATAGCGGACAAACGCGTCCAGGATCTCACCGCGTCTGCCAGGCGATCTGGGCATCTTCAACCCTTTGGCGTCAACTAACCGTACGAACGGTCTACCATAACCTCCGCGGCGTGGTATCCCAGACGCGACTCTCCCGAAGCATGCCGCCGGCTCGCGCGTGCGGGCAAGGCGGCGGCGCGGTGGGGAGCTCAGAACGGGCCCGTGTCCGAAAGGTCAACGGGGCGTGTGGCCATTGCGCCTATTGGGTGCGGTGACGACGAACATGTTCGCCTCGGGTGCCGGCTTGATCTCGCCCGCGGTGTACATGGTCATGAGGTCTCGGCCGTCGCTGTCGACTACGCACACGTAGGTGTCGGTCTCCGCGTCGTAGTCGAAGCTCTCCCAGGCCAACAGGAACGCCAGGCAGTTGCCGTCGCGGTCTGCGATGACGAGCTTGTGGACCCCTGACTCCTTCAGCAGTTCGGCATCCCGCGCGTGTTGCTCCGGGGCCCCGTTCTGGACCGTTACGCCGATTTTCATGTGTGCACTCCCTTGGCGAGGTTGTCTCCTCGGGTTCGGGCGCTCGAACGACTCGAGTTGTCCGAACCTACCGGAAAGTATCTCTCCGGGCACCGCGGCCGACCAGGGCATTACGGCCCCTCCTCGCAGGTCGTAAGTCGCTTGGGCAAAGACGGCGCCGCCCCGGTCCGGGATCTACCTGGGCAAGTCCACCCGCGGCCACCCCGGCAACCGGCCTCCCAACGCGTTGGTTGACAATCGGAGGCACGACGCGTTCAAAGGAGACATCACCATGGCTGAAGCCGTCATCGTCGAGGCAATTCGCTCACCCGTCGGGAAGCGCAACGGCGGGCTGTCCGGCGTGCACCCGGCCGACCTGTCCGCGCAGGTCCTCAACGGCCTGGTCGACAAGGCCGGGGTCGACCCGGCGATCGTCGACGACGTCATCTGGGGCTGCGTCATGCAGGCCGGCGAGCAGGCCCTCGACATCGGCCGCACCGCTCTGCTGACGGCCGGTTGGCCGGAGACCGTCCCGGGCGTGACCGTCGACCGCCAGTGCGGCTCGAGCCAGCAGTCGGTGCATTTCGCCGCGGCGGGCGTGGTGGCCGGCCACTACGACGTGGTCGTCGCCGGTGGAGTGGAGTCGATGTCGCGGACGCCCATGGGCTCGTCGCTGGCCAACGGTGGGCGGCCGTACCCGGAGGCGTTCATGAGTCGCTACGGGGGCCAGGTCCCCAACCAGGGCCTCGGCGCGGAGATGATCGCCGAGCAGTGGGGCCTGGACCGCACCGCGCTCGACGAGTTCTCCCTGGCCTCACACGAAAAGGCCGCGGTCGCACAGGATTCCGGTGCCTTTGACGACCAGATCGTGGGCATCAAGGATCAGGACGGGAACGTGGTGCTCAAGGACGAAGGCATCCGCCGCGGCACCCCGATGGAGAAGATGGCGTCGCTGAAGCCGGCGTTCAAGGAGGACGGGGTGATCCACGCCGGAAACTCCTCGCAGATCTCCGACGGCTCGGCCGCCCTGCTGTTCATGTCCGCGGAGAAGGCCAAGGCCCTGGGGCTGAAGCCGCTCGCCAAGGTGCACACCGCGACCCTGGCCGGAGCCAACCCGGTGATCATGCTGACCGCGCCCATCCCGGCGACGCAGAAGGTGCTGCAGCGCTCCGGGCTGAGCATCGACGACATCGGGGCCTACGAGGTCAACGAGGCCTTCGCCCCGGTTCCGCTGGCCTGGCTGAAGGACATCGGCGCCGACGAGAAGAAGCTCAACCCCAACGGCGGCGCCATCGCGCTGGGCCACCCGCTCGGTGGCTCGGGCGCGCGGCTGATGACCACGTTGCTCTACCACATGCGGGACAAGGGAATCCGCTACGGGCTGCAGACGATGTGCGAGGGCGGTGGTCAGGCCAACGCCACCATCCTGGAGTTGCTGTGACGCGAGCCGTTCCGGTCGACCAGCCCGCGGTGCTGGTCGACCGGCGCGGCAACGTCATGGTGATCACCCTCAACCGGCCCGACGCCCGCAACGCGATCAACGCGGCGGTCAGCGTCGGGGTCGGGGACGCGCTCGAGGACGCGGGGCGCGATCCCGGCGTGCGGGCCGTCGTCATCACCGGCGCGGGCGACAGGTCGTTCTGCGCGGGTGCCGACCTCAAGGCGATCGCGCGCCGGGAGAACCTGTACCACCCGGACCACGGCGAGTGGGGCTTCGCCGGCTACGTGCACC
>Ga0307441_1000529_pt1 | contig 13596 bp, 14 predicted proteins | sample SalMarWE160420MG_FD_202149 | JGI IMG/M metagenome (GOLD analysis project Ga0307441, IMG submission 202149) | Salt marsh sediment microbial communities from the Plum Island Ecosystem LTER, Massachusetts, United States - WE1604-20 | ecosystem: Environmental > Aquatic > Marine > Intertidal zone >... | reverse complement strand
CCGCGACGCTGACCAACCGGGTAGACGACTACGTGGGCCAGTTCGGCGTCGCCTCCGGCCACGGGCTTAGCGACGGGCCGCCGGCCGATTACGTGGACGTTCACTGGACCGACGCCGACGGGGTCCACCGCCTAGCCCACGGAATGGAGGTCACCTCGGTCAGCGAGACCGAGGTGACCGCGCAGAACGGGGCCGGCGACGTGCTGCCGGACCAGGGCTCCTCGGTCGTGCTGGGAAAACGGACGCGGCACCTCGTCGGGTTCGACGGCGACCTGGCCACCCTCGTGGTGCTCGGCTGCGACCGGAACGCGCACGTTCATTTCCGCGAGACGGACACCACGTCGATCCACGCCCAGAGGCTCGACGCCGGCGAGGCCTGGCATTGGGCCTCGGGGCAGGGCGTCGCGAATCCGCTCACCGGCGACCCCGTGGGCGAGGTTCAGATAAGCAACGGCCAGACCACCGCGGGCACGCTGCGGCTGGGCGTGATCTACCAGAGCGATTAGGAGACCAGCATGACGGTCGCAAGAAAACACAGCCTGTACGCCGCCGAGATCGGCGGGACACTGATCGACGGAATCACCCGCCAGCAGGTGACCACCGGCGCGGAGGTCCGCGGCGAGGTGACCTCCGGCCAGCTCTACACGCGGCACCAGGCCCTGATCGGGGCCAACGTCGGGGCGACCTTCTCGACGCGCAACGTGGCCACGCTGCTGGGCGTCTGCGGCCTGACGGGCGTCGATCTGAGCAGTTCGAACCTGAAGCTCTACGCCGCCAAATTGGCCGACGGCGCGACGTTGACCGCCGGGGCCAACCACCGCAAGCACACCCTGGCCAAGGGCCTGCTGCACCTGGGGCGACTGGCCTGCGACCACCGCGGCGACGCGACGATCGACCTGGCGGCCATCGCAACCAGCTCCGACGGCACGAGCGATCCCATCGCCGTCGCCGATTCCCAGAGCCTGCCCGAGGGCCTCTCCGACGGCGAGCGGTTCACACTGGGGCCGGTCACCCTGGAGTCGATCGCGATTCCGCAGCTCCGGAGCGTCGAGCTCGACTTCGGCGTCCGCGCAGCGGCCGAGGGGGCCGACTCGAACCTCTACAACACCCACTGCTCGATCGCCGAGATTCAGCCGGTCCTCACGCTGCGCGGCATCGACCTGGAATGGCTGAAGGCCACGAATATCCCGCTGAAGGGACTCGACGTTACGCACACGAACACGACGGTCTATTTCCGCAAGCGGGACGACGGCGGCACCTTCGTGGCCGACGGCACGGCCCAACACATCAAACTCACGATGGCCGGGCTGGCGACGATCCAGGACGTGTTCGACGGCTCGGGAAACAAGGCCGCCGAGTGCAGTTTGGTCCTGCCGCTGAAGTACGACGGCACCAACTCGCCGGTGGTGATCAACGCGGCCTCGGCGATCACCTGATCGCCCGGGGAAGCACAACGGGAGGCAAACGTGGAAGGCGGACTGATCTACTTTTTCCCGGGCGCGGGACCGACCCTGAGCCCGGCCGACCTGGAGGCCCGGGGACTCGGCTACGCGTTCGACCGCGCGCCCGACTGCCGGCAGACGGGTCGCGGGCCCGACGGCGGCCCGGGCCTGCTCTGCTCTGGGCAGCTCGGCGGCGCCGCCCTGAGCTACGAGGCCTCGTCGCAACGCTGGATCGAGATCCCCGGCGCCAAGGCGCCGGCCTGGGTCGGCATCTGGCGAGACAGCCCGCCCCCGGGGCCCGCGGACCTGGCCCGGCCCGTCCAACTGCCCGGCCACCGGGTCGAGCTGGCCGACGGGCGGGAGTGGGTCGCGCCGATCGTACGCGGCGTGGCCGAAGACGGCGGCGAGCCGATCGCCTACTGCCCGTTGCCCCGGGAAATGCAACTCGACGAGGAGGGCCGCCTGTCCCCGGGCGAGATTACCAAGGCCTACCAAACCCTCTGGGACGCGGCGGCGGCGTTCTTCGACACCGTGGCCGGCCCCCTGGAGGACCCGGCGGGAGACGCCGAGACGCGGATCCCGATCGACAGCAACGCCGCGGTGGAACTGCTCGCGGCCAACTACTTTTTGGGTCCGGCCGAGGTCGTCCTGTTGGGCCTGCTGCGGTGGAACGGGCCGGAGGCGCAGAGAATCCTCGAGGCGGCCATCGATCTGCCCAGCTGGGAGCAACTGTTGAAAAAAAAACGACCGCCCGATACCTCGTCTATCGGCAATGGGCCGCCGGGCGGGCCCGGGGATACCGACCCACCCTAGCCGACCTGTGGGCCCTGGCCCGCCAGTGGTAACCGGAGGAACACGATGCAGATTTACACGAAGCAGGGTAGCTCGCTGGTCTGGAAAAATTCCGGGGGCGACTACGCCATCACGCTGGCCTCGCTGCCCGCCGGCGACGGCCGCTGCGGCGTGACGGCGGACCTGGCCGATCTGGTCGATCCCGGCGGCGGCGAGTTCCCGACCCGGGTCTTGGTGATTGCCGAGTTCAACCTGGACGTGGCCCCAATCGCCGGCACGACGATCGAGCTGTACTGGGCGCCCTCGGCCGACAACACGCTGTTCCCCGGCGGGGCGACCGGGACCGACGCCGACTACATGGACGGCGAGGAGGACGAGTGGAAAAAACAACTCCAGTTCATCGGCGCGCTGGTCGCGACCAACGATGCCCACGAGGTCGTCCAGACCCAGATGTTCGTCTTCGAGCCGATCGCCCGCTACGGCTGCCCCGTGGTGATCAACAAGACCGACCAGGCCTTCGAGGGCGACGAGGACAGCCACCAGCTCAGCCTGGTCGGCCTGGTCGACGAAGTGCAGTAATTTGGAGCAATTCATGGGACGGACTGGACGGGCCATCGAGCGGCCGGCCGCGCCGCAACGCGAAAGGAGATGAGCGAGAATGGCAACCTATCAAGAACTGTTCGAGCTGAAAAGCGACTCGGCGCTGCGCAACCGCGTCGAGATCGCCGTCTGGGTCGCGGCCGAGACGATCCGGACCGAGGACGGCGCCACGGCAAACCACCTCAACCGCCTGGACTGGTCGCGCTCGGCCCTGGCCAATCCGGACCGCGAAACCGCCCGGATGTTCTCGGCCGTGCTGGCGGCCAACCGGGCGCTGACCCCCGCCCAGATCCGCGAGGCCGACGACGCGCAAATCCAGACGTGCGTCCTTGCGGCGGTCGACCTGTTCGCCGTCGAGGAGTGATGACCAAGCACCAAGCACCAAGCACTTGGGACTTGATCCTTAAAAACCCATGATCCCGATTCCCTCGCAACTCGACCGGCACCTGATCGGCTGGTGGGACCTGAGCCGCGGCCCGACCGGTACGCGCGTGGTCAACCACGCCCGCTGCGGGGCCGCCCTGGACGCGGCCGTGCTGAACCTGGACCCCGGCACCGACTGGACGGCGGGCCGCTGCGGATGGGCGCTGGGCAACTTCACGGCGGCGAACTATATTTCCTGGCCGGTGAACCTGTTCGAGCCGTATTTCGTCGGCACCGCCCACCAGGGCACGATCGCCGCGCTGGTCGAGCTGCCCACGGGTATGGACGGCTACCTCTTCGCCATCGAGTTCGCCATCAATATCCGCGTGCAAGGCGGCACCGGCAAGGTGTTTGGGTACGCAACGGGCGACGTCGGCGACGCGGCCTGGTCGGCCGCCGGAATTGCCGACGACCACTGGCACCTCGTCGCGCTGACGTGGACCCCCGCGCTGCAAACGATCTGGATCGACGGCCGGATCCGCGCCACCGCGTCGCCCGTTGCGCTGGCGGATCTGACCGCGATAGCCGTCACCTCCGCGCTCGGCTATTCGTGCGAAAACATGCGCATGGCGTGGGCCGGCATGTGGACTCGCGCCTTGGCAGCCGGAGACGTGGTGATGCTGGACCGCGTCTGCCGGGCCGCGACGCCCTGGCGCCGCAGGGTCCCCGGCCGCGCGCCGGCGGTCACCTACTGCCGCTCGCTGCGGCGGCGCGACCGGTACCGATCCGGCCGCGTCCTGGGCGAAGCCGTGTCGGAGGGGGCGGTCCGCGGGAAATACTATTCGGCCATGCGGGGGCGCTACCGCGTCTTCAACGCGGCCGTCTACCGGTTCTATCGCGACGACGCCGCGCCGCCGGCCGAGGGTGATTCGCCCTACGCGACCTCGGCCACGTTGCCCGACGAGCCGGCCGACGCCTTCGCCGACGGGACCTGGTACCTGTCGGTCTCGTATTTCAACGGGGTGCTCGACTCGGGCTTCCTGCCGCTGGGACCCGCGGGCGAGACCTGTTTGAGACTGGATGTATCCGGCGGCCAGCAGACCGGCTCTCCGCCGGCAGGCCCGCTGGACTGGCGCCTGGAGATCCGCCCGGCCGGAGTGGTGCGGATCCACGGCGTCTATTGCCAGAGCGACGCGGACCTCCGCGCCGGGCAGTGGTCCATCGCCTACACGACCGACGGCGGCGATCCGCCGGAGGACACCCCCGACGCCTATGTCGAAATGAGCTGCGGCGCGCTGGAGGTCCTCCAGTACGATCTGCCGGCCCAAAGCAATAACACCACGGTGAAGGTCCGCCTTCAGACCCGTCGCAACGATGGCTCGTGGGTCTACTCCGAAAGCTCCACGATCGAGGCGGCCACGGCCGCCACCGAGTCGGCCGCCGAGCTGCTCTACGCGCAGAAATGGACCGGCCGGCTGCCCGGCGGATAACCACCCAGGAAAACCGAGACCATGCCCGAAGGCGACGTAGTCCTGAAACTCTCGGCCGAAGAGGCCGACCTGATGCGCGCGATCCTCAAGTCGACGCAGGGCTTCAAGGGCATGACCGCCGAGGTGGCCAAGGGGACCAAGGCCAGCCGCGAGGCGGCCCGGGAGCAGACCCGCATGGGCCGCGAGGCCAAGCGGACCTGGGAGCAGACCCGCACGCCGCTGGAGCGATACAACGCCCGGCTGAGGGATCTGGGCGCGATGCTCCGCTCGGGCAAGATCAACCAGGACACGTTCAGCCGCGCGGTCCGCCAATCGAAACAGGAGTTGCGCGAGGCGGGCCAGGCGGGCAAGGGTGTCTTCGCAGGCGGGATGCTGCAAAACCTGGCCGGCATGGCCGCGGGCTGGCTCTCGATCTCCTCGGCCATCAACGTGGCCCGGCAGGCCTTTCAGGAATACCGCCAGATTCAGGACGAGGCGGCCCAGAAGCAGCGGCAGCACCGGATGTCCGTCGGGCAACTCTCCCAGATTTCCGAGACGCCGGAGGATTACAGGAGACTGTTTCGCGCCAGCCAACAGATGTACGCGACCGGCGGGGCGGCCGACATGTCGGAGGCGGCCTACACGGTCTTTACGCTGGGCTCGGCCGGGATGCTCGACCAGCGGGAGTTGATCACCGAGCTCAAGGCCCGGGGCGTCGTGCCCGAGCCGGGCATGATGACCGGCAGTGCGACCGCGCTGATGGACGCGATGGGCGAGAAGCAGACGGGTACCTTCCGCGAGGTACTGTCCAAGGGTTTCGCCGCGTCGGGATTCGCATTCGCGACGATGGAAAAGGTTCTGGCCGGGGCGGCCGAGTCGGGCCTGATGGCCAGGCAGCTCGGCTACTCGGACGAGGCCCTGCTGGCCGCCGTGGCCGTCGCGTCGCGCGTGCTCGATCCCAAGGGCGAAACCGTCAAGGCCACCTCGCACGTCAAGAACCTGCTGAAAACGTTGGTCGAGAAGGGGGGCCAGTTCGAGGGCATGACGTTCCTCGAGGCCCTCGACAAGATCGGCACGATGGGCCTGAAGGGGAAGGAAAAAACTGAGTGGTTCGGCCGGAGCGAGGGGATGCTGGCGTTCGAGGCCCTTTCGGGCAATCGCGAAATGTTCGTCGGGGCCATCGAGAAAATCCGCCGCGCCCAGGCGGAGGACCTGACGGGTCAGAAACTCCGAATCGCCGGGAGCCTTTCTTCCACGGTGGGCGCGCGCCTGGCGGCCGAGACCGGCGCCGGGTTGGAACTCTCCCGAAATTACCTCGGCACGGTCACGAATCTGGCGCAGTCCGCCCAGAACGACATCGAGCGGAGTCTCCAGGAAGAGGGCGCCGGACCGATTCGGCAATTCCTCAAACGCCGCCTCATGCGCTGGCGCAGGTACTTTGCAGGCGACGAGGCCTTTCTGGAGGAGTTCCTGCCGTTCGTCGAAAACCCGCGTTTGCAGGCGCGTATCCGCGGCACACTCGGCCAGGGCAGATTCGAGGCCAACCGCGACCGGGCCGAGCTGGCACAGACGCGCGCGGCCGAGAAACTCGACCGGGCCGCCGGGCGCCTGGACCGGGCGGCCGGCGGCGGGCCGGCACTCGGCGGACCGAAGGAGGATAAGTAAATTATGGCCGGAACCATCGGGGCGATATCCTGCACGTTCGTCCGCGGCTGCCTGCCGCCCCTGCGCGCCGAGGCCGACGTGTGGCGCGTGGCCGGCATCGACGGCTACGGCATCCACCTGCTGGGCGACGGCGACGCGGCCGGCCGGCTGCTGGTCTCGCTGCTGTCCAACGACGCCGGGGTGGACACCTGGGCGGCCTTCCTGCACGCCCTGCAAGGCGAGATCGTCACCGTGGTCAACGACCACGGCGACACAACCACCAACGTGTTCCTTGCCGCGGTGGGCAACCTCCGCAAGTCGGCCGCGTATCAGCCCGGCGGCGCCGTGACCACGCGCGGAGAGATCGAGATCGAGGCAATCGTGACGGCGTGAGGGGAGAGCCGGTGGCGATCACCGCTTATAGCACCGTGCGGATCGGCAACGTGGTCCAGGTCACCGCCGTAAGCGATTTGGGCGGGACGATCTACTACCACTGGTACGAGGATGGGACCTGGCTCGCCTCCGGCCGGGTGCCGACTCGCGCGTTTCGGCTGCCGTCGGGCGAACAGGCCCGGATCGAGGCGATCGACACCAACGATGACGACTTCGATCCGATCGCCGACGCGCCCGACGGCTGGCCGGCGCGCAGGACCCTGTTCTGGCTGCGCGACCCGGCCCGCGGTGACGTCGACGCCTACCTCGTCGAGCAGCAGAAAGACGGCGGCGACTGGGAGACCGTGGCCGCGGTGCCGCACGTCGCCGGCCAGTGGTCCTACACGCTGCTGAGCGACCGGCTCGACGACCTGGCCGAGTACGCCTGGCGCGTTACGCCGATGGACCGGGCCGGCAACCCGGGCACGCCGGTGGAACTGGCGGCCGAGAAGATCGTCCGCACGCCCGACGCCCCGTCGTTCGGGATCGCCTTCGACCCGAACACGACCAAGGTAACGTTTTCCGCCGATTGAACCATGCCGTTTTTCGCCCAACACGCCGACGCCCTGGATTTCCGCGGGATGTACTTTACCAACCGGCAGCTCCGCGCGGTGGGCACGATCCCCGGCGTGGCCGTCGATCTGGCCTCGGGCCGCAACGGCCCGGGGGCCGGACGGCTGGCCTACGACGCCACGCGCGAGGCCCTGCGCTACCGCGCGCCCGGGTCGGATACCTGGGGCACGTGGGTGCCGGCGGCCGATAGCGACGAGCTGCTCCTGGAGGACGGCGAGGATTCGGGCAGCTATCTGCGGGTGGTCGTCTACGCGGATCATTTGGCCGACAGTTACGTCGAGGCGAGCGTGTTGCTGGAGGACATCTACCAAAACGACGTGGCCGCCATCGACGTGGTCGCGGCCGACGCCCTGGCCGGCAAGATGGTCACATACAACGTGACGCTCTGGAACTACGGCACGGTGCGGCTCTCGCAACTGAAGTTCTGGCTCGACGGTGCGGTGGCCGACCTGGAAATATCGGAGAATAACGTCGACTGGTCCTCGCCCACCGACGAGGACAACGCGGTGGCGTTCCCCGACCTGGCCGGCCACGGCGGCGTCGACTCGCTCTACCTGCGGCGCACCATCGGCGCGGCGAGCCCGGCCGACCCCGAGGTCCTCAACCTGGTCCATTGCAGTTTCTGCGGAGTGTGAACAAAGGAGAACTTCATGATCTATACCGTCCCATTCGAGGAGGTCGTTACCTCCGCCGTGATCAACACGTACAAGACGATCGCCGCGATCGTCGCCGGCGACACGGCCGGCTACCGCGCGCGCCTGAGGGAGTTGACCCTCGGCTGTAGCGACGACAGCCCGGCCGACCGGGCCCTGTCCGTGCTGCTGAAGCGGATCGACGACCTCTCCGGCGGCGGGGCCGGCACGACGACGGCCGTGACGCCCGTTCCGCGCGACTCGCTGGGGCGCGCGGCCGTAATCACCGCCGCCAAAAACTACACCGACGAACCGACCGTCTACGGCAACCAGCTCTGGGAGCTGGAGCTGAACCTGCGGATCAGCCTATTCCACGAATGGCCCCAGGACCTCGCCCCGATCGTCAACCGGGACCAACTGCTCGGGCTGCTCTGCGCGCCCAGGACGGCCAACGCCGCCACGTTAAGCGGCTCGCTGGTGTTCGAGGAATTCTGATCACCGCCAACTGCCAACCGCCTACTGCATACCGCCAACTGCATACCATGCCCGTCACGATCCTCGGACAACGCGACTCCCTGCCCCGCAGCCCGCCGACGCTCGTGCAGATCAAACGGGCCTGGTCGGACGACTGGCTGTCGGTCCCGGCGATGCAGTTCATCTCGGCCCGCGTCGCCGCCGGCTCGGCCGGCATCGACGAGGCCGTGGTAAGCTACCGCTATGGGCAGGTCAAGCAGCCGTGGGAGTCGGCCGTCGCCGCCGTTTCGGCCTGGCCGTCGGCCGCCGGCTGGTGGCTTCGCGTCCTGCTGGCCGGCGACCAGGGCCTGCTGCCCATCTTCTGCGGGCGGATCTCCGGCGAAAGCCGTCTGGTCATGGGCGCCGAGTCGACCCCGTCGGGAATGCAGGAGCTGGTCTGCTACGGCGCGCTGCAGATGCTGGAGAAAATCAGTATCAGCACCTCCTGGTGGAAGGACCCGGACACGGGCGACCCGATCGAGCTGGGCTGGCTCCCGGCGATCAACCAGCGCGACGGCCGCGGGATCATGCGGGGCAACCGCTCGGATATCAAAAAAGGCGAGCCGGCCAGCTACGTCTACGACGTAGACGACACGGACCGCTCGGACACGCCGCTCTGGACCCACCGCCAATACCTCGACTACGTCCTGGCCCGGTACATCGAGTACGACGACGGGCCCACCTGGACCCTGGGCGGGGAACTCGACGCCCTGGAGAACCTCACCGAGTCGATCGACCTGGGCGACTCGATCACCGCGGCCGACCTGCTGCGGGCGCTCATTCCCCCGCGCCTCGGGCTGGACTTCGTCGTGCGTCCCACCGACGAGGGTTTTGAGATCGGCCTGTTCTCCCTGACGGCGCACGAGTGCAGCTTCGGCGGCACGACGTTTCCGCGCAACCCCCACCGGGTCGAAGTCCGCGCCGGCGAGGCCGTCGAAAACATCCGCACGACGATCGTCGCCTCGGCCGATTACCTCTATTCGACCGTGCGCGTGCTGGGCCGGCGGATCGTGGTTTGTTTTTCGCTGCACGGCCAGAAGGTCCTGCTGTTCTCGCCCTTCGGCGCCGCCCAGCTTACGCCCACCTGGCCCGACGCCCTGGAGACCGACTACTGCCAGCCGCCGGCGTTCGACCCGGCCCATCCCTCGGAACTCGACGACCTGCGCGAGGGCCACGAGTACGAGCCGGTCTTCGGGCACTTCGCTGCGCCGACGACCTGGGACCTCAAACAGATTCTCGCCTCGGCGAAGTGCTCCGACCTGGGACTGATCGAGGAGACCGAGGCCGACTGCATCCGCTCGATCCGCTCGACCCTGCCCTGGCTGCCGATGATCGAGGGCTACGACTACTCGGTCGATCCCGCGCTCAACTGCGGCGCGACCGATGTCCAGGGTGAACTGGTTCGCCCGCTCTGCTGGTTCTGGGCACGCCCCTGGCGCTGGGAGTGGGACGCCACGCAGTACGTCCAGTACGAGGGCATGGGCCACGGCCGCTACATCAGCGCCGAGAGCGCGGGCGTGCACGTCTCGGTGCCCAACGACGAATGGGGCGTGCACCTGAAGGCCCGGCCGAATCACTTGCTCGGCCTCTCCCACTTCAACTTCACCCAGCACTACACGCAGACGCCGCCCCTGTTCGACTACGAGGAGGCGGTCGCGACGATCGCCGTCGAGGGCGATCATCGCCTGAGCCTCACCGCCCGGCTGCCCGGGGCGCCCGAGGGATTGGGCACGCTGGACATCGTGGTCGACGACGCGCACTGCTGGGTGCTGGCGCCCAAGACGGCCGTCGGCGTGAAGTCCGACGCCCAGTCGCTCTATCTCTCCGGCGATAGCCTGCGCGTCGTGCGCAACGACGTGGACCGGCTCTACGCCGCGATGGCCGGCGCGCTCACGCGCTACTTCCGCGAGCGGATGCGGGCCGAGATCGTCGCCAAGGGCCTCTGGCCCTGGAACCTGCTCCTGGGGCAGATCCTCGCCTGCGTCCAGGAGGGCGGCTCGACGCACCGGATCGAATCGCCCATTACCAGCGTCACCTACCGCGCCGGCGACGACCAGCGCGACGGCGAGACCTTGATCCAGGCCGGCTACGCCGGCTGAACGGAGGCCCCCATGAAACACGCGCTTTCCATCCCCGGCACCTTCCGCCCGACGCGCCGCGCGCGCCGCTTGCAGGGCGCCGAGCTGGTCCGCGTCGCCCACGCCGGCGAGCGCTCGAGGATGTTCCGCTTCGAGATGCTCGACTCGCTCCTGCTGGGCACCGGCGGGGCGATCCGATCGGCCACGGCGCTGCGCCTCCAGTGGCTCGACGACTCCTACGACGACGACGACGAGGTGGAGATCACGGTGACCGACTACCAGCGGGCGTTCTCGAAGCCGGCCACGGCAGCCGGCGACGGCGGCGCGCTGGGCTACGGCTGGTTTCCGCCCGATCGCCCGTTCCCCGACGCCGAGATCCTCTGGATGCAGATGCCCGGCCTCTACTGGGGCACCGCGAAGTCCGACTTCACCACCGCCAGTATTTCCGTCCTGGTCGAGGTCACCGCGTGCGTGGGCGGCTACAACCTATTCCAGGGCAACTACGGCACCGAGCAGTCCGTCCTGAACGTCCCGCGCGGCAACTCGCCGCCGGCGTACAACTTCGCCGGCTACGAGGGCAGTAAGGTGCTCTTCCACTACGAGCAAGCCGTCGGCTCGGCCGGCTCGTTCCGCCTGGTCTGGGTCGAGCCCAACAACAAGAGCTGGAGCCAGCAGGACGTGGTCACGTCGATCGGCGTCGACGGCGGCGGCCACGTGACCAACGTCACGTATCACACGGCGACGTATCCCTGGTGGACCGACTGGCCGGTGGTGCCGTGATCGGCCGAGCGAAGGTAGGCGGTAGGCGGTAGGCGGCAAGAAAAGGTAGGGTGCGTGAAACGCACCGGGTTTTCCAACCAGGAGAGAAACGTGTACCACGTCTACAACAATCTTCTCTACGACAACATGCCGGCGGACCTCTCGCAGCGCTACGGCCTGCTGCCGATCACGACCCTCGGCCACTCGGCCCTGGGCGTCTCGGCCGAGTCGCCCGAGATCGACGAGCAAAGGGTCCGCGATCGGCTGGGGCGGATCGAGCCCGGCCAACGGGTCTGCTTCGACTACGAGCCGCCCGGCCGCGAGCTGTGGAACTACTGGCCCCACTGGCCCGCGCCGAAGTACGATCTGACCGGGCGGATCCAGCGCGAGCGGCTGCTGCGAATCGCGGAGGAATTCCCGATCGAGGCCGGCTGCTTCTGCGACTACCCGCCGCCTTTTTTGAAATTTCTGCTGCAGACCCGCACGCCGTTCGCGGACAAGATCGGCCCGTTGCTGGAGTATCGCACGGCCCTGGAGGCCCTGGCCGATTACGCCGCGCTGCCGGCCGCGTTCTACCTCTCGGCCTACCACGAGCCGGGCTACGAGACGCCCGACCGCTGGCAGGCCTGGGTCGTGGCCCAGGCGATCGACGCCCGGCGCTACGCGCCGCCGGGAAAGCCGATCCTCGTCTACTGGATGCCCGTGCAGAAAGGGTCTGAATCGACCCACTGGACCGCGGCCGAGACCCGCGAGCAGCTCGAACTGTTGCGCCGTCTCTACGACGGCCTGGTCCTCTTCGGCGGCTGGCGCCAGAGGTGGGACGCCCAGCGCCCCTGGTGGAAAACGTTTTGCGAGTGGCGTGGCTGCAAGTAGGCGGTAGGCGGTAGGGTGCGTGAAACGCACCAGAACGGAGGCGACCATGCGCAGCCCGATCACGTGGTTCGGCGGAAAAGGAAGCATGACGGCGAAGCTGCTGCCATTCGTGCCGCCCCACCACACCTACTGCGAGCCGTTCGGCGGCGGGGCCTCGCTGCTGTTCGCCAAGGACCCGGCCCCGGTCGAGGTGTACAACGACCTGGACGAGGGCCTCGTGCATTTTTTCCGCACGCTGCGCAACCGCCGCCACGCGGCCGAGCTGCGGCGCCGATGTTTGCTCACCCCGTATTCCAGGGCGGAATACCACCGCTGCCGCGCGACCTGGCGGGACTGCCGCGGACCGATCGAACGGGCCTACCGCTGGTACGTCTGCGCGCGGTGCTCCTTTGGCGGCAGGTTCTCGGCGAGTTGGAGTTACGCGCGCACGCATAGCGTAAGAGGAAAGGCAGAGCCCGTATCGACGTGGCAGGGTGCCGTGGCCGGGCTGCGGGCGGCCTGCGATCGGCTCTTGGACGTGCAGATCGAGCGGGCCGATTTTCGGCGCATCTTCGCCTCCTACGACTCCCCGGCCACGCTGTTCTACGTGGACCCGCCCTACGTCCACTCGACGCGCACAGATAAGCGGTACGCCTGCGAGCTGAGCGACGCGGACCATGCCGACCTGGTCGCGCTGCTGCGGAAGCTCGAAGGCATGGTGTTGCTCTCCGGCTACCGCAACGGCCTCTACCGCCCGCTGGAGCGGGCCGGCTGGCGGAGGAAGGACTGGCGGACCGCAAGCGCGGCCGCGGGCAGAACCCGCGCGACGGGCATCCTGGGCCCCGGGGCGGCGACGAAGAAACAGCCGCGGATCGAGTCCGTCTGGATCTCGCCGGCCGCCGCCGCCGCGCTGAAGAACGTAGGCGGTAGGGTGCGTGAAACGCACCAACCGGAACGGTAGGCGGCAGGCGGTTAGAATCCGAGAAGCCAGCGCCCGAGACGGCAGAGGGCGACGACCGCGGCGGCCGCCAGGACCGCCGGCCAGAGCCAGGCGAGTTGTCGCTCAAACCAGCTCACGGGCTCCCTCCGTGCTGATTATCGGCAGATTCCCGCTTTTCCCCCCGCGTCTCCCGCCGGCGGCCAAGCCGCCGGAAATCCGAGGCGCCCACGTTGCGCCTCCCGCGTTCCGTGGGGCGAGCGCGACATCTGATACCTGTTGGCATCGAGGCCCATACGGCGCAAATGCGCAATTTCTACAACCCCGCCTGTCATAAAGGCTTGCGCCGGGGCCGATCCGGTAAACCAGGCAAGCCCACCCCCTCGAACTATTCGGAGAATTTCGGGAAATCCATCGTTTTTCCGATGGACATCCATCGTTTTTCCGATATAATAGAGGGCAGAGGGAGACAAACAAATGAAAAAGAAAACGACCAACGCGACCCGCAAA
>Ga0307441_1000528_pt1 | contig 13597 bp, 11 predicted proteins | sample SalMarWE160420MG_FD_202149 | JGI IMG/M metagenome (GOLD analysis project Ga0307441, IMG submission 202149) | Salt marsh sediment microbial communities from the Plum Island Ecosystem LTER, Massachusetts, United States - WE1604-20 | ecosystem: Environmental > Aquatic > Marine > Intertidal zone >... | reverse complement strand
CGCTGCGGGCACGAACCAATCGTCGGGGCCCCGCGATACCAGGCCGATACTGCGCAGGCGGACTGGGTCGGCGACGCCGCGCCGGCGTGCGGTTTCCTCGCTCATCAAGATGGCTGCGGCCGCACCGTCATTGGGTGCGCACAGCATCAAAAGCGTCAGCGGAGCGCACACCATCTTGCTGGTTAAGACTTGCTCACGCGTGAACTCTTTGCGGTACATAGCGTTTGGGTTATGAACGGAGTGTCGGTGGTTCTTGACCGCGACATCGGCGAGGTCGGCCACCGTTACGCCACCACTGTCGAGAAGCTCTTGGGCCTGGATGGCAAAATACAGCGGATTGACGCCTAGCCCACTTTCGATCTGCCATTGCTCGTAGCCGGAGCGTGCGATGAATCCACGCGGGGCTTTCTCGACACCCAGGCAGAGGACGATTTCTGCTGCCCCACTTGAAATCATGTTGTTGGCCAGAAACAACGCACTGCCACTGGATGCACATGCCGCCTCGACGTTGATGATCGGCTTGCCGCCGCGATGCACCCGGTCAAGGATGTTGTGACCCTTGGCCATTTCGGCGCCCACGTTGGCGACAAAAGTCATGTCGATCTCGCAGGCCGCCACTGCGGCGTCGCTCAGGCAAGCGTTGACGGCGTGCATGCCAAGTTCGCGGTATCCGTCCGTGAACCGGCCGAACGGGTGGATCCCAACTCCTGCGATGACCGTCGCTGTCATCGCGACGTGTGCGGTGTGGAGGCCAGGGAGCAGGCGTGTCGCCAGTGAGTGTTTCGGTGTGGGGGGACACAGGGCTGGCCCCAGCGGGGCTCTTGCGACTGCAGGGCCGCGAAGGAGGCGCAACCGGCGGCGTTATGTGTGAACCGGCATACCCGACCGGACTGCGTGGGGTGTGGATAGCCGTTGGGCAGCGCCATCGCGCGTGCGCGATAATCCATTAGCGTTCCATACCTCTCCCAGCCCGATGAGCTGACGGTACTTGGTTAGCGCTGTTGCCGCAGCGATTTGATGACGTTAGCGCGACCGCCGCTAGGCCGGCTACCGGCTCGGTGATAGATGCGCAGTCGGGTTACTTAGAGCACCGTGTGAGCAGACCGGTTTGGCAATCGGTGCAGCCGTGCCGGGGGTTGTGGCTCCCGAAGCGGAGGTTCGACGAAGCTGTTGCTGTGAGCTGACGCAGCGTGTGATGTGATGTGGAAGAAAATGCTTTGAGTGGTTTCGCTCGGGCCGATAGCGATGTGTGCCGTGCCGGCGCTGCCGCGATGCCAACAACGTGGATGGGTGAGATGGGAGGTCGATGTGCGGATCGCCAGATTGGCAGGCGAGGACGACAAGTGGTTTTGGGGGGTGTTGAATGGCGACGCCCAAACGGTGCGTCGGCTGGTCGGACCCATGGGCTCCTGGTCGGCGTGGGCCGCTACCGATGATTACCGGCGGCTACCGTTGAGTGGATCCGAAGAGCCGGTGAGTCGATTTCGCTTGTTGGCACCGCTGGATCCCGCTGCGCGGGTGTTCGGTGTTGGGGGCAACTACCGGGCCCATTTGGAAAGGGCGGGTATCAGTGTTCCCCCGGCGCATCCGGTCGCGTTCATGAAGCCGAATTCGGCGATCATCGCACCGCTGGATGAGATCCGATATCCGCCCACCACCGAGGAGCTGGACTACGAGGTGGAACTTGTTGTGGTCATGAGCGGTTCACCGGCGGCCCCCGTGCTTGGATTCACAATCGGCAACGACGTCAGTGCCCGCGATGCTACGGGACTCGGGGGACTGGATCTGTTCAGCATGAAGTGTCTTGACGGGACTACTCCGTTGGGTCCCTGGATCGTCACTCCTGCCGAGTTGGGCGCTGCGGTGCAGCCGCATGTCGATATCACCCTGCTCGTCAACGGGGAGCTTCGGCAGCAGGACAACACGGCGATGATGTTGTGGCCGGTCCCCGAGCTCCTCAACTATATCAACGATCGGGTCGTGTTGCGCTGCGGCGACGCTGTATTCACCGGCACGACGGCCGGGGTCGGATTCGAAGATGGTCGTTTCCTGCAACCGGGAGATCTTATTGAAGCTGCGATTGAGGGCATCGGGGTGTTGCGCAATACCGTTGGACTCCGGCAGGTAATCAAGCCCGATGTGAAACGACCTTGATCTCAGCTGCGGCGGGCGCCGGTTGCCGGCTGAGCGATAACAGTCCGACACGCTTCGGTTTCGGTATGTTGTCTTCTGCGTCAGCAGGTTCCGCGTCGACGGCGAGGCCTTTAACGTGCCGGCGGTAGCAGCATCGTTTGCCATGTGCGCTCCGGTGGGTTGCGGTTGGCCAGATCGGCTTGTGTGTAGACACTCCCGTCCGGTCCGACGTATGTTCCGGTGGCCGGGTCGTAGCTGGCGGTTCCGATAAGGGATAGTGGCGCGCCCGCGGAGGGGCGCTGTCCAGGGGATGGCGGGGCATCGGCAGAATCGTGTAGCCCGGCGGATGGCGGTCCGGGCGCATTCGCCGAATGCCGCTGGCCGGGGGGAGGTTGCGGGACCGGCTGGCCGGACAGTGTTGCGTTGGGGTCGCCCTTCCAATTGAAGCCGTCATTGAGTGGCACGTAATTTTCGTTGCTTTCGCACATTTTGACTGTAGGTGCACGTTTGCCCGGTACCGTCTCGCACGGCGTATTGCGCACTCCGCGAACGTTGAGCGGTGAGTCCTGTGGCACGCGGCAGTAAAGATCGTCGTCTGGGCGGTCCGGGTAGTCGACATCCGTGGGGACTCTGCGTTGGGGTGCGGGCAGGAAACCAGTACTGCAGGTGGGCGGGAGGTTCAGGTTGAGGTTGAAGCTCAAGTACGCGCCCTGGTAACTCTGCTTTGTGTTTCTATTGGCGAGTCCGATGGCTTGAATGGTGGCCGCACCTTGGGGTAACAGCACCAAGATCTGCTCGATGTTGGGTTGGTAGGTGACTGCCACTTGGCCCAGGCTGACCAGGTTGGCTAGCAGCAGTGGCAGCGTCGGGTGGAGCCGCTCGAAGAGTTGGCGTAGCTCGTCGGCGGCCGGTCCGGCACGGTCGAGCACGCCCCGCAGTGCGGGGTCGGTGCTCTTCAGTTGCTCGGTGATGTCGGCGAGGTGTTTGGCCCAGGCCTGGATGGAGCCGGAGGTGTCGGTTTGGGTGTTGAGGAGCGCCGGGGTGTTGTCGATGACGTTGGTGAGCTCGTTGAGATTTCTTCGGGCGTCGATGGCCAGCGCTGTTGACCCTTTGATGAAGCGTGCGAGATCGGGTCCCAGGCCACCGAATGCGTTGTAGGACTCGTTGATTGCGGTGTTAAGGTTGTCTTGCGGGATGGCTGCCAGTCCGCGGTTTGTGGCGTCAAGTAGTGCGTTGATATCGGGTGGAATGGAGGTGTTGGTGGCTGAGATGACGTCGCCGTTTCTTAGTGGGGGTGCGTTGCTGTTGCGGGGGAGCAGCGCGACGTATTGCTCGCCGATCGCGGATTGGCTGTGCACCTGGGCTTCGAGGTCGGAGGGGATTTTGACGTCGGATCTCAAGGAGAGCACTGCTGCAACGCCACTGTCGATTAGGCGCACGTCTTTGACCTGCCCGACCTCGGTGCCACGGTAGGTCACATTGGCTCTGGGGTACAGACCGGCGGCTTCGCGGAGTTGGATGGTGACTTGGTAGTGCCCCATACCGAAAAGCAGGTTGGGCAGGCGCATGTAGCCCAAGGCCATGACCGTGAACGCGATCAGTGACACTACGATGAAGATGGCGATCTGGATCCAGATGCGTCTGGTTATGTGCATGTTAGGATCCTTGATCCCAGTGGTAGGGGACGACGAGCGGATTCCCGGCGGTGTACGGGCTCGGCATCTGCCCGATTGTTCGTCCCCACTGCATCTCGAGTTCGGTGAGGTTCCCTTCGAAGCGGGTTCCGGTGAAAAATGAAGCGTCCAAGCGGCTTAACGTGAGGTCAACGATGGCGGTGAGGTTGGCGAAGTCGCCACGCCACCACTTGCTGAGCGTCTTTTTCGGGAAGGGGAAGGTGGAGTAGAAGCCCAGCGACCGGGTCAGCGCAGGTCCGGCATCGGCCAGTGACTTCAGCACCGGCCCGAGGTCCTTCAACTCCTCGACGAGAGCGTCTTTGGTTTGGATGGTCGACTGATTCACCAGCGCGGTGAATTTGCCGAACTGAGCAAGGGCATCAGCCAGATTGTTGCGTTGCTCTTTGAGCACGGACAAAGCGTCGGGGATGGTCGTGAGGGCTTTGTCGATTATCGGCTGTTGGTCGCTGAGTTGGCCCACCAGATTATTGAGGCTGTCGGTGGCGGCAATGATGTCGCCGGTCTGCCCGTTGACCGCACTGATGAAGGTGTCCAGTTGTCTGATCAGGCTACGTAGGTCGCTTTCGCGGCCGGCGAAGGCGCTGCTGAGCGCCTGGGTGATGTCTTGTACCTGGCTGATTCCGCCTCCGTTAAGGAGCAGCGACAGCGCCGCCAGCGTCTGTTCGGTTGACGGGTACATCGCTCCGGATGACAACGGGATCACCGATCCGTTGTGCAGCTTGCCCTGCGGTGCGGCGTGTTTGGGTGGACCGAGCTCGATATGCAACGAGCCCAACAGACTGGTCTGGCCGACGGTGGCGATAGCGTTGGCCGGTAAGTCGACATCGCCGTTGATCCTCATTGTCACGAGTGCGCTCCAGCCTTGGCGCTGGATCTTGGTGACGTTACCGACGGTGACGTCTCCGACTCTGACGCGGGAATTTCGTTCAATGTGGTCGACGTCGGCCAACTGGGCCTGAATGGTGTAGGCCCCAGGTCCGTTGCCTTCGGTTCCCGGTAGTGGCAATGAGTTGATGCCCTGCCAATTCGAGCAGGCCGATAGTCCAAGGATGGTGAGGACGCCGATCAAGCCGCGCTGCAGGGGGTTAGGTGTCATGACCCGCCTCCTGGTGGCAGCATCAGGCCGGGTAGTCCGTCGGTGGGATTTGTGGGCTGGTCTGCGGCCGGCGGCGCTGGGTCGACGGCCGCTGGTGTTGCTGGCTCTAGCGGCCGGGGGACGGCCTCATCGGGGTTGGCATCGTGTGAGGCTGGAACCGGCTTGGGCGGAACATAGTCTGGCCGCATCCAGTCTTCGCTGTAGGTGACTTCGTTGGGGCGGGCGCTGGCGCCGACGAACGGGTTCAGCCCGATCGGCGGGAAGTTGTATTGGCGGTTTTTGATGATGGGCGCCAAATACTGTGCGCACAGTTTCGCCGATTGTTCGGCGCCCAGGCGGGAGGCCGCCTGGATGGCTCCGCACAAGAAGCTGATGGGATTGGCGAAGTTGTTCACGGCGAGGGCCCCGGACAGGGTGCCCTGTGCTGGTTGGTAGATGTTCATGAAGTTCTGGAAGGTACCCGGGGCGATGTGCAGTAGCTGCTTGATGTCGTCTTGGCTGTCGACCAATGCGTGTGTGATTGATGCCAGCTTGTCTGAAGTCGTTCCCAGCGCCTCGCGGTTATCGGCCACGAAGCTCTGCACGCCGCCGACGGCATCGTTGAGCATCGACACTGCTGAGCTGACTTCGTCGGGCCCGTTGGAGAGCAAGCCGGTGACCGATGCGAGGTTGACATTGAGGTGTCGCATCAAGTCGGCGCTGGATTGCAGCGCCGACACCAGGATTGAAAGGTTCTTGATGGTGCTGAACAGGTCGCTGCTGTGGTCGCCCAATGCAGAAAAGGCTTGCGACAGTTTGATAATCATATCGCGCATGTTCAATCCATTGCCACGCAGATTATCGGCGGTGGTGTTGATGAAGGCGCCCAGCTCGCTCACTCCGCCCGGTCTGGCCGGCTGCAGCATGTCGGTGAGCTTTTCGAGTTGCTGGCGCAGGTCGTCGAATTCGACCGGAACGGCGGTGCGCTCGAGCGGGATCACCGCATGGTCCGGTAGGTGCGCCCCGCCGGTGTAGGCGGGGGTGAGTTGAATGGCCCGCGCTGTCACCAAGGAGGGCGACAAGATAACCGCGTTGGCGGTGGCCGGTACTTGGTATTTTCTGTCGTACCAGAAGGTGATCTTGACTCGCTGAGGCTGGGGCTCGATGGTGTCGATTTTCCCGACCGGAACCCCGAGAATGCGGACCTCGTCGCCTGCGAAGATCCCGTTGCTGTTGGTGAAGAATGCGGTGACATGGACTTTGTGATCGGCGCTGAGGTTGGTGGCCACGATGGTCCCCGCCAGCAGAATCAGGACGAGTGCGGTGGCTAGCCCACCGCGCGTGGAACGCGCCATCAGGCTGGGTTCCTTTGGTCGGGACGATCCGATACGAAGAAGCGGCGAGCGGCCGCGGATGCCGGGAGCGGTCGGGCCGGATGTGATCCGGCCCGGTCAGTCAGCGGTGAACGTGCGGAAACGGTGTTGTGCAGCGTCGCTGCGTGTGGCGCCACAGTAAGCCGTCGTCGCGGCTGCGGTGAGGTCGTCATTGCGTCGTCTCTGTCGGGTCTGGTTGGGAATCAGTGGGTATAGGTGAGGGTTCCCGTGGCGGTGTGTCTCGGGCCCCGGGCGGATTCAACGCCGGCGGCCCGGGTGGCGGGCCTCCGGGTGGCGGCGCCGGCGGTGGTTGGCGGTAGGGGTAGCGCGGGTCACCGGGTTTGCCGGTGACGGCGCCGGGAAGCGTCAGTCTAGGTTCGCCGCCTTGTCCGGTGCGCGGGTAGGGCAGTGGCAGCGGGGGTGTGGCAGGCTGACCGGTCTGTGGATCCACGCTTTGGGAAGGCAGCAATACGTTGGGGTCCAGTCCCAGATCGGAGAATGCTGCATCGACGAACGGCTGTACGAACTGGCCGGGAAGCAGGTTGACAAGGTATGCCTTGAAAAAGGGGCCGGAGGAGACTGACTCACCCAGTGATATTGCGTACTTGTTGAGCCGTCTGATGGATTCTTGCACCTGGGCTTTCCGGTTATCGACGAGCGTCAGTACGCCATTTAGCTTGTCGAGTGAGGGCTTGAGGATTTCCCGGTCGTCACCAATGAGCTGTTTGATTTGCTCAAAGGCAGCCGAGATGTCGGCCGATATGTGGTCCAGGGCACTGCTTTCCTGTCGAAGCTGGGCAAGAAGTCCGTTGGTGTGGGCGATCAGCGAGACCACCTCGTCGCTGCGCTGGGCGAGCACGCCGGTAGCTTTCTTCGCATTTTCCAGCAGCTTTCGCAGTTGCGCGTCGCGTCTGTCCAGTGTGCCAGAGAACCTGGCGACACCTTGAATCGCTACCTTCAGGTCTTCTGGCGTGTCATGGAAGGTATCCGCCAGCACCGCAAGGGAACTCGACAGCTGTTTGGTATCCAGGCCGCTGATGGTCGTAGTCAGATCGCCCAGGGCGTCCGGCAGCTGGTAGGCGGCGCGTGTCCGATCCAGGGGGATCGGGCCGGACTGGATATTGTCGCCGCGGGGTGTGACTTCAAGTATTTTGGCGCCCAGTACGGTTTTGGTTTTCACGGCCGCCTCGGTGCGGTCGCCGAGGCGGACGTCCTTGCTCACGTGAAAGGTGACGACCACCCGCGGCCCGTCCAGTGAGATGCTTTCAACTTGTCCCACCCGACAACCCGACACTTGCACAGCGGCGCCAGAGGTGAGACCACCCGCATCAGCGAAATAGGCTGAGTATTCCCGGTTCTGATTGACGAAAGGCAACTTGTCGTAATTCAGCACCGTCAGGGCCGCGCCGAGTGTGATGGCCACGCCGATCACCCCGACAAGCAGGGGATCACGCTCCTCGAACAGTCTCATCGTGGTGTACACCTGCCCGTGGACTGACCGGCCAATTTCACGTACACGGGTTGGCCGCCTTTTCCATTGACCTTGAGCACCAGGTCGCAGAGGTAGAAACTGAAGTAGTCGCCATACAGACCCTGACGGCCGAGGATTTTGTACGCTTCGGGTAGCGTAACCAATAGATCGTCGACGTAGTCGCGGTCGGCGAGGATGGTTCCTGCCGTGCGATCTAGTTGTTGCACTGTCATTTTCAGCGGTGGGCGGACTTGCGTCAACAGATCTGCGATCGTCGCAGCAGCAGCATTTGCGTGAGCGATCGCGTTGCCAATGTCCTTTTTGTGTCCGGCTAGGGTGGCCATCAGATCGCTGAGCGCATCGACAGCCTTCGCGAATTGGGTGTTCTGATTGACGAATGACCCGAGCACCGTATTGAGGTTGACAACGACCTGCCCAATGAGGTGGTCACGGTCGGCGAGGGTGTTCGTCAGGGCAGCGGTCTGCTCAAAGAAGGAACTGATCGTAGCGCCCTGTCCTTGAAAAGCCGCGACCAACTGGCCCGTCAAGGCATTGACTTGGTCGGGATCCAACGCCCGAAACAATGGGCGGAAACCGCCGATCAACGCGTCAAGATCAAGGGCCGGTGATGTCCGCGCCGACGGAATCGTCTGCCCTGGAAGGAGTTTGACAGCTCCGCCTGGCCCCTTTTCAAGGGCCAGATAGCGACCGCCGATCAAATCGGCGTAGCGGATGACCGCCCTGGTGGCCTGGGTCAGCACGGCCGAGTCGTCGGCGCTGAACTCGACCCTGACGGTGGTGTCGGGCTGAACGGAGAGCTTCTTGACCTTGCCGACCTCGACCCCGGCGATACGGACGAAATCACCGCTTTTGAGGCCGCTCACGTTCGTGAAGTCGGCGTTGTAGGTTCGCGAGGCTTCGAAGCGAAGCTGAGAGAAGACGGCCACCAGGGAAAACATGCCGAATAGGCACACCACGACGAAGATGGCAAGCCGCCAGATGGCGCCCCCGAGGTTGTCTCTCACCGGTCTGTCCTTCCTTCCCGCGGATTTCTGGTGCCCGAACCCGCGACCGATGTCACGGTGATGGCGCTGCCAGCTCGGGTAGTGGCGGTTGCGGTGTTGGCTGTTGCTGTGCGGGATAGGGCACCACGAATGGCTCCGATCCGGGAGGCGGTGGCCCTGGGTCTCGTGGTGCACCCGGCGGCGGAGCGGGCGGTAAGCCGGGATAAAGCGGGGTGCCGTCGGGGCCGTACAGGGGTGCGCCATAGGGCGGAGCGCCGGGGTAAGGGACGGGCCCCGGTGCCGGTCCGCTCGGATGGCGGATACTTGGCGGTTCGGGGACTCCCCGCGTTACGGGGAGATAGTTGGCGTATCCGGGGAATCCGATGCCCGGGTTCGGTCGCAGGTCTAGACCGGTTCCCCACCCTGTGTTGGTAATGAGCTGGCGTTGCGGCCAGTTCTTTGCGACGTCTGGCAGAGACCCGCAGCCGGGCTTGCCGCCGGGACCGCCCTTTGCCCCGATGATGGGGAGGTTATCGGGGTACCGGTATGGGTCATCGCCGAGCATGATGGCGGCGTCCATGATCAGCGACCTGCCGTCGTGTCCGCCGGCGATATCCTCAAAGCCGCTGTCGAGGACCACCTGACCGCCTACCAGCATGCATGTCAGTTCCGGGTTGTATTTCATGAGCAAGCTCGTTGTTGGTTGTGCCGTGTTGATGGCCCGGATGAGGTTGTGCTCGTTTGGGCCCAGCAGGTTAATTCCGCTGCGGGAAAACCCGATAACGCCGGTTAGGAATGCATCCAGATCCGATGCGTTCGTCGTGATGGTTTTGCTGGTGGTGCTGGCCGCGTCAAGGACAGTGAGGATGTTTTGTGCTGCCTGGCTGTAAGTGTCGCTGAACCCTTTGAGGGCTTGCCAGTCGTTGCGCAGTGTGTCGGTGCGCGGATTGAGTTCTGCCAGGACCTGGTGTGCGTCGGTGACGGCCTGTCCCAGTTGTTGGCCCCGCCCACGCAGGCCCTGTGCGAGTGCGGCCAGCACGCTGTTGAGTTTGGCTGGGTCGATTTTGTGCAGCACGTCGGTGAGGTTCTGGAAGACGGTGTTCACCTCAGTGGTGACATTGCGCGAGGTGATCGATGCGCCGGCGGTTAAACGTTTGGGGCTGGGATCGTTGGGGTAAATCAGGTCAACGTATTTGGCGCCGAACAGCGTTGTCGCCCGGATCTGCGCTTGTACGTTGGCGGGGATGTGTGCGATTTGGTCCGGATAGATGTTGAGCGTCAACCGCACTGAGTTGTGGCCGCCGATCACCTTGGCGACCTGGCCCACCTGGACCCCGCGCATCTTGACTCTGGCACCGGTTTCCATGACCAGCCCGGCGCGGTCTGAGGTCACGGTGACCGGGACGTAAGTGCTGAATGAGCCGTTGAAGGACAGCAGGGTCACGACGACGAGGCCACCGATGATGGTGGTCAAAAGTGCCGTCCACCACGCCGGGTGAACGTGAAATTGGTGCCTATTGCTTTTCCTGTGCATGGTGACCAGTTATCCGGCTAGATGGATGCCGGCGTGCCCGTAGATGGCAAGCGAAACCAGCAGTGTGACAAAAGATGCCGCGATGAGAGACGTTCGCACGGCACGGCCGACGGCTTCGCCGACTCCAGCGGGCCCCCCGGAGGCGGTGTAGCCGTAGTAGGTATGAACCAGCATGATCACGACCGCCATTGCGATCGCTTGCAAAAATGACCAGATAAGGTCAGTCGGACTCAGGAAGGTGTTGAAGTAGTGGTCATAGACGCCGGTGGATTGGCCGTAGACGTATGTCGTGCCGAACCGGGCTGAAAGAAATGACATCAACACCGCGATGCAGTACAGGGGCATGACGACGACTACTCCGGCCAGCAACCGTGTTGATGCCACGTAGGCGATTGAGCGGATGGCCAATACCTCGAGCGCATCGATTTCCTCCGCGATCCGCATGGCGCCCAGCTGTGCGGTGGCACCGGCGCCGATCGTGGCGGCCAAGCCGACGCCAGCCGTGATTGGAGCGATCAACCGAACATTCAGGTATGCGGACACGAAACCGGTCAGGGCTTCAACTCCGATACCGGCTAACTGGTTGTATCCCTGGACAGCGATCAGCGCACCGGTGGACAGTGTTAGAAATCCGACAATCACCACCGTTCCGCCAATTACGGCCAATGCGCCTGTGCCTAAACTCATTTGAGCCAGCAGCCGCACCAATTCGAGTTTGTACCGAACGAATGCGTCGCCGATTCCCCAAATCGTCTGACCGTAAAACTGAGTTTGGTTGCCCACCCGCGTCCATCCATCGGCCCCGCCGCGAAGCGCGCGCTTCAACCGTGGAAATTGTGCGCTCGCAGGGCCGCTCACATCGTTGCCCTAACGCCCACAGCGGTGACGAACACGTTGATGACAAACAGCGCCAAAAACGCAAACACCACCGTCTCGTTCACGGCATTGCCCACCCCCGCCGGCCCACCCCCGACGGTAATGCCCTTGTAGCAGGCGATCAGACTGGCCGCCAGACCGAATAACGACGCCTTGATCAACGCGATCACCACGTCGTGGATCCCCACCAGCAGGGTCAGCCCCGTGGCGAAAGCGCCGGGCGTGACGTTCTGAAAGAACACGGAAAACCCAAAGCCGCCTGCTAGGCCAACGACCGTCACCAGCGAATTGAGCATGAATGCGACGAAAGTTGCCGCCAGCACCCGCGGTACCACCAACGCCTGCACTGGGTTGATCCCAAGGACTCGCAGAGCGTCGAGTTCTTCGCGGATCGTACGTGCTCCCAAATCAGCGCACATCGCGGTGGCGCCGGCGCCGGCGATAACCAAGACCGTCACCACCGGGCCGACTTCAGTCACACATGCCAACGCCGACCCCGAGCCGGAAAAATCGGCCGCACCGAACTCCAGAAACAAAATGTTGAAGGTAAACGTGGCCAGCACTGTAAAGGGAATCGAGAGCAGCAAAGTCGGGACAATCGACACCCGAGCGACGAACCACGTTTGCAGCAGCAACTCACGCCACGCGAACGGCGTTCGCAGCATGAGGACAAAGGTGTCCAATGACATCGCGAAGAAGCCACCAACGCCACGGATCGGTCGCCCGACTGTCTGCGCGGTGATCAAAGGTACTTCTTCCCGTACTGACACACAGCGGACTTCGACGCAGGCGCGGCTTGATGAATCCCTGTCGCGGCTGTAGGCATCACCACCGCCGGAATCCGCCATGGAAAAGGCGCCCCCGACTCCTCTGGGCGATACGCATGCTCACCGGGAACGGAGGTGGGTTCGGTGATCGGAAAAGCGAGATTGGTTTAAAGGTCGACGACCAAGTGCCGAACGACGCGCCTGGCGCGCCGGCGGGGTCTGAGCACGTTGGTGCGTTCGCGATCACCGGATCCCCATCGGCGTCGATAAGGGCTAGGGCATCTGTCCAGCCGCATCCGGTCATCGTCCCTGCGCGGAGCCGGCGAGTCGACATTGTTTTCCCCCTCATCGGTCTGAGCGGCAGCCTGGCCGTGAGCTGCGTCACTCGTCTGTTCGCAATCTAGTGAGGCAACCAGCAACACACATGAGCCAACAACACAAATCGGGGACCTCAGATTTGGGGCGGAACTCAAACTGAAACATCCCGCGTTTGATGCGCATGAAACCCAGTGATGGTTCAAACTGCGGGACTCCCGGCCAGGGATACGAGCTCAGACCAGCCTGCCAACCGATCGAGATACGGGCATCCGACCAATCACCGATGCGTTGGGGTCTGCTGCACCGATAGGTGACACCTGAGATGGCTTGCCCCGGGTGGGCGGGCTGGAAGGATGTCACCATGGCAAGGCCCTATCCCCGCGAGTTCCGTGACGACGTTGTCCGGGTCGCGCGAAACCGTGATGACGGTATGACGATCGAGCAGATCGCCGCCGATTTCGGGGTGCATCCGATGACGTTGTCGAAGTGGCTACGTCAGGCCGATATCGACGAGGGCGTCAAGCCGGGCGCCACGTCCGGCGAGTCGGCCGAACTGCGGGAGGCGCGCCGGCGCATCAAGCTCCTCGAGCAGGAAAACGAGGTGCTGCGCCGGGCGGCGGCGTATCTGTCGCAGTCCAACTTGCCGGGAAAAGGCTTTACCCGCTCGTGAACGAGCTCGCCGGCGACGGAATCCCCGTCGCGGTGACGTGCCGGGTCCTCAAGCTCGCCCGCCAGCCCTACTACCGCTGGCTGGCCACCCCCTTCACCGATGCCGAATACCTCGAGGGGCATCGGGCCAACGCCTTGTTCGACGCCCACCGCGATGATCCAGAGTTCGGCTAGCGCTTCCTGGTCACCGAGGCTGCCGACGCCGGCCAGCCGATGGCCGAGCGCACCGCGTGGCGGATCTGCTCGAACAACGGGTGGTGGAGTGTGTTTGGCAAGAAGCGCAGCAAGAACGGCAAGCCCGGCCCGCCAGTGCTCGATGATCTGGTCGGCCGGGGTTTCACCGCTGATGGGCCAAATCAGTTGTGGCTGTCCGACATTACCGAGCACCGTACCGGCGAAGGCAAACTCTATCTGTGTGCGATCAAAGACGCGTTCTCCAACCGCATTGTCGGTTACAGCATCGACTCACGGATGAAATCCCGGCTCGCCACTGCCGCGTTGAACAGTGCCGTCGCTCGACGCGGCGAGGTCGCCGGCTGCGTGTTTCACAGCGACCGCGGCAGCCAATTTCGTAGTCCAAAATTCGTCCACGCTCTGGGCCGCTACGACATGGTCGGCTCGATGGGGCGTGTCCGGGCGGCCGGCGACAACGCCGCGATGGAGAGCTTCTTCAGCCTGCTGCA
>Ga0307441_1000527_pt1 | contig 13622 bp, 11 predicted proteins | sample SalMarWE160420MG_FD_202149 | JGI IMG/M metagenome (GOLD analysis project Ga0307441, IMG submission 202149) | Salt marsh sediment microbial communities from the Plum Island Ecosystem LTER, Massachusetts, United States - WE1604-20 | ecosystem: Environmental > Aquatic > Marine > Intertidal zone >... | reverse complement strand
AGCCGGCGCAGCACCTGAACCCGGGTACTCGCGGCCAGGAACGTCATGACGTTGCCGGCAGACACGATGACGTCGAACGGTTCGACGATGCCGCGAGCGGGCAAGTCGAGCTCGGCGAGGTCTCCGACGAGCCAGCGTGGGCCGGGATGATCTTGCTCGGCTGCCTCGATGAGCGCCGGGTCGACGTCGACACCGACCACGTGGTGACCGGCCGCGGCCAGATACCCGCCCAACCGGCCGGGGCCGCAGCCGGCATCGAGGATGCGCGCGCCCCGGGGCGCCATTGCGTCCACGAAGCGAGCCTCGCCGGCCAGATCCTCGCCGGCGCGGGCCATGGCGCGGAAGCGCTCGATATACCAGTGCGAGTGTCCGGGATCGGCTGCAACCTTCCGCATCCAGGCGCTCTGCTCGGCCATGCGAGCATTATCGCCTGCGTGACCGCGCCCCGAGCACCCGCGTACAGGGAGGATGGCGTGTTGTGTTCAAGCTGCTGTTCTACTCGCCGCGCATTGCCCCCAACACCGGCAACGCCATCCGGACGGTGGCGGCGACGGGTTGCGAACTGCATCTGGTGGAGCCGCTGGGGTTCGACCTGTCCGAACCCAAACTGCGGCGAGCGGGACTGGACTATCACGACCTGGCGTCGGTCACCGTCCATGCGTCGCTGCGGGCCGCGTGGGAGGCGCTGGCGCCGGAGCGGGTGATCGCGTTCACCTCGCACGCGCCCACGTCTTTTTCCGACGTCCGCTACCACGCCGGCGACGTGCTGATGTTCGGTCCCGAGCCCACCGGACTGGACGCGGCGACGCTGGCCGATGCGCACATCACCCAGCAGGTGCGCATCCCGATGTTGCCGGGCCGACGCTCGCTCAACCTGTCCAACGCCGCGGCGGTCGCCGTCTACGAGGCCTGGCGTCAGCACGGCTACCCCGGAGCTCTGTAGTCACCAGCTGTTCCAGTGCGTGAGCTGCTCGGCGGGCAGCCGCTTGGCCGGGCGGAAGTCGGTGCCCTTCGTGTAGGCGATCGGGAACAGCCCGCCCTGGCTGTACTTGTCATAGGGAATCCCGAGCACGTCGGCCACCTGCTGCTCGCCGTCGCGCAGCAGATGCAGCGTCGTCCAGCACGAGCCCAGCCCGCGGGAGCGCAGCGCCAGGCAGAAACTCCAGACCGCCGGGAACAGCGAAGCCCAGAACGACACGCCACCCAGCGGCGACTTGTCTTCGCGGCCTTCGATGCAGGGGATCAGCAGCACTGGCGCCTCATGCATGTGCTCGGCGAGATAGGTCGCGGAATCGCGGACTTTGCCCATCCGCTCCCCGCGGGTGTCCCCTGCGGAATATTCGGCTCCGGGGGTGCTCAGATAGGCGCGGGCGTTGGTCAGGTAGACGTCGGCGATCGCCTTCTTCTTGTCGGCGTCCTCGACGAACACCCATTGCCAGCCCTGCGAGTTGGATCCGGTGGGTGCCTGCAGCGCCAGTTCGAGGCATTCCATGAGCACCTCGCGGCCTACCGGCCTGTCGAAGTCGAGGCGTTTGCGGACCGAGCGGGTGGTGGTGAGGACTTCGTCGACGGACAGGTTGAGGGTCATGCCTGGAGACTACATTTGGCTGCATGAGCGTCGAACTGACACAAGAGGTTTCCGGCAGGCTCACCTCCGACCACTACGGGTGGCTGACCACCGTCGCCAAATCGGGACAACCGGTTCCACGGCTGATCTGGTTCTACTTCGACGGCGCCGAGCTGACGGTGTACTCGATGCCGCAAGCCGCCAAGGTCGCCCATATCAGGGCGCGCCCACAGGTGAGCCTGAACCTGGATTCCGACGGCAATGGCGGCGGCATCATCGTCGTCGGGGGGATCGCGACGGTGGACGCCACCGGCGTCGACTGCCGGGCGGACGAACCGTACTGGGCGAAGTACCGCGAAGACGCCGCGAAGTTCGGCCTGACCGAGGCGATGGTCGACTACAGCACCCGGCTGAGCATCACCCCGACCAAGGTGTGGACCACGCCGACGGGCTAGGACTGCTCACGCGAGGGCGCGTGTTTTGTGCGCGACACGCCGAGACTCGCCGACATTCTGCGCGCCTTCGCGCACGGGCGGTATCACCGGAAATCTCGCGACCTCGAGCCGACCGCCAAGGTGATGCGACCCAACCGCTCCGCGACGACGGTGACTGCGCCGCTGGCGTTTTGGACCTGACCGCGCACCAGCAGCGCCGGCGCCGTGTTGGCCAGCTTGCGGTGCCGCGCCCACACTCCCGGCGTGCAGAGCACGTTGACCATCCCGGTCTCGTCTTCGAGGTTGACAAACGTCACCCCCTGGGCGGTGCCGGGCCGCTGCCGATGGGTGACCGCGCCGGCGATCAACACGCGGTCGCCGTCGGGTACACCGAGCAACCGCCCGGCCGGCACCACCCCCATCGCGTCCAGGTCGGCCCGCAGGAACTGCGTCGGGTAACTGTCCGGGGAGATGCCGGTGGCCCACACGTCGGCGGCGGCCAGCTCCAGCTCGCTCATTCCCGGCAACGCCGGGATGTGCGACGACGAGCCCACCCCGGGCAACCGGTCCGGCCGCTGGGTAGCGGCGGCCCCGGCCGACCACAGCGCCTCGCGCCGGGAGATGCCGAAGCAGCCCAGCGCCCCGGCCGTGGCCAACGCTTCGGTCTGCGGCACGCTCAATTGCAGCCGGGTGGTCAGGTCCAGCAGAGAAGCATACGGGCCGTTGGCTTTTCGCTCTTCGGTCATCCGCTCGGCGAGTTCGTCGCCGATATGACGAACCGCGCCCAACCCCAGGCGGACCTCTGCTCCGGCATTCTCGAGAGTGGCGTGCGCCAGGCTGGCGTTGACGTCCGGGCCGTGTACCGCCACACCATGCCTGCGCGCATCGGCCACCAGCGACTGCGGCGAATAGAAACCCATCGGCTGGGCGCGCAGCAGCGCCGCGCAGAACGCCGCCGGGTGGTGCAGCTTGAACCACGACGAGTAGAACACCAGCGACGCGAAGGACAGCGCATGGCTTTCCGGGAAGCCGAAATTGGCGAAGGCCTCCAGCTTTTCGTAGACCCGGTCGATCACCTCCCCGGCGACCCCGTGTAATTGCCGCATGCCGTCGTAAAAGCGGCCGCGCAGCCGCCGCATGCGTTCGGTGGAACGCTTGGAGCCCATGGCGCGCCGCAGCTGGTCGGCCTCGGCGGCGGTAAAACCGGCGCAGTCGACCGCGAGCTGCATCAACTGCTCCTGGAAAAGCGGCACCCCCAGCGTCTTCCGCAGCGCCGGCTCCATCGACGGGTGGTCGTAGGTGACCGGGTCGACGCCGTTGCGCCGCCGGATGTAGGGATGCACCGACCCGCCCTGGATGGGCCCGGGACGGATCAGCGCGACCTCCACCACCAGGTCGTAGAAGATCCGCGGCTTCAGCCTCGGCAGGGTGGCCATCTGCGCCCGCGACTCCACCTGGAACACGCCGACGGAATCGGCGCGGGCCAGCATCTCGTACACCGCCGGCTCGGAGAGGTCGAGCCGGGCCAGGTCCACCCCGATCCCCTTGTGCTCGGCCACCAGGTCGATGGCATAGTGCAGCGCCGAGAGCATCCCCAGCCCGAGCAGGTCGAACTTGACCAAACCGATTGCCGCACAGTCGTCTTTGTCCCATTGCAGGACGCTGCGGTTCGCCATGCGCGCCCACTCCACCGGGCACACGTCCGCGATCGGGCGGTCGCAGATCACCATGCCGCCGGAATGGATGCCCAGGTGCCGCGGCAGATTCCGGATCTGGTTGGCCAGATCGATCACCTGCTCCGGAATGCCCGCGATATCAGGCGAATCAGCACTCCCGTTCCAGTGGGCGATCTGCTTGCTCCACGCGTCCTGCTGTCCCTGCGAGAAGCCCAGGGCGCGGGCCATGTCGCGCACCGCGATCCGCCCCCGGTAAGTGATGACATTGGCGACCTGGGCGGCGTAGTCACGGCCGTAGCGGTCGTAGACATACTGGATGACCTTTTCGCGCTGGTCGGATTCGATGTCCATGTCGATGTCGGGTGGCCCGTCCCGGGCCGGCGACAGGAAGCGCTCGAACAACAGCTCGTTGGCCACCGGGTCCACCGCGGTGACGCCGAGCGCGTAACAGACCGCGGAATTGGCCGCCGATCCCCTGCCCTGGCACAAGATGTTGTTTTCCCGGCAGAACCGGGCGATGTCGTGCACCACCAGGAAGTATCCCGGAAAACTCAGCCGGGCAATGACTTTCAGCTCATGCTCGAGCTGGGAATACGCGCGCGGCGCGTTCTCGGCCGGACCGTAGCGGTCACGCGCCCCGGCGATCGTCAACTGCCGCAACCAGCTGTCCTCGGTGTGCCCGGCGGGCACGCCGAACGGCGGCAGCTGCGGCGCTATCAACGCCAGCCCGAACGCGCACTGCTCGCCGAGCCCGCCGGCGGCGGTCACCACTTCGGGCCGCTGGGCAAAGAGCCGGGCCATCTCCGCACCGGACCGCAGGTGCGCACCGCCCAGCGGAGCCAGCCACCCGGCGGCGGAATCCAGGGACTGCCGGGCCCGGATCCCGCCCATCGCCATGGCCAGCCGACCGCGCGACGGATGAGCAAAATGCGCCCCGGTGGTGGCGACGACGCCGACACCGAGACGCGGGGCGAGTGCGGCCAGCGCCATGTTGCGCTCGTCGTCGAGGGGATGGCCATGATGGGTCAGCTCGATACTGACCCTGTGCGCCCCGAACCGGTCCACCAGGTCGGCCAGCGCGCGTTCCGCCGCATCCGGCCCGCCGTCAGAAAGCGCCTGGCGCACATGGCCCTTGCGGCATCCCGTCAGGATGTGCCAGTGCCCGCCGGCGGCCTCGGTCAGCGCGTCGTAGTCGTAACGCGGCTTGCCCTTCTCCCCGCCGGCCAGGTGCGCGGCGGCCAGCTGACGCGACAGCCGCCGGTAGCCTTCCGGGCCGCGGGCCAGCACCAGCAGGTGCGGGCCGGGCGGATCCGGCGCCTCGGTGCGGGCACCCGATCCCAGCGACAGTTCGGCGCCGAACACGGTACGCAGGTCGAGCTCGGCGGCGGCTTCGGCGAACCGCACCGCCCCGTACAGGCCGTCGTGGTCGGTCAGTGCCAGGGCGCGCAGATCCAGCCGGGCGGCCTCCTCGACCAGCTCCTCCGGCGTGCTGGCCCCGTCCAGGAAGCTGAACGCCGAGTGCGCGTGCAGCTCGGCGTACGCGACGGGCGAGCGGGCCCTTCGACCGTCGACCGGCGGCTGGTACGTCGCGCGCCTGCGCGCCAGGGGCCCCTCCGGGTCGGGCTGCGCCGGCGCCCCGGCATGGCGCGGCTTGCTGTCGAGCACCCGCTCCATTTCCGCCCAACTCGGCGGACCGTTAAACCAGCCCACAACCCGCAGTCTATCGAATATACGTTCGATAGACTGCGGGTTGTTCAACGCATCTTCAACTTCCCAACACGTTCTTAACGTTGCGGACCTACCGCGTATCACACGCTGCCCAGAGACTGGTACCGGGGCGAACACCGACCGCGGGGGGCTGAGCATGGCGCAGACACTGGATACGGCTTTTCTCAAAGCTCAAGATCCGGACCGGCACGCGAGCCTGTCGATCGGCGCGGTCGCCGTCGTTCACGGGGCGGTGCCCGCCCACGAACTGCTCGAAAGATTGCTGAAAGAGCGGATTCTGTCGATACCGCGATGCACACAGTTGCTGCGGCCGCACCCGATCAACCGGGAATGGATGGACTTTCCGGAATTCGACCTCGCCCAGCATGTACGCCGGGTAGCGATTCCCCGCCCGGGCGATGAGGCCGAGCTGTCCCGGGTCATTGCCGATGCGTGCGAGCGTCCCCTCGACCCGGGCCTGCCACCGTGGGAATGCTGGGTCCTCGAGGGACTGAAAGGCAACCGGTGGGCGATCCTGATGAAGGCCCATCACTGCCTGCTCGACGGCGACTCGGCAGCCCGTCTGCTCACCAGGCTCTGCGACGACGCCGACACCAGTATCTTCGCCAACCACACAGGCGCCCAACGGTTTTCGCCGCCGCCAGCGGAGAACCCGAGATGGGTCGATGCGCTATGGCGGGCTTCGTCGATTGCCGGCTCCGTCACCAGCGCCGTCGTCGGGGCGATTTGGCCCGCGACCCGGACATCGTCGCTCGACCGGGTCACCGCCCTGCGTCGGTACGGCACGGTACGAGTGCAGATCGCCGACGTCGACGACGTCTGCCGCAAGTTCGGCGTGACCGCTGATGACGTGGCGCTCGCCGCCATCACCGAGGGCTTCCGGACGGTCCTGCTCGCCCGCGGCGAAGAGCCACGGGCGGACTCGCTGCGGGCGCTGGTGTCGACGGCGGTCCGTTCGGTCAGGGCGCCGTATCTGCCGGTCGACCATGACGACCCGGTGCAGCGATTGCGGACCGTGCACAGCCGGGCCCGGCAATCCGACCGCCCGCAATCCATCGTGGAGTCGGCGATCGATTCCTTGCCGACGATGGTGCGCAGCAGCGTCATGCAGGTGTTCTCCCGACTTCCGCAGCGCGGCATGGTGACGTTGGCGACCAACGTGGCCGGGCCGCGCCACCGGCTACGGCTGATGGGTCAGACGATGGAGCGCTTGCTGCCGGTCCCGCCGACCGCCGTGCAACTGCGCACCGGGGTCGCGGTGCTCAACTATGACGACGAACTGATCTTCGGCATCACCGCCGAGGACGATGCCGCGTTCGACGTCAAGCAGCTGGCCGCGGCTATCGAGCTCGGCATGGCGCGCCTGGTGGCGCTCAGCGGCGACTCCGTGCTGCTGTTCAGCGATCACCGCCGCAGGCGTTCGTCGCGCGCGATCCCCAACCGCCCGCTGCGGGCGTACCCTCCGGCGCCGGGAAAAGCGCGGCACTGACCCGGTCTCGGCGGGGCCGACCATCGTGAGAGGGTTGGTCATGCCAAAGTTGGGGCCGGTCATCATCGACCCGCGCCGCCATGATGCGGTGCTGTTCGGCGGCGGCGCCGCAGCCCGCGGCGCCGATCCGCTGATCCGGCAACTCCGGCAGATCGGGGTTGGCGTCGCGATATTCGGCGCCGAGGACCCGGTCGGGCAGGCCGAGCGCCTGGCGGTGCGGCCGGGCCGGTGCGTCGTCGTCGCCACCGATGCCGCCGGCGTCGAGGCCGGGCGTGCCGGTGGGTTCGCGCTGGTGATCGGTGTCGTCCGGGCGGGGCACGACGACGCACTGCGTGACTCCGGCGCTGACGCGGTGATCACCGACCTGCATGAAATCACCGTGCGTACCGGCGACCTGCGGATTTCGCAACTGCCCGACGCGCTGGCGGCTTGCAACGATCTCGGCGCCCGCCGGCCGGCCGTGTTCTTCGACTTCGACGGCACCCTGTCGGACATCGTCGACGATCCGGACGCGGCCAGACCCGTCGCCGGCGCGACCGAGGCGCTACGGAAGTTGGCCGCGCGGTGCCCGGTCGCGGTGCTGTCCGGCCGCGACCTCGCCGACGTGACCGAGCGCCTTGGCGTGCCCGGCATCTGGTACGCCGGCAGTCACGGTTTCGAGCTGACCGCACCCGACGGAACGCACCACCAGAACGAGGCCGCGGCGGCGGCCATACCGGTGCTGGGACAGGCGGCCGGCGAGCTCCGCGAGCGACTGGGGTCGATTCCCGGTGTTGTGGTGGAGCACAAGCGATTTGGCGTTGCCGTCCACTACCGCAACGCCGCCCGGGACCGCATCGGCGAAGTGGCGGCCGCCGTGCACGCCGCGGGCCGGCGCGACCGGCTTCGAGTGACCACCGGTCGCGAGGTCATCGAGCTGCGTCCGGATCTGGACTGGGACAAGGGCAAGACGCTGCGCTGGGTGATCGATCACCTACCCGAGCCCACGTCAGGCCCCCTGACGCCGGTCTATCTCGGCGACGACATCACCGACGAGGACGCGTTCGATGAGGTGCGTGCGGGACCCGTCCAAGGTGTGCCAATCCTGGTGCGGCACTACGACGACGGTGACCGTGCCACCGCCGCGCTGTTCGCGCTGGACGGTCCGGCGCGGGCAGGCGAGTTCACCGATCTGCTGGCAGACCAACTCGGTGATGCCCACGTAAATTGAGCTAGGCCGCCACGTACTCCACCGCGCCGTCGTCGAGCACGATCCGCGCGTCAGCGCCGTCCGGACCGGACGCCTCGGTCCGATACACCGCCTTGCCCGGTTCGGTGCGCCAGATCAGCGTGGTGAGTGTCTCGCCGGGGAACACCGGCGAGGTGAACCGCGCGTCAATCGCGGTGATGTTGGCGGCCACACCGTTGCCGAGCGCGGCGACCAGCGCCCGGCCCGACACCCCGTAGGTGCACAGGCCGTGCAGGATCGGCTTGGGAAATCCGGCCAGTTCCCGGGCGAACCAAGGGTCGCTGTGCAGCGGATTGCGGTCACCGGAGAGCCGGTAGATCAGTGCCTGATCTTCGCGGGTCGGCAGCGCGATCCGGGCGTCGGGCTCGCGGTCCGGGAATTCGGGTGCTAGCGGCCGCTGACCCGGCGCTCCGCCGAAGCCGCCCGACTGGCGGATGACCAGAGTGGTCAGTGTTTCCGCGATGAGCGCACCCGACTCCGGGTCGGTGCCGCGGCCGCGCAGCATGATGACCGCATTCTTGCCCTCCCCCTTGTCCTGGATGTCGGCGACTTCGGAAACCACCGACAGCTTGCCGGCGGGCGGCAGCGGAGCATGCAGCCGGATGCCCTGCGAGCCATGTAAGAGGAGGGCGTGGTTGAACGTCCCGATCTTGCCCGCCGCACCGAAGGCCGGGCAGCAGATCACCGCATACGTGGGCAGCACCTGCTGGGGGGTGTCGTGGCTGTTCTCGGTGGTGAACGGCAGGTCATCGACGCCGGCGCCGACACCGAGCGCGTAGAGCAGCGTTTCCCGGTCGGTCCATTCGAACGGCACAGGGTCGGTTTTCGCGCCGACAGAACTCGGGTCAATCGCCATCAGGAGTCTCCTCTCGAGGATTTTCTGCACCTAACCATCGCAAACCCTTCCCACCGATGCCGTCGGCAGGGCAGGCTATTTGCATGCCCAAGCGCAGCTTGATCCAGACGGCCTCGAAAGCGGTGGCCGCGCTCGCCGCAACGGTAATCGTCGGTGCCTGCGGCGGATCACCGCAGGCACGCAACATCACGGTGACGTTCATCCGGCACGGACAGTCCGAAGCCAACGCCGACGGGATGATCAACACCGCGGTGCCGGGTCCGGGCCTGACCCCGGAGGGCAAGGGGCAGGCCGAACAGGTGGCGCACCAACTCGGCCACAAGGACTACGACGGCGTCTACGCCTCCACCATGGTGAGGGCGCAGCAAACCGCGGCGCCCTTGGCCGCCGAACTCGGCAAGCAAGTCGAGGTCCTGCCCGGTCTCCGGGAGATCAATGCCGGCTGGTACAACGGCAAACCCGAGTCGATGGCCTCGGCGACCTACCTGCTGGCGCCGGTGGACTGGCTGCACGGAGACCGGCAGGACAGCGTCCCGGGCGGGGCGAACGGGAACGAGTTCAACGACCGATTCAGCGCGGCCATCCAGAAGATCTACAACAGCGGCCAGCACAACCCGGTGGTGTTCTCGCACTTGTACGCCATCATGTACTGGACGCTGATGAACACCAAGAACGGCAAGAACAGCCTGGCGACCACCCACCCGCTGCCCAACATCGGCCGCGTGGTGATCACCGGCAACCCGGTGAACGGCTGGACGCTGGTGGACTGGGACGGCATCCGCGACTTTCGCAGCTGATCGCGTGGCGATCGCAAGCGTGGCGGAGCCGGGCGCTGGGGATCGCCACCATCGGCACGGTTGACGGGTGCGGCTGTCAGCCGCCACGATGACTGCATGCGATATGTCGTTACCGGCGGTACCGGGTTTATTGGTCGCCGCGCCGTGTCACGTCTGCTGGCCACCCGGCCCGATGCCCGGGTGTGGGTCCTGGTCCGACGGCAATCGCTGGGACGCTTCGAACGCCTCGCCGCCGAGTGGGGCGAGCGGGCAAAACCGCTGGTTTCAGACCTGACCGCGCTCGAATTGACCGACGACATCGTCGCCGAACTGGGCGAGATCGATCATGTGGTGCACTGCGCGGCGATCTACGACACCATCGCCGGCGACGCCGGACAAACCGCCGTGAACGTCGCTGATGTTGCAGCCACCCGAGCGGCCATCGGGCTGGCCCTGCGTCTGGACGCCACGTTCCACCACCTGTCGTCGATCGCCGTGGCGGGCGACTTCCCCGGCGAGTACACCGAGGACGACTTCGACGTCGGCCAGCAGTTGCCGACCCGCTATCACCAGACGAAGTTCGAAGCCGAGTTGCTGGTGCGTTCGACCGCCGGACTGCGTTACCGCATCTATCGCCCGGCAGTGGTGGTGGGCAATTCACGTACCGGCGAGCGGGACAGGATCGACGGGCCGTACTACTTCTTCGGCATATTGTCGGCGTTGGCTGTATTACCCAAGGTGACGCCGATCCTGCTGCCCGACACCGGACGCACCAACATCGTCCCGGTCGACTACGTCGTCGACGCGCTCGTCGCGCTCATGCACGCCGAGGGTTTCGACGGGCGAACGTTTCACCTCACCGACGTCAAAAACGTTGGCCTGAAAGACATCTACCGCGGCGTCGCCAAGGCGGCCGGACTGCCGACGGTGCGCGGGTCGCTGCCCCGCTCGGTCACGGCCCCGGTGCTGAAGGTGCGCGGGCGCGCCAGGATGCTGCGCAACATGGCGGCCACCCAGCTGGGCATCCCCGCCGAAGTTTTCGACCTCGTTGACCTGGCGCCGACGTTCGTCAGCGAACAGACCCGAGAAGCGCTGCGCGGCACCGGGATACAACTGCCCGAGTTTTCCGACTACGCACCCAACCTGTGGCGCTACTGGGCCGACCACCTCGACCCGGATCGTGCCCGCCGTGATGATCCGAGAGGACCGCTGCACGGTCGGCATGTCATCATCACCGGCGCATCCAGCGGCATCGGACGGGCCTCGGCGATCGCCGTCGCGGAGCGAGGCGCAACGGTGTTCACGCTGGCCCGCAACGGCGCCGCGCTCGATCAACTGGTTGCCGAGATCCGCGCGAAGGGCGGTGACGCACATGCCTTCACCTGCGATGTCACCGAGTCGGATTCGGTGCAGCACACCATAAAAGACATCCTGGGCCGTTTCGACCACGTCGACTACCTGGTGAACAACGCCGGCCGGTCGATCCGCCGCTCGGTGGTCAACGCATGCGACCGGATGCACGACTACGAGCGGGTGATGGCGGTCAACTACTTCGGCGCCGTGCGGATGGTGCTGGCGCTGCTGCCGCACTGGCGTGACCGGCGGTTCGGTCACGTCGTCAACGTCTCCAGTGCCGGCGTGCAGGCTCGCAATCCCAAGTACAGCTCGTATCTGCCGACCAAGGCGGCACTGGATGCGTTCGCCGACGTGGTGGCGTCGGAAACGCTTTCCGACCACATCACGTTCACCAACATCCACATGCCGCTCGTCGCGACCCCCATGATCGTGCCGTCACACCGACTCAACCCGGTGCCGGCGATCAGTCCCGAGCGCGCGGCGGCGATGGTGGTGCGTGGTCTGATCGAGAAGCCGGCACGCATCGATCCCCCACTGGGCACCCTGGCCGAAGCCGGCCACTACTTCGCGCCCAGGCTGTCGCGGCGAATCCTGCACCAGCTGTACCTCGGCTACCCCGATTCGGCCGCGGCGCGCGGAATGCCCACCACCCCGGTTCCTGCTCGGCCGACGAAACGCAAGCCCACGCGGCCGGTCCGCGCCTTCACCGGCGGTCTCCGGACACCCCGACCGGTGAAACGACTGATCCGCCTGGTCCCCGGCGTGCACTGGTAAAGCCGTTCCACCGGTCGCATCCTGCACGGGCGATCCGGCCGATCGACCGCTGACGTTCGGCGGCCGCGTATCGTTGCCGCAGTGCACCCCGTGTTCATCGACGTCGACACCGGCGTGGACGACGCATTGGCGCTGATCTACCTGCTGGCCAGCCCGGACGCCGACCTGGTTGGGATCGCCTCGACCGGTGGAAACGTTGCGCTACAACAGGTTTGCGACAACAACTTGGGCCTGCTCAACTTGTGCGGGGCCGCCGGCGTCCCGGTCTCCAAGGGTTCCGATGACACCCTGACCGGCCCGATGCGCCTCCCCTCCAAAGTGCACGGCCCCCGGGGATTGGGGTACGCCGACCTGCCGCCGGCCGTTTGCGGGCCGACCGACTACGACGCGGCAACGGCGTGGGTGCGCGCGGCGCACGCCTTCCCCGGTGAGCTCGTCGGGGTGGCGACCGGTCCGTTGACCAATCTCGCGCTGGCGCTGCGCGCCGAACCCGCACTCCCGACGCTGCTGGACCGGCTGGTGATCATGGGTGGGTCCTATGACCACCGCGGCAACACCACGCCGGTGGCGGAATGGAACATCAGCGTGGACCCCGAGGCGGCGGCCGAGGTTCTCACCGCGTGGTCCGTGCAACATTCTGCACTGCAGGAGCTTCCGATTCTGTGCGGCCTCAATCTGACCCGAAAGGTTGCGATGACGCCGGACCACCTGGCGCGGCTGGCGGCGGCCGCCGGGTCGTCGACAACTGTGATGAGCCTGCGCGACGAACGCGGCACCCGGTCGTCGGCGTCCAACCCGCTGATCCGGATGATCGAAGACGCGATGCGGTTCTACCTGGAGGCCTACCACGACAACGGGCACGGATATCAGGCGCACATGCACGATCCGCTGGCCGCCGCCGTCGCCCTGGACCCCGGCCTGATCTCGACCCGCCCGGCGACGGTGGACATCGAGCTGACCGGGACCCTGACCCGCGCCATGACGGTGACCGACTGGTCGGGGCGACGAGAACCCAACGCGCTGATCGGTGTTGACCTGAAAACTGGTGACCCGGCGGCATTTTTCGACCGGTTCATCGAACGGATTGGACCCTTCGCACGCCGGGTAACTGATAGCACATGAAAATTCGCCGCATTGAACTCATGCGCATGGCATGGGGCGCAGCGCTGGTGATCGCCCCGGGCGCTGTGCTCGCCCGGGTGCACGGACTGCAAGTGGACCGCAAGGCGCTCGTGGTCGCCCGGATCCTGGGGACACGCCATCTGCTCCAGACGGTGCTCTCGGGCATCAACCCCAGCCCGGAAAAGCTTGCGGCCGGTGTTTGGGTCGATTCCGTGCACGCATTGACCGCATTCGGTCTGGCGGCGGTTGACCGCGACCGGGCCAGGGCGGGCATCGTCGACGGCGCCGTCGCGCTGTCCTGGGCCGGCCTGTGCGCACGCGAACTGCGCTCCGGCAGCGCACGCCGCGCCGACACCGTCCGCGGCCTTGACCGGTTAGCCCGCACGGTGATCGGGGCATTGCCGGGCGGTCGCGGGCTGATGGAACGAGCGCAGCAAGTACGCGCCGATCAAGCTTAGCGGCCGCTCGTTTGGCGAAGCGGCCGCTGGGTAATGCACCGATCATGGCTTTCGCCGATTACCAAAACGAGCTGTACGACCAATCGCTACACGGCGATGCGCCGCAGTACCCGATCAGGTTCGAGGAGCTGGAGGCCAAAGCGTCGGCGGCGATGACG
>Ga0307441_1000526_pt1 | contig 13623 bp, 7 predicted proteins | sample SalMarWE160420MG_FD_202149 | JGI IMG/M metagenome (GOLD analysis project Ga0307441, IMG submission 202149) | Salt marsh sediment microbial communities from the Plum Island Ecosystem LTER, Massachusetts, United States - WE1604-20 | ecosystem: Environmental > Aquatic > Marine > Intertidal zone >... | reverse complement strand
CATTCTTCCCGGTATACTGGGCACTCACCGGGTGATGGCCTATCCCTTCCGGCGAGAAAACAAGATCCTCGATGTGACGGTTTCTGTGGATGAAAATGGAATACTCCGTGAGAATCCCTTACAACCTGTCCGAGATTCCGGGTACTGGCGTGACGTGGGGACCCTTGACTCATTCTGGAACGCCAATATGGATCTCACCGGTGTGGACCCGTATTTCAACATGTATGGCCGGCACTGGCCCATCAGGACCTACCAGCGTCAGTATCCCCCGGTAAAGACGGTTTTCGCGCAGGAATCCGGTGACGGCGCCCGGGCGGGCCGGGCCCTGGATTCCCTGGTCGCCCACGGTTCGATCATCAGCGGCGGCCTGGTCCTGAACAGTGTCCTTTCCTACAATGTATTCGTTCAAAGCTGGGCAAGAGTGGAAGAATCAGTGGTCATGGAAAACGTGCTCATTGGCCGCCACGCCCGGATAAAGAAGGCCATCATCGGAGAAGGGGTCAAAATTCCGCCCTCCTTCATGATCGGTTATAGCCCAAGGGAAGACAGGAAAAAATTCACGGTCACCCCGCGCGGCATTACTGTTGTGACCAGAGACGATTTCCCGGAATAGAGCAAATGCGGAAATAGAGGAACAAAATGAAAGCGAAAATCAAGTACGATGTGGTTCCGAACCTCCCGGGCAACCTGGAGGACCTTCGGCGGATCGCCCATAATCTCTGCTTCAGTTGGAACGACGATTTACAGAATCTTTTTCAACGAATGGATCCCCGGTTGTGGGCAACCTGCAAACATAACCCGGTTTTGATGCTCGGGCTTATCAGCCAGGAGCGGCTTAATGAACTCACGAATGATCAGGGTTTTATGGCACAGCTGGAGAGGGTCGCCGGCGATTTTGACCGATACCTTTCCAAGCCCCGTGTGCAGAGCGCTGAATACTGCGCGGAAGAGCCACTCCAGGTGGCCTATTTTTCCGCGGAGTTCGGCCTCATCCAATGTCTGCCCATCTATTCAGGGGGATTAGGAATCCTAGCCGGGGACCACCTCAAATCCGCCAGTGATCTCAACGTGCCCCTGGTGGGAGTCGGTCTTCTTTACCAGGGAGGATATTTCAGCCAGTACCTCACCGCCGATGGCTGGCAGATGGAGACGTACCCGCAAAACGATTTTTCCAACATGCCGGTCAGGCCGGCCCGGGATGAAGACGGCAAGCCCGTCAGCGTCACGGTCATGATCAAGGAAGTCCCCGTTGAGGTCCAGGTCTGGCAGATCATGGTGGGGAGGATCTCTCTCTACATGCTGGATACGAATGTTGAACCGAATCCCCCGGAGTTGCGGCGGATTACCGGACAGCTTTACGGGGGCGACAGGGAAATGCGTCTCCATCAAGAGATCATCCTCGGAATCGGCGGCGTTCGTGCGCTCAAGGCGCTTGGGATAGAACCGACCGCTATTCACATGAATGAAGGGCATTCCGCATTTTCCGCACTTGAACGTATCAATATTCTGCGGCAGGAAAAAGGGCTTACATTTGATGCCGCACGGGAAGTCGTTACTGCAAGTACCATTTTCACAACCCACACGCCTGTTCCGGCAGGCAATGATACCTTCCATCCGGACCTCATCCGGGCCTACTTTGAAGAATATGTAAAAAACCTTGGCATCAATTTCAAGGTCCTGCTCGGCTACGGACGTCTCGACCCGAGGGATGAAAACGAATCTTTCGGGATGACGACCCTCGCGCTTCGGCTTTCCGCCCATAGTAACGGGGTGAGCCGGCTGCACGGGAAGGTCTCCCGTTCCATGTGGCAAAAGGTCTGGGTTCACCATCCGGTTGAGGATGTCCCCATTGATCATATCACCAATGGCATTCATGTCCCGACCTGGATATCCAGAGAGATGGGCGCACTTTTCAGCCGGTATCTCGGACCGGACTGGGCGGAAGATCCGGATCATGAGCGGGTCTGGCAGCAAATTGATGAAATACCCGGTACCGAGCTCTGGAGGACCCATGAAAGGTGCAGGGAGCACCTGGTGGGATATGTACGCAGCAGACTTACTGAACAGCTCAAGCGAAGGGGAGCCTCCACCGCTGAAATCATCAGGGCAGGAGAGGTATTGACCCCGGAGGCACTGACCATAGGGTTTGCCCGGCGTTTTGCTACCTACAAACGAGCCACCCTCCTCTTCAGGGACTCCGACCGGCTGGCGCGACTCCTCAACAACGCCAAGCGGCCAGTACAGATCATCATTGCTGGGAAAGCCCATCCGCAGGATAACGAAGGAAAAGAACTCATAAAACACATCATTCACCTGAGCCACGAGGAACGTTTTCGGCGTAGCGTGGTCTTCCTCGAGGACTATAACATGGACGTAACTCTGCAGATGGTTTCCGGCGCGGACCTCTGGCTGAACACGCCCAGAAGGCCGCTCGAGGCATGCGGGACAAGCGGCATGAAGGCCCTTGCCAACGGTTCTCTCAATCTCAGCACGCTGGACGGGTGGTGGGATGAGGCGTATCATCCGGATTGCGGATGGGCCCTCGGACATGGAGAGCTATATCAAAACGAAGAGCTCCAGGATAATATTGAAAGCCTGGACCTGTACAACCTCCTTGAAAACGAGATTGTTCCCCTTTTCTATCAGCGGGGAATGGACGGAATGCCGAGGGATTGGGTGCAAAAAATGCGAACGGGTCTGCGGAGACTGGTTCCCATCTATAACTCCCATCGAATGGTGCAGGAATACCTGAACCGCTACTACCTCCCCTGCTCCCGCCGTTTTAATACCCTGTGCAGGGATTCTTTTGAACGGGCCAAAGACCTTGCCTCCTGGCGACAGAAAATCATGACCGGGTGGGCTGATATTTCCGTGGAAGAAGTCACTGCCGATGATGGCATTGAGATTCCCGTGGGAGAACAACTGGAGGTAAAAGCCAGGGTGCATCTCGGTTCCCTTGCCCCCGAAGATGTGACAGTAGAGGCCTACTACGGACGACTGGATTCGGAGGGAGAGTTCGCTGAACGAGAAACCACCCCGCTCAAGATGGTCGAGACGCTGGATGGGGAATACGTCTTCCAAGGGACCGTACCATGCAGCAAATCAGGGCGTTTCGGCTACACGGTGCGCGTCATGCCCAGCCTGGAAAGGCTGGAAAACCGTTTTGCCATGGGACTGGTTACCTGGGCATGATGAAATTCACGAGGAGGTCATTTGTCCTTTAAAACAACACTGCACTCGCAAGAGATAGAGAGCATTATTACCTCTACCATTGCCGACCCTTTCATGCTCCTGGGGGCGCATCCTCTAAAGGTAGGCGGAGAAAAGGGTGTTGCGGTCCGGGCATTTCTCCCCAGAGCCCGGCAGGTCAAAGTGATGGATCTCAGTCCGAGGGGCCCGGTAGAGGCCAAGAAGATCCACGCCGATGGACTTTTCGAAGCATGGCTTCCCGGTGTTCTTGAAATATGCCCCTATCGCCTCAAGGCCTCTTTTGATAATGGATCCCAATCCGTTTTTTACGATTGTTATGGGTTTCTGCCGGTCCTGGGAGATGACGACCTCTATTTATTCAACCAGGGCAACCATGACCGGATCTACGAGAAACTGGGGGCCCACCCTCTCGTTCACCAGGGCGTCTCCGGGGTCCTTTTCGCCGTCTGGGCCCCTTCGGCCAGTCGGGTGAGCGTCCTGGGAGACTTCAACCAGTGGGACGGCCGGCGGCACCCCACGCGCGCACGAGGTGTTTCAGGGATCTGGGAGCTTTTTGTCCCTCATTTGACGGCCGGGACACTCTATAAGTTTGAGATCAGGACTCAAGATGGAACCCTCCTTATGAAGTCTGATCCGTTTGCTTTCTCATTCGAGAAGCGTCCCCGCACCGCAGCCATTGTCCAGACGGTAGATGGATTTATATGGACGGACCAGAAATGGATGGAAAAGCGACTTGGGGCTGATCCCCTGCAGGAGCCCCTGGCCATATACGAGGTCCACCTTGGCTCATGGAGACTCCGCCGGGAACAGGGGAATCGATGGCTCACCTACCGGGAGGCGGCAGATGAACTGGTGGATTACGTCAAGGAAACGGGATTTACCCATGTCCAGTTTCTGCCCATCGCCGAACACCCTTTTGACGGTTCATGGGGCTACCAGGTCACCGGCTATTACGCACCCACGTCCCGTTTTGGGACACCGCAGGACTTCATGTATTTTGTTGACCGTTGCCACGCCAAAGGAATCGGGGTCATCCTTGATTGGGTGCCTGCGCATTTTCCTCGGGATCCCCACGCGCTTGAGTTTTTTGATGGAACCCACCTCTATGAACACGCTGATCCACGACAGGCTGAACACAAGGATTGGGGCACCCTGATCTTCAATTACGGTCGAAATGAAGTGAGAAATTTCCTCATCGCCAATGCCCTGTTCTGGCTTGAGAAATACCATATTGACGGGCTCAGGGTTGATGCCGTCGCTTCCATGCTGTACCTTGACTATTCCCGCAAAGAGGCTGAATGGGTGCCAAACCGGTACGGTGGGAGGGAAAATCTGGAAGCCGTTGCACTTCTGCGCGAACTCAACACCAAGGTATTCAGGGACTACCCCGGCGTCATGACCATCGCGGAAGAATCTACCGACTGGCCCGGTGTTACCCGGCCCGCCCACCTTGGGGGACTTGGATTCCTCTTCAAGTGGAATATGGGGTGGATGCACGATATGTTGAGCTTCATGTCCCTGGACCCCATACACCGCTCCTATCACACCGAAAACCTGACCTTCGCACTCCTGTATGCCTTTAACGAAAACTTCATCCTGCCTCTCTCCCACGACGAAGTGGTCCACGGGAAGGCCTCCCTGCTTTCCAAAATGCCCGGCGATGACTGGCAGAAGTTCGCGAATCTCCGCCTGCTCCTTGGTTACATGTACGGGGAACCCGGGAAAAAAACATTATTCATGGGCGGCGAATTCGGCCAGCGGTCGGAGTGGAATCATGACCGGGAACTTGAGTGGGAACTCCTTAAGTATCAACCCCATGCCGGTTTGCAGCGATACGTGCGGGATCTTAACAGCGTCTATCTCCGGGAACCCGCTCTGTATGAGCAGGATTATGATCCGTCCGGGTTTCAGTGGATCGATTTCCGAAACTCCGGCTCCACGGTGATCTCTTTTATGAGAAGGGCGGGATCTTCCGGTATTCCCCTGCTGTTCGTTTTCAACTTTACCCCTGTGCCCAGGGAAAACTACCGGATTGGCGTGCCCATGGAGGCATTCTACAAGGAAGTGCTCAATTCGGATTCCACATTGTATGGGGGATCCAATATGGGGCTCACCGGCGGCCGAGCATCCGAGCCTGTTCCCGCCCACGGCTTTTCTCACTCCCTGAATCTCACCCTCCCTCCACTTGCTATGCTTATCCTCAAGCCCGAAAAGGCTTAACAACACCCCCCGTCCTTCTTCTCCTTTTTCAGTCTTGATGACCCCCCACCTCTAGTAGAGGACCCTGATAGGTTCTACCAATCCGGGGAAAAAACCTTTTTTCCGTTCCGAGGCTCCGGGCTGGTCTTTTCTGTGACGTATCTCCGGGGGAGCATTGCCCCCTCCGCATTCCACCCTTCGGGCTGGCTGCGGTTTCCCCCCGAGATACGTCACGAAAAGACATCGCCCTCTCACCGGTCACTTGAAAAAAGGCTTTCTCCCTCGGACATCCTTGGGGGACTCATGATGCCTCCCGCTCTGTGGGGGAATATTCACTTTCTTTTTTGTTTTCAGCTCTGTGGTCTCTGCGATCTCCGTGTGAGATTCGAAAAAATCAAAAAAACGTTAAAGGAACCGATTTCATGTGCCGATGTACCATATGCAATGAAAAGAAAAATGAAGATTTTCGACATACAGGATATTTTCAGGGATGATTCAAACCAGATAGAAAGGACGATAGAGAGGATAAAAAGAAGCAGGATACTTGGCCAATCAGGCGCCACCCAACCTCAACACAGCAAAAGCAAAAACCACGCGACAGCCGCTGGCCTCTAAAGGTTATTCATGTGCACAAGGGGGTCTGAGGTGGCACTCTGACGGCTTCTCGGATGTTCGTGCATCTTCTCTTTAGGGTGAATGACAAAAAAACAAGATCAAACGAACGTTGACCCTGAGAAAACAACGGCATTGCGGGTAGCCATTTTTTGAGAACCCCGGTTGGATTGTTCACTATCAGCCCAACCCGCAAAGGTCCGGTTGGATTGTTCACCATCAGCCCAACCCACAAAGGCCCAGTTGGATCGTTCACCATCAGCCCAATCCCGATCAACGGCCCGGCATTTCCTTTTTACGGAAGGCCGGGCCTTTCTTTTAGTACCTCTTTAGCACCCCTCAATCCGCATCTCGCAAGAAAATCGACATGTTTCCCCTTTTGCCAGCGCAAGGGGAGAGACAAAAAGGAAACTCGACCCCTGGTAGGTGCGCTCAAAACCTTCTTCGGACATTGATACAGTCATAAGCGGGAAAAACCACACGGCAACCGGTCGCGGAAAAGCAAATTTCGTGGTGATCTGATCCGAGTCATTTACCATCGAAAATGTAGTGATGCCTTCTTCCATGCCTGTTTCCGCTGGTTCCCTCCGTTTTTTCCCATTGAACAGGTAGTATCTTTCGTGGTCCCGGTCAGAGAAGAGAGTCATATTCCACTCAGCACCGAAAAGACACGAAACCGGCTCATCCTTACGGCAAGACAGTTGCCATTCAATCTGCACTTCTCCCTCTGTTCCAACACGAAGTTCTTTGTGAATGGTTACCGCGCTTGACCCCACCCATCCTTCTCGAGCCAGAGCAACCACACAACCATCTTCTTCGGTTGAGACCTTTTTTGCGAGATACCTCCCCTCAACACAATCACCCAGTTCCTGGTACTCACTTGATTCGTAGTCTTCCACGGAGGTTCCATCCGGCAGAAAATGATCCAGGAAAGAAGATCGTGTGTAACGATCATAAATAAGTGCCGCTTCAAGATTCTCATCCTTCGCGGCCGTCATCTCGTGAATTGACTGCGCCTTGGTTGCATCGTTTTCCTGGTCCCGGGCTACCTCCTTTACGCGCCGATGATATGCTTCATATCTCCTGGTCAGCACGTCACCCAGATTCAGGGCACGGGGAATATTGCTGAGTTCAAAGATCCCTCCTCCCCTGGCAGGCGAAATGCCAATGGAGAGATCGGGCGTCCGGATCAGAATTTCTTCCTCCCCGTCTTTGTCCATATCCACCTGCTGGACATCGAAGGTGGTTCCCTTCTCCCGGAGCATGCACTCCTGGGCCCGAAGCAGATTCTGGTAAATGGCCCGTCTCAGGTGTCCGAGATAGAGACCACCGAAAACCCCGTGCCAGTACGCGCAATTGCACTGGGCACGCCAGAGGTATTGGCTACCCTCAGAGTTTCGGGAAAGGGCATCGCTGAGGAAAAGCATCTTCTTGTGCATGCGGTTGGCTTCATCGTATTTTACCAGGAAGTTGTCCCAGATTCCCCCGCGCACAAACGGTCGCCACTCTTCCCACTGCCCGTTTTCCTTCAGGGAGGTAACGATATGTTCCAAGGCCTCACTCCGGCCGGCAGGAAGGGCCCACTCAGTCATTTCTTCATAGGATGCCTGCGGCAGATAGATGCGTCCTAAGGGATGCATATCGTCCACAACATCCCCCGGGGACTTGGTCTGGAGCCAGTCTCCGTTTTCTGTAACAGCCCTGAAAAAGTCGCGCAGCCAGCCTTTTTGTATGACCCATTCATTGGTTCCCGGCCAGAGCCCGAATTTTTCCCCGTCATCTCCATAGACAGCCACTTTTTTCCCTGTTTGTTCCAGGTGGCGGAGGTGTCCGATAGCCTCTTCCACCAGTTTAAAAGGAATCAGGTAGCGCATGATCATAGGCGTTGCCAAAAGGGAAAGCGTCTTGCCCTCTTTTTCCGTTACATAGGGACCGTAGATTTCGTCCGGCTTGAGCCCTGCATAATAGAAGTGGGTATCATCCACGATCGTATACTTAAGACCGCTATCCGCGAGAACTAAAGGAAGGCCCGGGTCCCAGATTCGTTCCGTGAGCCAGAACCCTTTCGGCCGACACCCGAAACGGGTTTCCAGGTAATCGTTCATCATTTCCACCTGGCCTCTTGCATCTCTCGCGGGGATGCTGGCCAGCAGGGGTTCGAAAAACCCTCCCGAAAGGAGCTCCACCTGGTTTCTATCAACCAGGCTTCCCAGGAGATCCAGGGTAGCGGGACGGTGTGCTTCTATCCATTCGAGGAGCGGTCCACTCATATGTACGCCGAGTCGAATGAGGGGGTTTTCTTTCAGGATCTCCAGGATGGGCTGGTACGATTGATTGCACGCCATTTCAAAGACATAATCAAAATTCCCAACCGGTTGATGGCAATGGATTGCAAACACAAGATTCAACATATTGGATCACCCTTTTTCTTTAGCAAATCATGGCGTTAACATATTAGCACAATATTTTGAAGAAGCGCTTACTGAGGCGTAAGGCTTAGGGCATAAGGCGTAAGGCATTGAGAGAGTGAGATCACTCTTTATATCATAAATCCCAATCGGTGGCCGAGAGTCCCAAAAGCCTTTGCCTGCTCCGGGGACAATCGCTCCATAAACCCTTCATTCGTGGAAAAATCCCAGTAGTAATTCTGACACTCCCAGAGACCCATCTCCAGGGAAAGCGCGTCGGCCATATCCAGAAATTGCGTCAGTATTGTCATGACGGCAGCTTCAGCACCCTCACCAATTTGGTGCATCAGGCCATTTACCAGATCCTTGCCCTTTTTTCTTGTCTCCGGATCATCCACCTGAAGGGAGCAGTTCCATCTCGACGCGTTCCGGATGACTTCCCTGATGGCGTTCACCTCCTCGGACATGGCCTCGGGCGTTTCAGGGAGCCCCAAAATGCGCACTCTTAGGAATATACGCAGAATATCCTCAAGACCACCAGGAAGCGGCTGCTTTATCTCTTCAGATATATCTTCAGATGGGGGGATCAATGAAAACAGAAACCGCAAGTCTTGTTCGCTTGCGCTTCGGCTCACCTGATCCATCATGTTACGGGCTGTGCTTTTCATGAGCATCTTCCGCGTTTCAGGGGCAATGTCATGGACCGTGTATGTTTCGCCGCCTCCTCCCTCACTCCTCACGTGGCACTCAAAATCAGCAGGGCTGTTTCCCCTCGCCGAAAAAGTGATTTTTTCGCCTTTTCCGGTCATTGGATCTGACACCAGGATCTCTCCTGTTGCCCCGCCCGGGTCCCGCATATGTTCATCCTTTTCTTGTACCGGCTGAACACGGCCCCTGAAAAATCCTTCTTCATGCCCACCATGGAACAATCGCGCAAAGACATGGTTTGCGGTAATCCGGCCGGCGGACATTCTCCTTTTTTTCACCAGCTCGTCAAAAATGGCAGTCCCGTCACCAAACGCAGGATCATTACTCCTGGCCCTTGAAATAATTGATAGGAAACCGCTCTCCAGGTCTGCGTGGGACCATCTTCTCACCAGGTTTATGGCCCTGTCCGCGTACATGAGAACCTGGGTCGCTTCCAGTCCCGCTATATCATCAAAAAACCAGCCGCAACTGGTATACATATAAAGGGCCATTCTCTGAGATTCCATGAGCTCAAATGCTCCGACCCTTTCGCCTCGATCAGGCTCCTTGATAAGATGCCTCTCAAGAAACCGGTCGCGGTTTTCCGGGGAAGGATCGAGCAGCACGAGGACATAGTCATCCCTCGCCGCCCACGGATCCTTGAATAGTTTTCCCCCCTGCTCTTCGAAAAGATCCGCGAGCTCCCCGGACAGCCAGTCCATGGCCTCCCTCAACGGACCCCTCCAGGCCTGATTCCATCCTTCCCGATGATTGATATTGCACCCGCAATCCGAACGCCATCGCTCTACGCCGTGAGCACAGCTCCAAGAAGTGTTCTCAAGGATCCTTACCTCTTCTTCCGGGGGAAAATCTTCCAGAAAACAGGCATAATTGGTAAGTTCCATCTCCCCCTGTTGCTCCAAATGATCAAAAAGCCAGGCAAGCGCCATGTCCCCGAACTTGAAATGATGCCCGTATGATTCGCCGTCCGTCGCAATATTCACCAGGCGGGCACGTTCCCTTTTAGCCCCATTACCTTTTTCAAGGCGAGCAAGAAAATCGCTCCCTGATGCGAGAATTTTTTCATAGGCCACAGCCTTGGAGAGTTCCGGGTCAAAAAAGAAGACATCGATGAAAGGCGATTGACCTCCCCGCGGAAAGACGCGATAGGCCCTTGTGGTGTCGATGTCCCCACCGGACACATCCTTCCATGCTTTGGCGGAATCCCCGAGGGCCCTTACCGCCCCGGCCTGTGTGGGTGCCAGCACCGTAAACCGGACTCCCTCCTCTGCCATGAGCGCAAGACTTTCCGAATCAAGCGCGGTCTCAGCCAGCCACATCCCTTCAGCAGGACGACCGAATCGTCGGGCGAAGTCTGCGAGGCCCCATCGGATCTGGGTCCGTTTGTCTCGCGTGTTGGCAAGGGGCATAATAATGTGATTGTAAACCTGGGCCATGGCATTTCCATGACCATCGTAGCGCCTGCGGCTGGCTTGGTCGGCTGCCAATATCTCTCCATAAATCCATGGATGGGCTTTTTCGAGCCACGAGAGCAACGTCGGTCCAAAATCAAAATTCATGTATTCATAGTTATTCACGAGCTTCAGGATTCGTCCTTCATCCGCCTCAAGTCTGGCCCTGGTATTGGGCCCGTAGCACTCCCGGGTGACCCGTTCGTTCCAGTCGTGGTAAGGATATGCTGAAGGTTGATATTCTATCATTCCCAACCAGGGATTCTCCCGGGGAGGTTGATAGAAATGCCCGTGTATGCAAAGGTGTTTTCCGCTCATGTGTCTGTACCGCGTCTGTGTCTCATTGCTCTCTCGAAAATCTCCAGATACTGCCTTGCCGATTTCCGCCACGAAAAATCCTGCCCCATCCCCTCTCGCATCATGGCCTGCCAGTAGTCCGCGTCTTTGTAGACCGTGTTGGCTCGCTCTATTGCTGCCACAAGAGCATCAGGATCAAAGTCCTTGAACTTGAATCCCGTACCGGGAAAGCGCCGTTCTTTCGGATCCTGGACCGTGTCATTGAGTCCACCGGTGGCCCGCACAACAGGAACACTCCCATATCTGAGAGCATACATCTGGGTGAGCCCGCAGGGTTCATAGAGGGAAGGCACCACAATACTGTCTGAACCGGCATAAATCCTGTGCGCGAGAGATTCGTCAAACCCACTGATGAACCTGAAATGTGGTTGGTTGTTTTCCTGAAGAGCGGAAAATGCCTTTTCATATTCAGCTTCACCGGACCCAAGGAGCACCAACCCCACATCCAATCCGAAGAGTTTTTCTGCCGCCCCCAACAAGAGATCGCATCCCTTTTGAGAGACAAGCCTGCTCACCATGCCGAGAAGGGGCCTGTTCACCAGCCTCATGGGCAGCCCCGTTTCTTTCAAGAGCTCGTTCTTGCACTGCTCCTTGCCTGAAACGTCTTGCCGGGAATAATTGGCCTGCAGGTGAATATCTTTTTCAGGATTCCATTCTTTCTCGTCTATCCCGTTCAAGATGCCGAAAAGTCGTTTTTTGATACTTCTCAAAAGGCCGTCGAGGCCGCACCCGAATTCCCTGGTCTGGATCTCTTGAGCATACGTCGGGCTGACCGTGGTCACGGCATGGGCGTAGACGATCCCTGCTTTGAGCAGGCTCATCTGTCCGTAATACTCAAGACCGTCCATACGATAATATTTGTCCGGGAGGCCGATGAGCGCGATGTTTTCCGGCGGTACCAGCCCCTGGTACCCCAGGTTGTGGATGGTGAAGACGCCTGCCGCTCCGGGGAAGGCTCCCTCATCCAGGAGCGCCATGAGCAAACCTGTCTGCCAGTCATTGGCCAGAATGATATCGGGATGGTAATCAAGCGTCCGACAGAGGAGGGGGATGGTTCGGGAGAAAAAGATGAAACGCTCACGGCTGTCAAAGTACTCCCCCTCGGACGTCCCGTAAATTTCTGAGCGATCAAAAAATTCATCCCGCCGAACCAGGAAAATGGGAATCCCCGGGTTCACTTGAGTTTCCAGTACGTCCGCAGGAACGTGCTTTTGCCCAAGCTTCACCGGGATCCCTTTTGCCGCCATCGCCGGCTTTTCAGCATTTTCAAGGGCTTTCCGGTATGCGGGCATCACCAGGGATACCTCACAACCAAGTTCCTGAAGTGCTGTAGGCAGAGCCCCCACAACGTCACCTAGGCCCCCTATTTTTGCCAGGGGCGCCGCTTCAGACGCGGCAATAAGGACACGCATATGTTTTTCCTCTCGTTGAGCTGATGGTATTCATGTTCTGTAAGGCCTGTCAGATTGTCAATAAAATAATGATATCTGCGACAACTCTTCCTTGATATTCTTCATCTTTTTGATAGGATACCCGACACATCGAAGAATGGAGCGTCAGCACCAATGGAAAAAAAGGAATGGCAGGAAAAGGGAAAAGGGCACCGGGAACGGTTGCGCACAAGATTCGAAGAAGGCGGCCTTGAACGATTTTCAGATGAGGAAGTTGTGGAGTTCCTCCTCACGCTGGGAACTCCCAGGAAAGACGTAAAAACTGCCGCACGGGAAGCGATACATCGGTTCGGGAGTCTTTCCCAGGTGCTTTCAGCTCCTCGCGACAAACTCCTCCAGATCAAGGGGATCGGCCCGAAGAACGCCCTGTACATGGGGCTTGTCCACCAGGTGGCTGGGCGATATTTGCGCGACCGCGCAAAACAGAAACCCTTTTTTGGGTCTTCAAGTGCGGTATTTGATTACCTCTTCCATTCCATGCGAGACCTCAAGCGGGAGGTGTTCAAGGTGCTCTTTCTCGACCGTAAGAACCAGTTGCTGGCAGATGAAGACGTCTTTCTCGGGAGCCTTACCGGCAGTGCCGTTTATCCCAGAGAGATCATAACCCTGGCCCTTGAATACAAGGCCGCGGCACTCGTCTTTGTGCATAACCACCCCTCGGGTGATCCAACGCCTTCCCCGGAAGACCGCAGGCTGACCAGGGACCTCCTCTGGGCCGCAAAGCTCCTCCTCATTCAGGTCTTGGACCATATCGTTATCGGGGACAACCGCTATTACAGTTTCGCTGATGAAGGTCTGATAAAACGATTCTCGGATCAGTATGAAGAACGTCTTTCTCCAGGCATTGCGCCTTGACATGGGAAAGAAAAAAAGAAATCATAGGAGCCAGTTTCAAAATATTCACCGAGGTCACTGCGACATGTTTTTCATGATCGAGAAATCTGCGGAATCATAAGGACAGGCGAGAGTGGCGGAACTGGTAGACGCGCTGGATTTAGGATCCAGTGGAGCAATCCGTGGGGGTTCGAGTCCCCCCTCTCGCACCATCCCTTAACCCTTTCCCATGCACCTCCCATCGGGGTCACAATAGAAAAAACTCACCTGTTCCCACAATCTATCTATGGAGGGGCACGATTTTAGGAAATATTTCGAATTTCTGGCGACAAAATTTTGGCGGTGAGTTCGGGGCAGATCATTGTCATTGATGACGATTTCGACGATCTTTAA
>Ga0307441_1000524_pt1 | contig 13640 bp, 10 predicted proteins | sample SalMarWE160420MG_FD_202149 | JGI IMG/M metagenome (GOLD analysis project Ga0307441, IMG submission 202149) | Salt marsh sediment microbial communities from the Plum Island Ecosystem LTER, Massachusetts, United States - WE1604-20 | ecosystem: Environmental > Aquatic > Marine > Intertidal zone >... | reverse complement strand
GCACTCTGCTAACCCATGAAGGGGACGTATAGGGTGTGACACCTGCCCGGTGCTGGAAGGTTAAGGGGAGGCGTGCAAGCGCCGAACTGAAGCCCCAGTGAACGGCGGCCGTAACTATAACGGTCCTAAGGTTAACTACCGCTAGCCTTAGTAAAACCGAACTGTATGCGGGGAACTCCTCTACAGCCGTGCGGTACTAACGGGCCTTCGGGCGCCGCAGTAAGAATCCGCCGGACATGGGGACAATCCGCAGGGAAGGCTTGGTCGAGTGCCAAGAACCCTCAGAGGCTATACGTTCGGGGTCGACAGATGAAGTTGGAGGCACAGTGGATCGCCGGCTTCGTCGATGGTGAAGGGTGTTTCCACGTTGGGATCGCCCGCCACGACGACATGACGACGGGAGTGCAAGTGCTCCCCGAGTTCACGGTGGTCCAGCATGAGCGGGACGCGAAGTTGCTGCACGCGCTGAAGGCGTACTTCGGCTGCGGCGTCGTCCGCTCGAACCACGGTGACCGACTGGCGTTTCGCGTTCGCGATCGCCGGTGCCTGGTTGACGTGATCGTTCCCTTCTTCATGCGGCATTCTCTGAAGTCGAGCAAGCACGTGGACTTCTTGAAGTTCAGGCGCGTACTGCTTGCGATGGAGGATGGCCGGCATCTGACGGAGGAGGGCGTCGAAGAGATTCGGCGAATCTCCGCGCAGATGAATCGCCGTCGACCAAGATAGAGTCCGGCCCTCCTGGAAACAGGAAGGGAGTGACCGAGCGAAATTCCTTGTCAGGTAAGTTCTGACCTGCACGAATGGTGTAACGACTGGAGCGCTGTCTCAACCAGAGACTCGGTGAAATTGAACTGGCCGTATAGATGCGGCCTACCCGCAGCAGGACGAAAAGACCCCGTGGAGCTTTACTACAGCTTGATGTTGACGTTTGGACTGGTCTGTGTAGGATAGGTGGGAGACTGTGAAGCCGGGCCGCTAGGCTCGGTGGAGTCAACGGTGAAATACCACCCTGATTGGTTCGAACGCCTAACCTGCGCCCGTGATCCGGGCGGGGGACAGCGTTAGGTGGGTAGTTTGACTGGGGCGGTCGCCTCCCAAAGCGTAACGGAGGCGCGCAAAGGTTCCCTCAGCACGGTCGGAAATCGTGCATAGAGCGCAAGGGTACATGGGAGCTTGACTGCGAGACGTACATGTCGAGCAGGGACGAAAGTCGGCCCTAGTGAACCGGTGGTACCTCGTGGAAGGGCCATCGATCAACGGATAAAAGTTACCCCGGGGATAACAGGCTGATACCGCCCGAGCGTTCACAGCGGCGGCGGTGTTTGGCACCTCGATGTCGGCTCGTCATATCCTGGGGCTGAAGAAGGTCCCAAGGGTCCGGCTGTTCGCCGGTTAAAATGGCACGCGAGCTGGGTTCAGAACGTCGTGAGACAGTTCGGTCTCTATCCGCTGCGGGCGTAGGAAAGTTGAGGAGAGCTGTTCCTAGTACGAGAGGACCGGAATGGACACACCTCTGGTGTCTTAGCTGTCGCACCCGCGGCACATGCTAAGTAGCCATGTGTGGAACGGATAAGCGCTGAAGGCATCTAAGCGCGAAGCCGACTCCAAGATGAGCTTTCCCATCCCCTTGTGGGAGTAAGACCCCCGGAAGACCACCGGGTTGATAGGCTGGAAGTGTAAGCACGGCAACGTGTTTAGCTGACCAGTACTAATCGGTCGAGGACTTAACCTTTTGCGGACTCATGCGAGTTTGCAGGCCTCCGCTCTGAGGCGCTCCTGTTCCCTGTCACTATCTTTCCTCTTCGTGCTCGTAGCGGCGTGGACCCACCCGATCCCATTCCGAACTCGGAAGTTAAGCACGCCAGCGCCGATGATAGTTGGGGGGCAGCCCCCTGCGAAAGTAGGTCAGTGCGAGGAGGTTATCTTCGTCAGGCAGCGCAGGTCTAAGGCTTCGGCCTTAGGCCTCTTGCCATGCGGGAGTAGCTCAGCTGGTAGAGCACTACCTTGCCAAGGTAGCTGTCGCGGGTTCGAATCCCGTCTCCCGCTCCAAGGACTGCGCCGTTCACGGCGGCGCTCGACCGGCCCTCGCCACCAGGCGGGGGCCGGTTCTGTTGCGACGACGCTCGCGCCGGGCCGGCAACACGCTGCGCGTGCTCGAGGGCGCGCAGCGGCTCGACGTCGTGCCTCCGCCGACGCCCGCGCGCGTGTCCCCCGCCCGCGTCCGGTGCCCTTCCGAACACGCACCTGACGGCGGCTTCGTTGAGAGCCCCTGACGCGCGCTCGAGAACCTAGCCGATCGATCCCCCGCGAGGATGCCGCAGGGGGGCCGCGCCCGGAGCGCCCGGAACGCGTCGGCGCTCAGCTGCCGGCGACCCGCCGCGTCTCCTGCCCGGCATCGGCGCGCGAACGGCTGGGGAAGAAGAGGAGTGCCAGCGCGAGGGCGGCGTTGAGGTAGGGCACGAACACCAGCCCGGAGATGAGGATGGACGCGCCCATGTCGCGAAGGCGGCCGATCAGCTGCGCCTGGATCACCACCAGCACCACGATGAGGACGCCGACGAAGATGAGGGCCTCGGTCGGCTGGTGCGTCCGCACGACCTGCCAGCGCCACCATAGGACCGGCGCCGAGATGGCAACGCTCAAGAAGAGGCGCAGGGCGTACTCCTTCCGCCCGACGTCGCGGGTGTACGGGAAGAGCGCGTCGAACATGTGCATCCGCCTCCACCTGCCGGGGGGACGTTCGTCCCGGCATGCCCCAGTATGCCGAACGAACGGCCGTTAGCGCGGGATGACAAATGTCCCGCCGGCGCGATGGGCAAGGGGCGCGGCGCCAGCTCCTCCGGCACGGCTCCTCCGGCACGGCTCCTCCGGCACGGCTTGTCCGGCACGGCTTGTCCGGCACCGCTTGTCCGGCACGGCATCTCCGGTGCCGTTCTCCCGGCTTTGGGCGCCGTCAGGTGCAGCCGTGTCACCGAAGCCGATCTTCCGGGATGTTGTCCCTGAGACAACCATTGTAGGATGTTCACTACGGTGATCCATGCGCCCGGCCCGTTCGTGGGCATCCCGCCACTTAGCCAAGAAAATGCGGTCCACCGGAGGGTGGGCAGGCATCTAAGGAGGAACGTATGAAGAAGGCTTTTGGCCTGGCATTCATCGTCGCGCTCGTGTCGGTCTTCGGCGCGACCATTGCGTTCGCCCAGGCGAACTTCCTTGCAGGGGTCGTCACCGATACGGGCGGCATCGACGACCGATCGTTCAACGCCTCGGCATGGCAGGGCCTCCAAGAGGCCAAGGCGGCGTACGGAATCAACATCCAGTACCTGCAGTCCACGAACCAGAGCGACTACGCGCCCAACATCCAGGCGTTCCTCCAGAAGAAGGCCAACCTCATCGTGACGGTCGGCTTCCTGATGGGCGACGCGACGAAGGCGGCCGCGGCCGCCAATCCGAACCAGAAGTTCGCGATCGTCGACTACTCGTACGACCCGGCGATTCCGAACGTTCTCGGGCTGATCTACAACACCAACCAGGCGGCATTCCTCGGTGGCTACCTGGCTGCGGCGATGTCGAAGTCGGGCACCGTGGGCACCTTCGGCGGCATGAAGATCCCGACGGTCACGATCTACATGGACGGATTCGTCGCCGGCGTCCGCTACTACGACCAGCACATGAACAAGTCGGTCAAGGTGCTCGGCTGGGATCCCGAGAGGAACGAAGGCACCTTCACCAACGACTTCACCAATCAGGCGAAGGGCAAGACGGTCACCGAAGCGATGATGAACCAGGGTGCCGACATCATCTTCCCTGTCGCCGGCTCGGTGGGTCTGGGCGCCGCCGCCGCGGTGCAACAGCATGACGCCGCGTCGCCGAACAACGCGGCCTACATGGAGTGGGTCGACACCGACGGGTGCGTCTCCGCCCCGCAGTACTGCAGCCTGTTCATCACCAGCGTCACGAAGGGGATCGCCAGCTCGGTCAAGGCTGCCGTCAACGAGGTCATGGACGGCACCTTCAAGGGCGGCAACTACGTCGGAACGCTCGAGAACGGCGGCACCGGGCTCTCGCCCTTCCACGACTTCGAGAGCAAGATCCCTGCTTCGGTGAAGTCGGAGCTTCAGACCCTGAAGCAGGGGATCATCGACGGCAGCATCTCCGTCGACCCGAAGTCCTATCCCGCTCCGTGACGACGGGCCTGACCACGCGCGCTGGACGCGATGCGACTTGAGCTGAAAGGCATCACCAAGCGGTTCGGCGAGCTGGTCGCCAATGACGGCATCGACCTCACCGCCGAGGGGGGCGAGATCCACGCCCTCCTCGGCGAGAACGGGGCCGGTAAGACAACGCTCATGAACGTCCTCGACGGCCTGTACAGGCCGGACGAGGGCGCCATTCTCATCGACGGCGAGGCCGTCCGCTTCGACGATCCCGGTGATGCGATCGAAGCGGGCATCGGGATGGTGCATCAGAACTTCATGCTCATCCCGGTCTTCACGGTGGCCGAGAACGTCATGCTCGGGTTCGAGCGCACGCGCCGCTTCGGCTTCCTCGACCGGCGACGGGCCCGCTCGGAGATCAAAGAGCTGTCGGCGCGCTTCCGGTTGGAGGTCGATCCGGACGCGCTCGTCGGCGAGCTATCGGTCGGGCAACAGCAGCGTGTCGAGATCGTCAAGGCGCTGGCGCGCGAGGCGCAGGTGCTCATCCTCGACGAACCCACGGCGGTGCTCACGCCGCAGGAGATCCAGGAGCTGTTCCGGGTGATGCGCTCTCTGCGCGAGTCGGGGAGGACGATCCTCTTCATCACGCACAAGCTCAAGGAGGTGCTCGAGGTGGCCGACCGGATCACGGTCATCCGCCTCGGCAAGGTGATCGGAACGACGCGGCCGAGCGAAACCGACGAGTCGCGGCTCGCCTCGATGATGGTGGGTCGCGGCGTGGAGCTGCAGGTGACGAAGGGCCCGCCTTCGCCGGGAGAGCCGGTGCTCGAGGTTGAGGGCCTGGAAGCGCTCGACGATTCGGGGCAGGTTGCCGTGGACGGAGTTTCTCTGACCGTGCACGCCGGTGAGATCGTGTCGGTTGCCGGCGTGCAGGGCAACGGTCAGACGGAGCTCGCCGAGGCGCTCATGGGGCTGGCCACGGTGGTCGCCGGCACGGTCCGCATCGCGGGCAGGGACGTGACCGGGGCTCCGCCCAAGGACGTCCTTCGCTCGGGGGTGGGCAACGTACCGGAGGACCGCCAGCGCGACGGCCTGGTGGGTAGCTTCACCGTCGCCGAGAACCTCATCCTCGACGTGTTCGACGAGGCGCCCTACTCGCGTCGCGGCGCGCTCGACTGGGACCGGATTCACGCCACGGCCGAGGAGCGCATGAAGGAGTTCGACATCCGCGCGAGCAGCATCAACGCGACGGCCGCGACGCTGTCGGGCGGCAATCAACAGAAGCTCATCGTCGCCCGCGAGCTGTCGCGCGATATCCGCCTGATCATCGCCTCGCAGCCGACTCGCGGTCTCGACGTCGCCTCGATCGAGTACGTCCACCGGAGGCTGGTAGCGGCACGCGACGCAGGCGCGGCGGTGCTTCTGATCTCCGCCGAGCTCGACGAGGCGATGCAGCTTGCCGATCGCATCGTCGTCATGTATCGGGGACAGTTCGTCGGCCCCTATGCGCAGACCGAAGTCTCGAGGGAGCAGGTCGGTTTCCTGATGGCCGGAGGCAGCCCCGCGGAGGTCGTGGCCGGAGGCGCGGGATGACAGGCGCGCCGCCCGGGCCGGGCGCCGGTTCAGGGGCAGGAGGATCCGTCGTCGCCAGGATCGCCCGCTTCTTCCTCAGCGGCAACGTCGTCATCGTCACCTTCCTCGCCTTCGTGAGCGCGCTCTTCATCGGGGCGATCATCATCGTCGTGGCAAGCCCGGACGCGGTGGCCGCCTGGGGTCGCTTCGGCCATGCGCCGGGCGCCGCCTTCGCGCAGAGCTGGCACGTGATCGCGACCGCCTACTCGGCGCTCTTCATCGGCTCGATCGGGAGCCCGCGCGGCATCGTGGACGCGATCGCGAGCGGAAGCGGCCAGAGGCTCTCGAATGCCTTCTATCCGTTGTCGGAGACGCTGGTGGCGACCACGCCGCTGATGATGTCGGGTCTGGGCATCGCGCTCGCCTTCCGGGCAGGGCTGTTCGACATCGGGGGTCAGGGCCAGCTCATCCTGGGAGCGCTCGGGGCGACCCTGGCCGGCTTCCTCGTGCCGGGGCTGCCGATCTATTTGCACTTGCCTCTGGCGATTCTCTTCGGCGCGGCCTTCGGTGCCGCCTGGGGCTTCATTCCCGGCATTCTGAAGGCGCGAACGGGCGCGCACGAGGTCATCACCTCGATGATGCTCAACTATGTCGCCCTGAACCTGCTCACCTTCCTGCTCACGACGGCACTGTTCCAGGCGCCGCCGCGCTACCAGCCCGTCTCGAAATCGGTCGCAGCCACGGCGCGCCTGCCCCACCTGGCAGGGCCCTCTCTGCGCGTGAACCTCGGCATCATCCTGGCGGTGGCCTGCATGGTGGGGGTGGCCTGGCTCCTGCAGCGAAGCACGCTGGGCTTCAAGTTCCGGATGCTCGGGGCCAACCGCGAGGCGGCGCGCGTCGCCGGCGTGAACATCAGCCTGCAGTACGTGCTCGCGATGACGCTGGCGGGAGCGATCGTGGGGCTCGCCGGCACCTTCATGGTGCTCGGGGTCGACTACAAGGTCGCCGCGGGGTACGGGGGCACCATCGGCTTCGACGGGATCACGGTCGCCATCCTCGGTCAAGGGAATCCCTACGGCGTCGGGCTGTCGGCGCTCCTCTTCGGGGCCTTCGCGGCCGGCGGCCGCACGATGCAGCTCGACGCGAACATCCCGCTGCAGCTCGTGCAGGTGTTGCAGGCGGTCCTGGTGCTGTTCGTGGCGGCGCCCGGCGTCATCCGCACCATCTTCCGCATCCGCGTGCGCGGAGCCGGTCGAGTCTTCGGAGGTTGGTCCGGATGAGCGACGCCGAACGTACGTCGAGCGGCAAACGCGAGCTGCGCAAGGACCTGGCGTCCATCCGCCGGCGGGGGCTGGCGATCGCACTGCTGGTGCTCGCGGCGATCGATCTGCTGGTGTTCGCCCGGACGACCTCCTCCGCATCGATGACGGTCTTCGAGCTCAGCGCTCCGCCTGCCATCCCGGTGCCGCCCATCCACATACCGGTGCTCGCCACGCTCCTCGCCATCGGGATCGCCTGCGTCCTACTTGCCGTGCTGCAGGTCCTGTGGAAGGGGAATCAGCGAACCTATCTCCTGCTCGGCATCGGCCTGGCGCTCTCGGGGATCGCCTTCCTGGCCTGGGCTGGGCAGGGTGAAAGGGTCGACGTGGAGGGGCTCCTCACGACCTCGCTCATCGAGGCGGTGCCGCTCACCCTCGGGGCCCTCTCCGGGCTGTTGTGCGAGCGTTCGGGCGTGATCAACATCGCGATCGAGGGGCAGTTCCTCATCGCGGCCTTCGTCGGAGCGCTGGTCGGAAGCGCGACCGGCAACCTCTGGATCGGGCTGCTCTGCGGTGCACTCGCAGGGGGCGTCGTCGGGCTGATCCTCGCCGTGTTCACCATCACCTACCGGGCGGACCAGATCATCGTAGGCGTCGTCATCGATGCCTTCGCGTTGGGGCTCACGACCTTCTTCCTGCTGAGCCTGCTCGTTCCCAAACAGATGACGCTCAACAGCCCGGCCGTCTTCGGACCGATCCCTATTCCACTCCTGGACAGGATCCCCATCATCGGGCCGCTGATCTTCGACCAGAACATCATGGTCTACCTCACCATCATCATCCTGGTGCTCGTGCAGGTCACGCTATTCCAGACGCGCTGGGGTCTGCGGGTACGGGCGGTCGGCGAGCATCCGCGCGCGGCCGAGACGGTGGGGATCAAGGTGCTGCGGGTACGCTACCGCAACGTCATCCTGGGCGGCATCGTCGCCGGTATCGGCGGCGCCTCCTTCACGATCGGTTCGACCGGCCAGTTCGCCCACAACATGACCGCGGGTCTCGGCTACATCGCCCTCGCGGCGATGATCTTCGGGCGCTGGCGCCCCCTCGGCGCGCTGGGCGCGGCCATCCTCTTCGGGTTCTTCGATGCGCTGCAGTTCACCCTGTCGGCGCTGAACGCGCCGATCCCCTCCAACTTCCTGTCGATGTTCCCCTACCTGGCGACGATCCTGGCGGTTGCAGGGCTCGTGGGCCGGGTGGTGCCGCCGGCGGCCGACGGGCAGCCCTACGCACGTGAATGACGTGGACTCCGCCTTTGCGGGCGGTCGTCGTGCCGGCGTCTTTGTGAGGCGTGCGGGCGAGGCGGTTGACGGCGGTTGGCGGCGTCGGCCGGCGGGGCCGCCAACCGTGCATTCCGCGTCCTCGACGTAGCTCTGGATGGCGTCGCCGTGCTCATCGATGCGGCATCGACCGCGCGCCTGGGAGAGGCCGGCGCCGTGATCGGGCAGGTGCCGTCCCCGACTCAGCTCCGTGCCTTCGCTGCGGGCGCGCGCCGGGATCGTCGCAGTCTCGTGGTGGGCGCGCTCATCCACGACGACGAGGGAAGGATCTTCGTGCAACGCCGCAGCCTGACGCGCGCGCTCTACCCGGGATGCTGGGATGTGGTCGGTGGCCATGCCGAGCCCGGCGAGGGCGTGGAGGCGGCGCTTGCGCGCGAGGTGCTGGAGGAGACGGGCTGGCGGCTCGCCGCCCTGGAGGAGGTCGTGGAGGTCCTCGACTGGGAGGCGAACGGCGAGCCCAAGCGCGAGATCGACGTGCTGGCGCGCGTGACCGGCGACCTGGCGCACCCGCGTCTGGAGGTCGGCAAGCACACCGCGGCGCGCTGGATCTCGGCGAGCGAGCTGCCGCTGCTGCTCGAGCGGCGCGATCCCGACGACGTGTTCATCCACGATGTGGTGGCGAGTGCGTTCGTTGCGCTGGCCCGGCGCACCTGAGCCCTACGCGCCGACGCCCCTGTGCGGCGCGCGCCGGCGCCGCCGGGCCGGAGCGGCCCACCCCGGCGCCTTCCGAGCCGGCGTGCGGCAGCCGGCACGAGGGGCGCCGGCCGATGCGCCGGCCGGGTCGCCGGCGGCCGCCGACGCACGCTCCGGGCGCGTCCGGCATGTGCGCGGTGCACGGCGCCGGCGGCGTCGGACGTAACTCAAGCGGGTCTAACCGTCCGTTAACGAGGGTTCGACATACTCCACGCATGCCTGCCCACGAAGTCACTCTCCCAATCCCGTGGAGCGCGTCGTGACCACCAGTACGACGCGCGCGCAAGGCACGGGGCCCCTGCGCCGCGCCGAGCTCCACCCTGGCGACATCGCCGGCCTGCTGCTCTTGAGAGTCGGGCTGGGCGGTGTGCTGGTCTGGTTCGGTGCGGCCGAGCTCCATAGCCCCGGAGCATGGGCCGTGTACGTTCCGCACATGTTCCACGCCGTCGAGTCGCCGCTGATGTTCGTCCACGCGACCATGCTGCTGCTGACGGGCGCGTTCCTGGCCGTGGGCATGTTCCACCGCCTCGCCGCCTGGCTGGGTGGCCTGATCCTGTTGGCCATCCTCGGCGCGCTGGTCTTGACGGGCGCCATCGACAGCGTCTTCGTGCGCGATATCGGGCTGGCCGCGGCCGCCTTCGCGCTGGCGTTGTCGCCGACCGCGGCGCGGTTGCCCGGCATCGACCGCTGGCTGGCGACGAGACCCCAGCGCGCCTACCTCGTGCCCGCGCTGTCCTACGCCGCGCTTCTGGCCGTGGTGGTGGGCGTGCTGGCGGCGACCTCGGTGTCTCCGAGCGGTTCCAGCCAGGCGCTCAGCAACCTCGGCGGCATCAACGGCGGCGTGTCGACCCTGGGCGGCGCCTCGACCGTCAGCAGCCCCGCCTCGACCGTCAGCAGCCCCGCCGGCGGCACCGCGCCGGCCGCCGCGACCGGCATCGGCACGCTGGGTGGAAACGTCACCTCGGGCCACGCCGTCGCGACCGGAAAGAGCGCCCACTGACCCGACACGAGCGCCCGGCGCCCGGCGCCCGGCGTCCGTAACCAGACCCATCCCAGGTCGACGCAGAGCCGTCGCCCCCCAAGGAGTGCATTCGTGAATCAGGTCCGTTTGGTCCCTCGTCTTCTGCCTCTCACCGCCCTTGCGCTGGCGTTCCTGGCGGTCCCGGCCGCCTTCGCCCAGGGTGCGAACGCGAAGCAATCCCAGTGCCGCAACCTCAAGCAGACGCAGTACTGGCAAGTGGCCTACCAGATCGGGCCGCTACCCAACCCGGTACCCGCCATCACGCAGCAGGCCACCGACGGCTTCACGATCAACAGCAACAAGAACGCCGACGGTACCATCACCATCGACATCGAGCGGACCGGCCAGTCCGATGCCGAGACCAACGAGAAGCCCGATCAGGACGACATCAAGGTCAATGCCGCCAAGCAGCGACTGTACTTCCTGGAGGGCCAGGCAGGCGATGATGCCTACGGCATCGACACCCACCTCAACGACGAAGCTGTCGTGCTCACCGACCTGAACGGCTGCATCCTGCAGTAGCGGCGGCACGGCGGCATGATGCGGAGCCCGCGAATGCGGCCCGCGCCCCCTTTCCAGGGCGCTCCGACTCGGCGACGAGCGGGGCGCCTCTTCGTGTGCTCGGGTGCGGCGTCAGGGGGTGGGATCGGCGAAGCGCCCCGGGTACAGGGCCTCGTACACGGCCACGTTCACCATCACCGCCTGCATGTACTCGCGCGTCTCATAGGAGTCGATGTCGCGGTACAGGTTGTTCATGTTGCCGTCGACGCTGGGGCTGGCCAGCAACTGCCCGATGTAACCCTGGCCCCGGTTGTACGACGACACGGCCAGCTCGAGGCTGCCGTCGAACTGCCGCTTGAGGTAGCCGAGGTAGTAGGTGCCGTAGCGGATGTTGGCCTCGGGATCGAAGGGGTCGGCCGGCTGGCCGTCTCCCTGAAGCTGGCCCAGCCAGTCCCAGGTCGGCTTGGTGACCTGCATCAGGCCGATGGCGTCCGAGCGTGACACGGCCACGGGGCTGAACGCCGACTCCTTGCGCATGACCGACCACACCAGGACGGGCGACACGCCCGCCGCCGCCGCCCGCCGCTCCACGGTAGCGGCGTAGGCCGTCGGGTAGGCGATCCGCCACACCTGCAGCGAGCGGCTGCCGCGCCTTATCAGCAGCCTTGCGGCGTACACGCTCTGGCGGTACTCGCCCAGGCTCTGAAGCATCTGAGCTACGTGCACCACGGCCGGCTCCGCACTGGCGGCGGGCGGCACAGGGGCGTCGGTGGTCGCGCCGAGCGCGCGCAGCTCGAACAGGAGCTCGCCGACGGCCGCCGACGGGTCGTGGACGGCGACCAGCGCCTCGGCGAGGCGCAGGGTGTCGGAGAAGGCCTGCGCCTGGGCGCGCGGCAGGCCGGCGGCGGCCGCCTCCACCGCCGACTGGACGTCGGTCAACGGGTTGCCGAGCCCGGTGGCGCCGCTGCGTGCGGCTGCCACCCGGCCGCTCGGCACCGCGGCCGGCGCCGGCCTGGGCACGTCGAGCAGCCTGCCGAGCTTGAGCGCGAAGAAGCTGTCGGCCGGGATCAGGCCCTTGGCGGTGCCGGCGGTGGCCGTCATGCCGAGTCGCTCGGCGAGGACGTAGGCGCGGTAGGCGGCGTCGTCGGCGTAGCTGGACCCGCCGCGGGCGATGCTCAGGTAGATGGGGATGGCGTCGGCGTAGCGCTGCTTGGCTTCCAGCATGCCCGTGGCCCGCCACATGTCGTCGGCGCGGCCCGTTCGCAGCAGCAGCCTCACGGCGGTGTCCACGTCGCCGTGCTTGTTGGCGATGAGCGCACGGCCGTACAGGGCGCTGGCGCCGGTGAGGCGCTGGAACAGGGCGTCGGCCTCGTCGTAGCGGCCCAGGTAGAACAGGGTCCAGGCGAGGCCGGTGCGGGCGTCGAGGTTGCTCGGCTCCGCCGCGACCCACTGCCGGTAGGCGGGCAGCGCCTTGGCGTAGTTGTCGAGGTCGAGCTGGGCCTCTGCCTCGACCGGCGGATCGGACAGGCCGCGCAGCGCCGCCAGCGCCTGCTGGTACATGCGCGCGTCCAGAAGGTCGCGGGCCAGCTGCCGGCGGTCGTTGACGAGGCGCTCGAGCCCGGCCGCAGCGCCGGCGAGCGGCAGCGCGGCCTTGTAGTAGGCGATCGCCTCGGCGGTGACCCCTGCCGCCTCCGCGGTCTGCGCCGCTTCCAGGTGCAGCGCGTGACTCTCGTCGCGGGCCAGCGGATCGTGGATGCGCAGCGCCAGGGCGCGGCGATAGTAGCTCAGGCGCGTGACCGCGTCGATGGTCTTCCAGCGCGCCAGCTCGAGCGAGGCGCGGTAGGCGAGGTATCCGTCCGTGCCCGCCGCGAGCTTCTGCAGCGCCAGGGCGTCGCCGCTCCTCACGGCATCGCGGAAGCTCGCGAAGGGCCGCAGCGGCGCGGCGGCGTAGGGATCGTAGACGGCGATCTGCTGGGCGTCCGCCGCCGGCAGCTGGCCGCGCAGTCCGACGCCGCCCAGAAGGAGCCCGCCCGCCGCCAGGAACGACACGAGGAGTAGGCGGCACGGCGGCATGGAACGAGTCTAAGGCGGGGTTCGCTGCGGCGCTGCGAGGTCGTTCAAACGTGGCCGGAGTTCTCGAGGACGGTCCCGGACAGGGCCGGGAAAGTGCCCGGCTCGGACCGGCAATTGAGCCACTTACACTCACGTATTTTGCGGCGCCCGCTAAAGCTATGGTAGGGTGCCTATTGGTCAGTTAGACCCAGCTGCCAAGTTTGACCGTACATCCTTTCGGCAGACGCATCTGTCCGTTCCACGTGCTCGTCACGCAGGGAGGTAACCGTGAAGAGACTGACCATCGTCTTCGTTGCCCTAGGCATGCTGTTCGGCGGCATCAGCTTCGCCCAGCAGTACAAGAACTCGACCCCCATCCGCGTCGGCTCCAAGCAGTTCGCCGAGCAGAAGATCCTCGGCAAGATGATCGTCGAGGCGCTCCGCGCAAACGGCTATCAGGTCGTCGACAAGACCAACCTCGGGGGCACGGCCGTCGTGCGCAAGGCCCTCACCCAGGGTGAGATCGACGTCTACCCCAACTACACCGGCACGGCCATCAGCAACTGGTACCGCAGCGTGCCGTGGGCGGAGAAGATGATCCCGGCCGGGGCCTCGGGCAACGCGTACGAGTCCTACACCATCGTCAGCTCGCTCGACGCCGCGCTGCACGACCTGGTGTGGCTCCAGCCCGCGCCCGCCAACAACACCTACGCCTTCGCGGTGAAGGACTCCTTCGCCAAGGCGCACAACCTCACCACCGTCGCCGACCTGGCCAAGCTCATCAACAGCGGCGCCACCGTCAAGCTGGCGACCAATGACGAGTTCGCGCAACGGCCGGACGGGTTGGGCGCCTTCGAGAAGACCTACGGCTTCAAGTTCAAGGAGAGCCAGCTGCTGGTCATCGCCGGCGGCACCCCCGCCCAGACCGAGAAGGCTCTGGCCAACGGCTCGAACGGCGTGAACATCGCCATGGCCTACGCTACCGACGGCGCTCTCAAGGCGTACAGCGAGGTCATCCTCGAGGACCCCAAGGGCGCGCAGCCGGTCTTCC
>Ga0307441_1000523_pt1 | contig 13652 bp, 15 predicted proteins | sample SalMarWE160420MG_FD_202149 | JGI IMG/M metagenome (GOLD analysis project Ga0307441, IMG submission 202149) | Salt marsh sediment microbial communities from the Plum Island Ecosystem LTER, Massachusetts, United States - WE1604-20 | ecosystem: Environmental > Aquatic > Marine > Intertidal zone >... | reverse complement strand
TGAAATTGAACTGAACAAGTATAAAGACCTGGATAATATCAAATCGAACTTCATACTGCAGGTCACCCATGAGCTGCGCGGACCGATCGCGGCGCTGAAAGGGTACCATGAAATGATCTTAAAAGGTATCACCGGAAAAATAAGCGGGCACACAAGCCGGACCCTGCTGAAAGCCGACCATCGTACCGCAAACCTTTTAAACATTATTGATGAAATGATCGATTACGCCTATATGCAGTCCGGAAGCAGGTTGAAAAACAAAACCTCCGCCCTAAATGCCGCGGATAGTATTACCTATAACTTGGAAATGTATGAACATATGGCACAAGAAAAACAGATCAATATACGGACAACCTGTCCCCGGGACCTGTACATAAAGGGCAGCAGGGACCTGCTGAATATTATTATTGGCAACCTGCTGACCAATGCGATAAAATATTCACCGGAGAGGAGCACCATTATCCTTAACGGAGAAAAGATGGAGCACATGGCCCATATTCTGGTCAAGGACCAGGGCATGGGAATGAAGGCGGACGAATTAGACAGTATTTTCGAGGAGTTTTACAGAACAAGAGCGGCCAGGGAGATTGAAAAAGACGGCACCGGGTTGGGGCTTCCCATCGTAAAGAGAGCCGTACAGAGCCTTGACGGAAAGATAAGTGTGTATTCCGAAGAAGGCCGCGGCAGCTCGTTTCATGTATATCTGCCTTTGGCAACAAAACCACAAAAGGAGTAACAATATGGCTGGAGAAACTATTTTAATTATCGATGACGACAAGGATATTATCGAAACCATGACCGCATTACTGGAATACGAAAAATACCGGATCCATTCGGCCGAAACCGTGGAACAGGGCATGGAAATGATAGAAGAGGTTAAACCGGACGTCATCCTCCTGGATATCATGTTTCCCGAGAAAAAAACTAAGGGCTTTGACGCGGCAAAGGACATAAAAAGTCGCTACCCCAAGCTTCCCCTCATTGTATTTACGGCAATTAACCGGGAGTATGCGTTTGATTTTACCAAGGAAGACATTAAGGCGGATGCTTTTTTAAACAAGCCCGTAGCCATAGATAAACTGAAGAAACTTATCTCAAAGCTTACCTCATAAACCAACCGGGCAGCCTCCTTTTTTAAACAATAGCGGGCTGCCCGGCAATTAACATCAAAATAGTTTTATCTATTTCGGTGCCGCAGGTATTGTCGAAGGAAGCCATTTTGCAAAGGCGCCCAGATGCTCAAAATAAGAAGCGTAGGTGGTCAGTGCCCAGATACCCGCAGCGGCCAGCAGGACAAGTGCCACAATGACACGGACCGCCTTGTTCTTTTTCAGCAGGTATACGGGAAAAGTAAGAACAGCTCCGGCTCCCGCCAGAATATACCCGAGGCCCGCCAGCAGGGGGCTCTTGGTCATATTGTGACTCATCAAAGAAATCCCGACAACGATCGCAGCCACGCCGGCGAACACAGCATAGAGGGTTATCGTCAACAGGTCCCAGTCTTTCAGCACCGCGATACCGGCCACCAGGAACAGTACACCGAAAAGCAGCTCCATTTCACCAAAGGCGATATTATTACTGCCCGGCAGGGGCCAGGTAAAAATCATATGGAAACCGGTGACGGTCCCGATGAATCCGGTGATCAAAAACCCGGGGGCCATGATTTTCTGGTCTTTTTCGAAGTACTTGAATACAAACAGGGCCAACAGAAACAGCCCGGCGACCAGGTTCAACAGCATGACGGTCAAATAATCAATAAACATGTGCTACCTCCTTATATCAGGCACAAAATCTAAAAACAATATATTATTGTTTCTCTTCTATAATAGCACTCCCGGAATGCTTTGTGAATAAAAAAACGAAAATAAACAGGCCGGGATAACCCCGATTCCGCCGGCATCAGTATACAGAAGGAATATATCGATGGGATCGCCGGGAATTAGTTCCTGCCCCCCGGAACCAGTTCCAATGTGCTCCGGGTCCGGCTTACTGTCTCTTCTTCGGACCAGGCGAGCGAAATCCCCCTTCCCTGCCGCCAGAAATTCAACAGGTCGGCATAATGCGGCGAAAAAGGGTTCCCCGACTGCCCGCCGGGCAGGGAAAAACTGTTTTCATCCCAGTTGCCGATATCCAACACCATACGCAGAGAAACGGTCACCAGGGGATTGGCGGTGACCTTGTTCAGGTCAACCGCCGTTTGGTTTACCGTGGTTGCGTCTCCGCCGCAGGGAAACGGCCCCAGGTTGAATATGCGGGAAAACGGATACTGTTCGCCCAGGGCATGGGGCAGGACCAGGGGACGTACCCCTCCCCAGGTCCATTTTTCCGTACGGGGGCCGTACCGTCCGCGTAAGGCGGCTGCCGTCGCTTTCAGTGCCCCCTGCATTTCATCTTCCCATGAACCGTGAAACCAACCGCCGGGCCGTGCGCGGACAAGACTCACCAGATGGCTGTAGCGCCGCAGACCAAGGAAGGAATGGGTGATCAACGGAGAAAAACCCTTTCCCAAAGCCCAGCGCGCGGCCCGGGGTGCCCGGCGCCTGACAATACGCCCGATCATCTCCGCCATAAACAACTCATAGACCGCCGCGGCGCTCGACCCGGCGGAGACGGTCCCGTCCCAGTTTTTCAAGAGTTCCAGCGCCTGCCGCACATCCGGATCAGCGCTTTCCAACCCGAGCACAATGTCCCGTATCTCGGCCCAGGGGATGGACCGCTTATCGGTTTGCAGTGCCCGTGCGGCGGCCGGGTCCCAATCATTCCGGGCCGATACACACTCTGAAATGCGCGTCTTGCGGTAATGGTCCAGCCAGTCCACGCCCAGGAAGGGCATGGATTCTTCGGAGGTCGGCCGGTTGTTGGCCGTGGCAATAAATCCTTCCGGCGGGTTTTGCACGTGGGGCATCCGGTTGAAGGGGACGTGCCGCTCTTTCCAGCCCGTATCCGGGTCGAACCCGGCCCGGGGAACCGCCCCGTGTCCCTTTTTCCGCCGGGGCGCGTGACCGGCCAGCTGCCAGCCGATCGATCCCCCCGTATCGGCGTAGACCATATTCAAGGAAAGCACGGGCCAGTCTTTAAAAGCGCGGCGGAACTCGGCAAATGATGCGGCTTTATGAATTCGCAGCAGGCCGTTTACCGGTCCGTTATCAAGCCAGGTTGCCCGCAGGGCGAGGGCGGCAAAATCCCCGTCAAGGGCCGGCCCCACCACCGGACCATGAGGTGAGAGCAGCACCTCTTCTGTCACCGGCCTTCTTCCTTTTACCGTGATAATCTCCCGCAGTACGCGGCACGGCACAAAACCGTTTCCGCGGCGCACACTTTGTCCGTCCGGGCCGATCTGTTCGATAAAAAAATCCGTATTATCTACCAGGCCGGCCGTTATGCCCCACCCCGCTTTTTGGTTATGACCGGCCGGGAAGCAGGGCGCGCCCACAAACGAGGCACCGGCAACCCTCCAGTCCGGAGTATGGATGGTCGCCAGGTACCAGTACGGGGGAAGCATGGGAGCAAGATGAGGATCGTTGGCCAGAAGCGGCCTCCCGGTACGGGTTTTGTGGGGCGCGATCACCCAGTTGTTTGAGCCGCCTCCGCCGCCGGTCAGCGCGGTAAAGCGGGCAACATCCCGTTCAAGCCTGTCTATGGCCGCGGGAAGCCCCGGAAAACCGTGGGCCGCGGCGGCATCGTCATCCAAACACGCGGGATCAAGCGCTTTCAACGCTTCCGCTCCGTCCGAAAGAAGAATTCGTAACCGCGCCAGCTCCATGTCCCAGTTTGCGGACAGGGTAAACGAAAGGAGTTTTAATACCCCCAGTACATCACTGCCCGTAAAAGCGGAGGGAGCGGTGCCCAGCAGGGCAAACTCATGGGCTTTTCGGGAACACCCCACTCTGCTGCCGGCGCTGATTCCCCCGGTATAGGCCCGGATAACCTGTTTGTGCTCTTCCGCCAGGTGCTCCCACTGTGCCGCGGCCGAGCGGGCGAACCCGATGCGCCGGGAAAGGCGGTCGATGGCAAGGGTCCGGGGTCCCAGTATCTCGGACAGCGTCCCCCGTACCACCCGTAACAGCAGTTCCAGCTGAAACGCCCTGTCCTGCCCGTGGCAAAACCCCAGGCCGTACCAGGCGTCGCACTCGCAGCCCGCGCTGATATACGCCGTCCCATAACGGTCCCGCCGCACCAGCACCGTGTCCCGTATACCGGGAAGTACAAGTTTTCCGTTTGTACGGGGAAAACGTTTCCCGAATATTAGGCGAAGAATGATTTTGGGAATGTTTATTGTCATTCGTGTTCCGCGTTCAAATCCGTCCCGGATGAATCCCGAAGCGCGGATTCAAGATACGCCTTCAGCACAATGGCGTTGTTGAAAGCGGGATCACGCGCGGCATACAAAAAGGTCACCGGCCGATCCCCCACAATGCTCATTAATCGTCGTATGGCCCCGGGATTGGCATCCAATTCCTGAATATACCGAAGCTTGAACTCCGCCCAAAGAGAGGGATCATGATGAAACCGGCGGCGCAGGCTGTCCGACGGGGCCAGTTCCTTTTCCCAGTAGTCGATACTTGCCCGCTCCCTGGAAACCCCCCTGGGCCACAGCCGGTCAACCAGAATTCTGTACCCGTCATTTGTTTCCGACGGCTCATAGATGCGTTTGAGTTTTATATCCATCTCCGGCCCCGCATTGAATATACTATAGTAGATACACGAAATGGAATTTTTTGTGGTACGGATCATTCACCCGAATGCCCGCGTTTTTTAGCTGCACTTTTTTTCTTTTCCGGCTTTAGAATACGCTCGGACAAACCGAATTTTTCATCTTCCTCAATATTACCCGCCGGTTCAATATGGACAATGATGTCATAAATATTTTTGAGTTTCTGTTTTATTTTTTCCTCCGCCTTCAGGGCGATGGCGTGTCCCTGTTTCACGGTCAGTCTCGCGTCAACTTCGATATCCACGTCTATAATAAATTTATCCCCGATACGCCGCACCCTGGTCCGGTGAGGATTTCTCGCCCCCTTGACCTCGTTTATCGCCTGAAAGATCGTGGAATACACGGACTCATCATCTATCCCGTCCATGACCTCAAGGCTTGATTCCAGAAAAATCTGCACTGCGGTCCTTAAAATCCAGGCACTCACCAGCATGGCTACAATATAGTCAAACACCGGCATTTGCAGTATAAAAATAACAACCAACCCCAGCAGCACGGCAAATGAAATAAGCACATCGTTCAACATGTTCCGCGCATTGGCTCTCAGCATGGAACTCCCGGTTTTTTTGCCGTAAGAATACTGTACGTAGGCAAGGAACACCTTCCCGATAATGGAAGCGACGGTTACATAAATGGCCAGGACTGTCGGGAATTGCCTGACGGCACCACTGAGTATATTTTCGATGGTCGCGCGAATCAATTGGGCACCGGCGAAAAAAATCACAAACGCCACAACTTTGGTGGCTACGGCCTCGGCGCGGCGGTGCCCGTACGGATGTCTGACATCAGGCGGTTTGGCGATGATTCTTGAGGCAAGCAGGGTCACAAACGACGTCACAATATCCGTGGTACTGTCGATTCCGTCACTTACCACAGCCAGACTGCCGGAAACAAATCCCAGGCTGATCTTGGCGGCGGCCAGCACGGCATTGCCGATGATACCGATGATCGACGCGGTATTGATATCTTGTGTTCTTTTTTTATCCTGCATTTTCTCTTTATGTATCATATTTAACGGTTTTAATGAAGCGGCTTATCACCGGTTTTTATATACCGACCAACTCATGGCCGTTTCATAGGGTTTCCTTTCAGTGCAATAAATGGTAACGCGCTGACCAACACTTTTCAACCAATTTATCTGGAAAACCAGACGGTTTTCCGCAATTTTGTAAAAAGTACTTGACAGTACGCTTAATATATAATTATATAAGCATATGCTTATATAATTAAGGAGGTGGGTATGCCCGAACCGATAAACGATATGGCGGAGCTGTTCAAGGCCCTGGGAGACCCTACCAGGCTGAACATTATCAGGCTGTTGCTGTCTCATGATGGGAAACTCTGCGTGGGAATGCTGGCCCACAAACTGGGGATCAGCCAGCCCGCGGTATCACAGCAGCTGAAAGTGTTAAAAAACGCCGGCCTGGTGGAGGCGGACAGGATGGGGTTCCATATGCATTACACGGTTATGCCCGGCGCGCTGAAGGGCATTGGGGTAAACGCAGGCGAGTTTTTTAAAGCCCTGGGCGCGGAGAATCCTGAAAAAGCGGATTGCGAGCTTGCGGGCGATACCCAGGCCTGCGACGCAATCAATTAATTTTTTTTTATGCATCTTTATAAGTATTTGCTTATAGTCTTATCTATTGGAGGAGTACCATGCTTTACCTGTTCATCATTACCGGAATCGTGGTAGTGGTTTCTTTTTTTCTGGACTGGAAAAAGACTATTATGGGGCTGAAGATCGCCGCCCGGAAGCTGCTGCACATCCTGCCGCCCCTGCTGCTGATGATTATTCTGGTATCAATTGCCCTCTACCTGGTTCCGGAACAGTTTATTACCAATACGCTGGCGGACGGGAACAGGTATGTAAGTACCCTCATCGCTTCCCTGTTCGGTTCCATTACCATCCTGCCCGGTTTTATCGCCTTTCCCCTCTCCGGGATTCTTAAAGCCCAGGGTGTTGCCTATATGGTGATTTCCGCCTTTACCACCACCCTGATGATGGTGGGGGTGCTGACCTTTCCCGTGGAAAAGGCCTATTTCGGGACAAAGGTGGCGTTGATTAGAAATATCATCAGTTTCGGTATCGCGCTTTGTGTGGCCTGTGCCACCGGAATTGTGTTCGGGGAGTTGTTTTCATGAAAAAACGAACCATACCGCGGATTGTACCGACTTTACTGATCACCGCCGTTTTCCTGGCCTTCCTGGGGATCTCTTTTTTGACCGGGTATTCACCCGGCCTGGAAATTCAGAAAAACTTTTTTGATTTTTCGCGGGAGATGCTGCTTATTCTCCCCTGTGCCTTTGTGCTTATCGGATTGTTCGAGGCCTGGGTAAAAAGGGAAACCGTGGAAAAGCACCTGGGCCGGGAAGCCGGTCCCCTCTCTTATATATGGGCGTTGATTCTGGGCGGTTGTACCCTGGGCCCTATGATTGTGGCCCTGCCGGTTGCTTACGCGCTGTACCATAAAGGAGCGTCTTTGCGTGTGGTTTTTACCTACCTGGGCGCGGCGGCTATCTGCAGGATTCCCATGACCATATTTGAGGCCTCATTCATGGGCATAATCTTTACCGTGGTACGGTATGCGGTTTCCCTGCCCCTGGTTGTGCTGAGTTCGATCCTGCTGGGTAATTATTTGGAAAAGAAAGAGTTTACGCTGCGAAAGGAGGAAACACATGAAGGTTAATTCCATCAAATGCAAGGCCATCGAAGTACGCACCGGGTCCGGTGTGTGCGTGGGCCTGGCCAGAACAAAACAGGGAGAAGAATGCGTTATCGACGGCAGAACACCCGAAGCAAACGGCATGTGCTCCAACGCCTTCTGTTCTTTGGCCAATGCGGCATTTATCATGATGGCGACCGAAAAAATGCCCGGGGAAAAAGACGGGTATATGGACAGGGTCTGCCCGCATGGGGTGGTCACCTTCCGCTTATCCAGAAGCACGGAAACAAAAGCGGAAGCGTATAATGTAAAATAGCTTTTTGGGGGGCATCACCACCAGACCTGCCGTGACGTAAATCGTATAGGAATGATTTCAGGCAGGGGCTAAAAAAGCCCGGGCATTGGTGCCCGGGCTTTTTTTCGTAAAATCAGCGGCGCGCCTTGAATTCCTTACTTATTTCATTATTGTTTTCATCACTCTCACTCAATGTGTTTTGTGAATCGACCACAACCTTAATGGTTTCAGTCCCATGTACAATCAGATTTTCAAAAATATAAAGCGCTTCGCCGCCCGGCTTGGTCAGGTGTTTACCGGGATCGAAAATTTTCAAGGTTACACCGCCCCACCCTCTTCCATTGCGGTAGATATAGATTGTGGGAACGTTTTTTTGCCAATACCGCTCGGATATCTGCGCATGACCCTTATTAACCAGTCGTACGGCTACCTGATTCTGCCTTGTTATATACACATTTCCGATGGAAAGATCGGGCAGGGAAACCTTTTCTTCACCGGCAGTCAGCTCGGCCCGGAGCTCGTTATTTCTTTCATTGTCCTCTTTGAGCGTATTTCCTGAATCGATGATCGCCCGGATTTTTTGGGTACCGCGCACCTTATATCCCGGGACAATGACGCTGATTTTAGCGCCCGCCTCTTTCAATTTTTTTTGGGGGTCCAGTACAGCCAGTGATACCTCGCCCCAGCTTTTGCCGTCACTGTAAATTTGAAGCACGGGTATGTTTTTTTGATAATATATATTCGGTATCTTCCCAGGACCCTTGTTGGTTATCTCCACCAGGAGTTCATTTTTTTTGTACACCCGCATACCCGTTATAGCCAGATCGGCGTATACCGCCTTGGCGCCTTCTTCCGGCCCTTCCTTCCCGTAAAAGGTAATCAGGATCTGACCCGCAGCATTACGCTTGCGGCTGAAATTGCTGATATATACCATGTAGTCATGGCCCCTCTCCAGTTCAATACTATCGACCGCATACCGCAAATTTATTGATTTCTGCCCCTGTTTATAGAATACAGCAGCTACGGCCTGTTTCTTTTTCCCCATCTTTGTAAGGGTTAGCAGCAAAGGCTGCTTAAGGCTGGTATCCTCCGAGGTCACCTTCATATTAATTTTTACCTCGCAGGGCCCCTTGATGGTAATGGGGAAACCCAGGCTGAAAGCCGGGTCACCCTGCGCCTTGTACAGCAAAAAATCATGCAGTTCTTTGTCTGCATATACACCGGAAATCCCGGTCAATCCAAGAGAAAACAAGATCATAAAAAACCATAATAAATTTCTCCTTACCATAATAACCTCCTTTTTCCTGAAATAATCTGTATCATATGCGCGGCATGCCCCGTGGTCAAGCTGAAATCGACAAAATAATACACCATCACTGCGCCGGAACTGCCGGTTTCTTACAAAGGGAAAGAAATCAATTATTCAGGGAATTTTGTGCTTATTGTCCACCGCGCGATAAGCTGAACGCCATACATTACAACGATGACTTTTCCCCCTTGTATTTTCCCTTCCTGCTTTGTAACATGATATTGTTGCGTGTTGTCCCTCCGGATGCGCAGCCGGGAAAAATAGCATAAAAGGAGAATTAACATATGAACAGATCGGGTACTTTTTCCGTTCTTGCCGCCGCCCTGCCGGGGCTTTTGGGGTTTACCGGTCTCGCTCTGCATTACAGCGGCGTGGGTTTCGCCTGGATTATGGCAGCTGCCGCGGTTGTCTGTATAATAGTCTTTCTGGCACTGGTTTTTTTTATGGGGAGAATCTTGGGCCTGTTCCTTCTTCCCGCATTTCTTTTGGCGGTAATCAGTACCATAATAACTTCATTCTTTACCGGACCATGGTATATTGTGTTGCTTTACAGCCTGCTGGCAGTTTACACCCTGGTCTTTCTGACACCGCTCATTCTGAACACAGTTCATAAGATACGGCAACCGGAAAAGACAGCCCCCGGTACGGAATAAAGGGCTGTTTTACGCTTTACAATCCGTTTATCCCCGCCGCACTCAGGCAAGGATATTGATGTTTTTTCCCTTCCAATAATAATTCTCTGCTGCTCCCACGGCGTTCCGACTCATATCCCTGAGAGCCGGCATTCCGACTTTTTTTATGGTTGCCAACTGGAACTCCTTTTCGTTAAAACGAACATTATTCCGTTCCTGCTGCCAATTCCAGTTTTTCACCTGTGAAACCGCTTTGTAGAGCGCGCCTTGTTGGTTAATCGGATTCATCAACATTGTATCACCTCCCGTTTTCAACGTGTGATACTTATAATATACTAACGGTTGGCGGAAGGGATAAGGTTTATCTGTAAAAAGATTATCTTGACAAATCCAATGCGTCATGTTATGTTATTATTTAACCAACTATTTAGTTAATTTTAGGCGGAATATGGACAGGAACAGCCCGGAATCAAAACAGCGAATTCTGAATGCGGCAGCCGGACTCTTTGCGCAGAAAGGGTACGACGGGGCGCGCATTGATGAGATCGCAGCGGCGGCTAAAGTAAATAAAGCCCTGATTTACTACTATTACAAGAGTAAGGAAGGCATATTATCCGAACTGTTTCGGACCTTCTTCCGGGAATCGACGTCACTTTTGCTTAATTTTGTCGAGCGGGGAGGTCACGCGGAGAACGCGGAAGAAAATAAAAGGCTCTTTGAGGCTGAATATTCGCATTACCTGGAGTCCCACAAGGATTTACTTAAGATCCTGTTTGTGGAATCCCTAAAGGACAACACCCCGGAAGTGCCGCTTTTCCGGCTTGTGGATATCGCGGGGAATGAACAGAACGAACGCATGAACGCCATAGCGGAGGATATGAAGCTGACTGATAAACAACAGCAGCAGATCAGCGTGACCGAGTTTTTTACCGGTGTGATGCCTTTTGTGTGTTATGTGGTGTTCAAGGACAAATGGTGCAGGCACTTTAAGATCACGGAACCGGAATTAAACAAGTATTTCGGCCTGGCCATGGAGGCAACCCACGAGCAGTATCATAAGAACCGGAAAGGTAAATTCTAACACAATTTTTTTTATACCGGTTATTAACTAAATAGTTAGTTATAACGATCGGGAAAATTATTGTCCCGGATATTTATTATTTTGGAGGTTATTATGAAAATCACAGGAATCGATGAAAAAAAATGCAGTGACTGCGGCATGTGTGTGCGTGAATGCGCGGCCGGTTGTTATTCAACTAACGGTAGCGGGCACGTTTCACACAAAGATCCGCACAAATGGTGTACGGGCTGCGGCCATTGTATCGCTGTGTGCCCCAAAGATGCCATACGTTACGCGGCGCACGAGCGGGTAATGGAAATTCCCGAAAACCGCATGACGTTTGCGGACGCGGCAGGACTAATGCTTACAAAACGCTCGATCCGCCGTTACACAAGCAAGGATGTTCCGCGAACGGAAATTGACAAACTGCTTGAGATCATGCGTTTTGCGCCCAGCGGGCACAATGCCCAGCCGTGTGAATATATTGTGACAAAGGACCGTGAAAAGAAAAAACTGCTGGCGGAGGCGACCATCAAATCTTTTAAATCATTTAAAAAGCTTATTACAATGCGCAAGCTGCTAAAACCATTCGTACCCAAGGCTTTTTATGAGATCCTGTCCGATCAGAGTACGGCACTCGGCGTGAATGAGCTGATTACCCAGTATGAATCCGGCAAGGATATCATATTCTTCGACGCGCCGGTACTTATCCTTGTGCATGTGCCCAATCTGGGCGGCTTGTCTTATGTTGACCCCACCATCGCCCTGACTTACGGGATGCTGGCCGCCCACACGCTGGGTCTGGGAAGCTGCTGGATGGGATTTGCCATGATGGCCGTGCAAAAGAATAAAGAGATTTTACGGCAATTTCATATTCCCAAGGGCCGGTTCATCGCCGGCGTTATCACCCTGGGGTATCCGGCCCATACATATCACAAAGTACCTGTGCGTGAAAAAATAAAAGCGGCGTGGTATTGATAGCGGTTTATCCTTTAATCACTGCCCGATGATTTCGCCTGTGTTTGCTCCCATCCCTTCAATCTCCCGAGAAAAAAGGGAATAAAGGCGGTAATCGCTAACAGGGAGATGCCGGCGGTCACCAGAAAGGCCGTCTCAAGCCCCACGCGATTGGCAATAAAACCCACCAGCGGCCCCAATACGCAATAGGAAATACGAAAGAGAAAACTGCCGATCGACATTACCGTGGCGCGCTTGTCGCTGAAGGTCTCCTGCTGGATGTAGGAACCGAGAATGGGCGGGGCAAGGCCATACAGAAGGTTGACCAGGTAAATCGGGGCCAGGGCCCAGTAGCCGGGCAAGATCCCGGCCAGCAGGTACCCGATCACCGGCGGCAGGGGCAAAAAATAAATGATGCCCCGCCTGCCCAGCAGTTTCTCCAGCTTGTGCGCCAGGTGGCTTCCCAGGCTCGAGGGGATAAAAAGACCTGCCCAGAGAATACCGAACAGCCAGAGCGGAACGTGCCTTGCCTTCCAAAAGGGCTGGTACAACCAGACCCCGAGCATGGTGGCCAGGGAACAGAAGGCGAGCAGCGGAAGCGCGGCGCGCACGATTTTGCTGCGTAAGAACACATAGCGGAATATCTTATAGAATCCGTAGAGCACGCCGCGGTGATGGGTATACACCTCATACTCCGGCTCCCGGATAAAGAGTGCGATAAAGAAACTCACCAAAGACACAGCCCCCGTGGCCAGCATGAGCGACCAGACGGGCAGAAACACGGCGCAGATGCCTCCGATAATACTGGAAATTCCGGCCCCCAGGTGAAAGAACCCCTTGATCCGGCCCTCTATTTTGCTGTACTCGTCTTTGCGACCTAAAGCTTTCAGGCTTTCGAACACCACCGCCGAATCGGTGCCGGACAAAAAGGCCAGTGACAGCCCCAGGACCACCTCACCCGCCACGAACCCCCAGAAAAACCGAAACGAGGAATAGACAATCCACCCCGCAACATTTATGGCCGCGGCCAGGAGAATCGTGCGTTTTCTGCCCAGGCGGTCACCGATGTACCCGGTGGGTATTTCGAACAGCACCACGGAAAACGAGAAAATGGCCTGGAGGAGAAAAATATCGAAAACAGACAGGCCGTTCTTTTGCCAGTAAGAGGCAATGACGGAAACCGCAAACAGCATGGAAAAGTTGATGCGGATAATCGTCAACAGAAGGATGTTGCGCCGCCAGGGCATTGTAGCGGGAGGTGTGTTATTCTTGGACACCCGTATAGTTATATCAAAAATGCCGGGTTATTCAAGCCGTTTCAAATCGGAATGGTAGGTATTGTTTCTTTTTTCCACCTGGCACAACACACCCTTCATCTTGTCGCCGAAAATATACATGTAAAAGACCACACGCTGACCGGTATTGATATCAAACTCCACATATGAACCCTGCTGTTTCCAGGTGCCCTTGTAGGAGGTATGGGAAAATTTGGTGGTCCCGTTCTTTAAAAAGGTGACGGTACTCTTGGTACTCCACTGCCAGGTGGTACCGGAAAGCCGTACCGCCGGGGCCTTGTCTATCCGCGTCCGCTGCAGGGAAAAGGTGACGGGAAAACGCTCGTTGGGATTGTTTTCCAGGTGCCGGGTGCCGGTTATGGTTTTTTTATCTTTCACCACCAGGTCATAGGCGGTAACGTATCCCACCTCTACGGCAACACGGTTTCCCCGGCGCAGCCACATCCCGCTGGTCTGCCGGTCGGGGAAAACCACCAGTCCGCCCTTAAAAAACAGGATTTTCTCTTTGTTCTCATCACACTGCCAGGTGGTATTTTCCAGGGAGACCTTTATGATCTCCTTATCCGGCGGCGGTGTTTTAGAGAGAAACGTGGGACTGGTGTCTTTCGGTGTCTTTATCCTGTACCATACCCCTTTCATCTTCTCACCCTCTATCACAACCTGGTAACCGGTAAAGTTGTTGCAGTCGAACACCACCCTGTTCCCCTTCTGTTTCCAGTGCCCCCGG
>Ga0307441_1000522_pt1 | contig 13652 bp, 12 predicted proteins | sample SalMarWE160420MG_FD_202149 | JGI IMG/M metagenome (GOLD analysis project Ga0307441, IMG submission 202149) | Salt marsh sediment microbial communities from the Plum Island Ecosystem LTER, Massachusetts, United States - WE1604-20 | ecosystem: Environmental > Aquatic > Marine > Intertidal zone >... | reverse complement strand
TGAGCGCCGCGGCCTCGGCCTCACCGCGGACCTCCACGCGCCAGCCGGGTTGCGGGCCCACCGCCAACGACTCGCCGCTGCGGTGCAGCGAACGCAGGTCGTGGCCGATGTAGGTGGGTCGGTGCACCGGCTCGGCGTACACCGCGTCGCGGGCGGTGTTGACCCCGCTGAGCACCATCAGGCTGGGCAGCCCCGCGGCGTTGGCGCCCTCGATGTCGGTGTCCAACCGGTCGCCGACCACCAGCGGGGAGCGGAAGTCGCCGCGGGCCACGGCGTCGGTCAACAGCCGCGGCGCCGGTTTGCCGGCGACCTGCGGCTCGGCGCCGGTCGCGGTGCGCAGCGCGGCCACCATAGACCCGTTGCCGGGCAGCAGGCCGCGCTCGGTGGGCAGCGTGGGGTCGACGTTGGCGGCCACCCACAGCGCGCCGGCGCGGATGGCCTGGGCCGCCTCGGCCAGTTCCGGCCAGCCGACGGTCGTCGACAGGCCCTGCACGACGGCCACCGGACCGTCGTCGAAGCGGCGCACCGGCCGCAGCCCGACGGCCGCGATCTCGTTGGCCAGCGCGTCGGTGCCCACGATCAGCACCGGCGCCTGCGCGGGCAGCTGGCCGGCCAGCAGCTGCGCGGCGCTCTGGGCGCTGGTGGCGATATCGCCGGCGGCGGCGTCGAAGCCGAGCTCGCTCAGGTGCGCCGCCACCTCGTCGGCGGTGCGGGAGGCATTGTTGGTGACGAAGAAGGTGCGGCTGCGCACCTCGGCCAGCGCCTGCACCGCGCCCTCGGTGGGCCGGCGCCCGCGAAACGCCGTCCCGTCCAAATCGATCAGCAGGCAGTCGTATTCCTGCGCCAGGGTCTTCACGCTTCTTCTTCTGAGCCGAGCTCGCCAACCCGGTCCTCGGCGTCGGTGACGCCTTCGGTGTCGGCGCCCGCGGCGCGCAGAAACCATTGCAGCGCCTCGTCTTTGCGGCCCAGGGCGAGCAGCGTGTCGGCGTAGGCGTAGAACAGCCGCGCCGCCGTCGCACCCCGCCGGCCCGGGTCCAGCTGCGGGGTGGACAACACCGTCAGCGCCTGCTCGAGCTGCCCGAGATCGGCGCGCGCGCCGGCGGCGACGATGCGCAGTTCGTCGGCGTCGTCGCCGGACAGTTGGGATGCCTCGGGGCCGCGCGCCAGTTCGATCGCCCGCTCCGGGCGGCCCAGGCCGCGTTCGCAGTCGGCGATCAGCGCGAGCAACGAGGACTTGCTGCCCATCCGGCGGGCCGCGCGCAGCTCCGACAGCGCCTGCGACCAGTCCCCGCACTGGTAGGCGGCGATGCCGACGGCCTCGCGGACCACGGCGATCCTGCTCGAGCGCGCCCGCGCCGCGCGGGCGTGGCGCAGTGCGGCTGCGGGGTCCTCGTCGAGCAGCGCGCCGGCGGCGACCAGGTGGCGGGCCACCGCGTCGGCGGTGGCGCGGTCCAGGGTGCTCAGTTCGCGGCGCACGTCGGGGGCCAGTTGCCGGGCGTCCACGTCGTCGGGGATTTCGGGCGCATCGCGCGGCGCGCGGTCCCGGTCGCGGTCCGGTTGCCGGGCATGGCCGTCGGTGCCTTTCGGCTGCGCGGGCCGCGCCCGGCCCGGCCCCGACCATCCTGCCGACGCCGGGCGCGGTCGCCGCTCCCCGTGGGGCTTTTGCCTGTCGTCGACCACGCTGCTGAGGATACGGGGCTGCTAACCCTGCAGCCGGTTCGGCAGCAACGGCGCGACCATCGCCGGGCAGTAGGTCGCGACCGCCACGATGGTGAATTTCTCCGCGATCGCCGGGGCCATCCCGGTGTCTTCGGCCATCGTGGCCGCCACGGACTCGAACGACCCGCCGGGGTCGAACAGCCTCGGGCAGACCGACTGGCCCAGCGCCAGCGTGGTGGCCGGCTGGCTGTAGGCGATGCCGGCATCGGTCAGCGCCGACAGGAACGCGTTGCCCAACATGTCGGCGCGGATGGGCGCCGCCAGCGCCGCGGCCAGGGCCGCCAACCCCGTGGGCACGCCCAGGAACCGCACGAGGTTGCGTTGCGCACGCGTCGCCCGAATCACCGTGACAACACTGGCCAACGGGGGTCACAGCCACGCCACGGTGCGGTAAAGGTTTGCGCTCTACCGCGTGTTGCGGCGCCCCGGGGCGACCAGCCGTGCGTCCGCGGCGGACGGCTGCGAGGGCCTGGACAGCTAACCCGGGGTCTGGTTACCTCGATTCGGCATCCTTCTTCGCCCGGCAGGGGTTCTCGTATGGCTACGAGGAGATCCTCGATCTCGCGCTGTGCGTTGCGGTGTTTCTCGGCCTCGGGCGCACGTTGACGGTGCTGGGCGTCGACCAATCCTGCGCGATCGACCTCTGAGAGCTGAGAGCGAGCCGATGCAGTCCTACACCGAGTCCGACGGCACCACGGTGCTGACGTTCCACGAGACCTATCACGCCTATAACCCGGTGCTGCGTTTCTTTCTCGAACGCCCCGTGCACGCCAAGATTTCGCGCGACAACCTCAAGACATACGAGCACGCGCTCAGCTACGCCGGTCAGGTGCGGCGGCTGCCCTGATCGCGGCGCACGCGGTTTCCTAGCCCGCGACCTTCTCGACACCGGCGATGTTGCGTTTGCCGCGGCGCAGCACCAGCCAGCGGCCGTGCAGGAAATCGGCGGCCTGCGGCGACCATTCGTCGCTGTCGACGCGGACGTTGTTGACCGAGACGCCGCCCTCGCCGATCGTGCGACGGGCGGCCTTCTTGCTCTCGGACAGGCCGCTGGCCACGAGCAGGTCGACGATGCCGTCGGGGCCGCCGGGCTGGAGCTCGGCGACCGACGTCTCGCGCAGCGCCGCCGCCAGCGTCGGCTCGTCGAGGCGGCCCAGCTCGCCCTGCCCGAACAGCGCCCGGCTGGCGTGCTCGACGGCCTCGGTGGCCGCCTCGCCGTGCACCAGCACGGTCAGCTCGCGGGCCAGCCGGCGTTGCGCGGCACGCTGCTGCGGGCGGTCGGCGGTGGCCTGCTCCAGCTCGGCCAGCTCGTCGGCGGTCAGGAACGTGAACCACCGCAGGTAGCGGATCACGTCGGCGTCGGCGGTGTTGAAGAAGTACTGGTACCACGCGTACGGGGTGGTCATCTCGGCGTCCAGCCACAGGCTGCCGCCGCCGGTGGACTTGCCGAACTTGGTGCCGTCGGTGGCCGTCGCCAGCGGGACCGTCAGCGCGTGCACCGCGGCGCCGAGCTTCTGGCGGACCAGCCGCACGCCGGCGATGATGTTGCCCCACTGGTCCGAGCCGCCGATCTGCAGCGTGCAGCCGTAGCGCCGGCGCAGTTCGACGTAGTCGTTGGCCTGCAGCAGCATGTAGCTGAACTCGGTGTAGGAGATGCCCTCGCCGTCCAGGCGACGCCGGATGGTGTCGCGGTCGAGCATCACGTTGACCGAGAAGTGCTTTCCGAGGTCGCGCAGGAACTCGATCGCCGACAGCGGGGCCGTCCAGTCCAGGTTGTTGACGACGATGGCGCCGGTCGCGGACGCGCCCCCAGAATCCGAGAAGTCGACGAAGCGCTCCAGCTGCCCACCGATGCGCTCGGTCCATTCGGCGACCGTGTCCGCCTCGTTGAGGGCGCGCTCGCCGACGTCGCGGGGGTCACCGATCATGCCGGTGGCGCCGCCGGCCAGCACGATCGGCCGATGCCCGGCGCGCTGGAACCGGCTCAGCGCCAGCAGCGGCACCAGGTGCCCGGCGTGCAGGCTCGGCGCGGTGGGGTCGAAGCCGGCGTACACCGTCAGCGGCCCCCGTTGCGCTTCGGCGGCCAGCGCGTCGAGGTCGGTGGACTGCGCGATCAGATCGCGCCAGCGCAGCTCGTCGAGGATCATGGGGTCGATTTTTCCAGGGGCCGTCGCGGGTCAGTCGCTGGCACCCGGCGCCGGGGCGCGTGGGCTGCGCCGGTAGGCCGAGACCTCCGGCCGGCCCGCGAGCCACAGGCGCCACGGCCGGTCGGCGGCCGAGCTGATGCCCACCCTCGGCCCGCGGGCGGCGGCCTGCGTCCCGTTGAGCGTCAACCGCACCGGGGCGTCGGGGTCGAACACATCGGACCCGTTGTCGGCCATGGTGATCCCCAGGGCCGAGCACAAATTGCCCGGGCCGCGGGCCAGTGCGACGTCGCGGACCGCGGCGCCGCGCCGGGACTGCGCGACGTCGAGGCCGTCGTCGATGGCGGCGGCGCGCAGCAGCACGGCGGCGGCGGTGCCGTCGGGCCCGCACGAGACGTTGGCGCAGACGTGGATGCCGTGGCTGCGGTAGGTGTAGAGCCGGCCCGGCGGGCCGAACATCACGGCGTTGCGGGCGCTGCGGCCGCGGTAGGAGTGGGCCGCCGCGTCCGGCCAGGGGCCGTCGGGAACCCCGCCGTAGGCCTCCACCTCGACGACGGTGGCGCGCACACCCCGGCAGGCGATGGTGGCGCCGAGCAGTCGGTGCGCTGCCTCGACGGGGTCGACCAGCAGCCGGTCTGCGGCCACCCACCGAACCTACCGACACTGCAACCATGGCAGTATCCCGGTGTCCCGGGGGCACGGGACAGTCCGAAGGAGCCCACACAATGCACGCGATCGACCCCGCCGCCACGGCATGGCTACTGGCCAGCACCGCGCTGGTTCTGCTGATGACCCCCGGCCTGGCCATCTTCTACGGAGGCATGGTCCGCACCACCGGGGTGCTCAACATGATCATGATGAGCTTCATCTCCATACCGCTGGTCACGGTCGCATGGTTGCTCCTCGGCTACACGCTGGCGTTCTCCGACGACGGGGCGGGCGGGCTGGTCGGCAACCTGCGGCGCATCGGGATGCTGGGCATCGGTCCCGACACCGCCCACGGCGCGGTTCCCGAACTGCTCTACGCCACGTTCCAGTTGGCGTTCGCGATCATCACCGCCGCCCTGGTCAGCGGCGCGATCGCCGACCGCGCCAAGTTCGCGGCCTGGATGGTGTTCGTCCCGGTGTGGGCGATCGCGGTGTATTCGGTTGTCGCGCATTGGGTGTGGGGGCCCGATGGCTGGCTGGCCAAGCTGGGCGTGCTCGACTACGCCGGCGGCCTGGTCGTCGAGATCGTCTCCGGGTCGTCGGCGCTGGCGCTGGCGCTGGTGCTCGGGCCGCGCATCGGCTTCAAGAAGGACGCGATGCGGCCGCACAACCTGCCGCTGGTGCTGCTCGGGGTCGGTCTGCTGTGGTTCGGCTGGTTCGGGTTCAACGCCGGTTCCGCCCTGGCCGCCAACGGAGTTGCCGCGGCCATCTTCCTGAACACGCTCGTCGCCGGCTGCCTCGGCATGCTCGGCTGGCTCTCCGTCGAGCAGTTCCGCGACGGCAGGCCCACGACCTTTGGCGCGGCCTCCGGTGTGGTGGCCGGTCTGGTCGCCATCACCCCGTCGTGCGGGACCGTCAACACGCTCGGCGCGGCGGCCATCGGTCTCGTGGCGGGCTTCGTGTGCTCGTTCGCGGTGAGCGTCAAATTCCGCCTCAACTATGACGATTCGCTCGACGTGGTCGGTGTGCACTTCGTCGGCGGCGTCGTCGGCGTGTCGCTGATCGGGCTGCTCGCCACGGCGGCCATGACGGCGGGACCGCGGGGCCTGTTCTACGGGGGCGGCGTCGCCCAGTTGGGCAAGCAGTCACTGGCGATCGTCGTCGTCGCGCTCTATGCGTTCGCGGTGTCGTTCGTCCTCGCCAAGGTGATCGACCGGGTGATGGGCTTCCGGCTCAGCCCGGAGGACGAGACGACCGGCGTCGACTTCACCCAGCACGCCGAGACCGCCTACGCCGAGGGCGTGCAGGGACACCAGCCGTTGCGCCGCCCCGGCCAGCCCTGACCCGCTCCCCGGCCGGCGTGCAATCCGCGTCGGCGTGGCGCGTCGTGGATTTCACACTCGCGGCGTCGTCGGGCGGCCCTTGACATCCCCGCACCCACGGTGGATATTCATCCTGTGATGAGTTCATCGAGTGATGAATTATTGCGCGACGGCGCGGAACCGGCGGTCGCCATCGAGGGCCTGCGCGTGGTACGAGGCAAACAGGCCGCGGTGCAGGATCTTTCGGTGCGGATCGCCCGCGGCACGATCACCGGCGTGCTCGGCCCGTCCGGATCCGGCAAGACCACGCTGATCCGCTGCATCGTCGGGACGCAGATCATCGCCGACGGCTCGGTGGCGGTGCTCGGCCACCCGGCCGGATCGCCCGTCCTGCGGCACCGGGTCGGCTACATGCCGCAGGACCCGACGATCTACAACGACCTGCGGGTGATCGACAACGTCCGCTACTTCGCCGACCTCTGTGGCGCCGACGGGCCGGCCGCCGAGGAGATCATCGACGCCGTGGACCTGCGCGATCACCGCGACGCACGCTGCGCCAACCTGTCCGGCGGGCAGCGGGCGCGCGTCTCGCTGGCCTGCGCGCTGGTCGGCCGGCCCGATCTGCTGGTGCTCGACGAGCCGACGATCGGCCTGGACCCGGTGCTGCGCGTGCAGCTGTGGGAGCAGTTCGAGACGCTGGCGCGGCGCGGCACCACGCTGCTGGTGTCCAGCCACGTGATGGACGAGGCCGACCGCTGCGGGGACCTGCTGTTGTTGCGCGAAGGCCGGCTGCTGGCCCACACCACGCCCGACCGCCTGAGAAAGGAAACCGGATGCACGTCACTGGAGGAAGCGTTCCTGTCCATCATCCGGCGCACCACCATGCCCGCAGCCGGCTGACGCTGCGGAACTACACGGCCACCACGGCGCGGATCCTGCGCCAGCTGGCCGCCGACCATCGCAGCGTCGCACTGATTCTCGTCGTTCCGATCGTCGTCATCACGCTGATGTACTTCATGTTCGAGAACGTCCCACACCGCCCGGGCACCCCGTCGCCGTTCAACAACGCATGCCTGATTCTGTTGGGCCTGTTCCCGTTCTTCCTGATGTTCATCCTCACGTCGATAACGATGCAGCGCGAACGGGCCTCGGGAACCTTGGAGCGGATTCTCACCACCCCGCTGCGTCGGCTCGACTTGCTGATGGCCTACGGGAGCGCGTTCTCGATCGCCGCCGCTATGCAGGCCACGCTGGCGTGCGTCGTCTCATTCTGGTTGCTCGGCTTCGAGACCGCGGGCAACCTCGAGTGGGTATTCGTGATCGCGATCGTCAACGCCGTGCTCGGGGTCGGCGAAGGTCTGCTGGCGAGCGCGTTCGCCCGCACCGAGTTCCAGGCCCTGCAGTTCATACCCATGGCGGTCGTTCCGCAACTGCTGCTGGCGGGCATTATCGTTCCCCGCGCGCTGATGCCGCACTGGCTGCAGTGGGTCAGCAATGCCATGCCGGCCAGCTACGCGCTGGAGGCACTCCAGCAGGTGGACAGGCATCCGGAGCTGACCGGCACCGCCGTGCGCGACATCGTCGTCGTGCTGGGCTTCGCGGTCGCGGCCCTGTGCCTGGCGGCGGCCACGCTGCGACGCCGGACGCCCTAGTGGCGATCGCAAGCGCGGCGCAGCCGGGCGCAGCGGGTCGCCACGGAGAGAGCCCGGTGGCGATCGCAAGCGCGGCGCAGCCGGGCGCAGCGGGTCGCCACGGAGGGCCCTAGTGGCGGGCAGCAATGCCGCGGCCCGTCGGCCCGGCCGCCCGGCGGGTGGCTCCGACACCCGGGAACGCATCCTGGGTAGCGCCCGAAACCTGTTCGCCCGCAATGGGATCGCTAACACGTCGATACGCGCGGTGGCCGCCGCGGCGGGCGTCGATTCGGCCTTGGTGCACCACTACTTCGGCACCAAGGAGAAGCTCTTCGCCGCGGCCATCCACGTTCCCATCGACCCGATGGAGGTCATCGGCACGCTGCGAGACCTGCCCGTCGAACAGCTCGGCTACGCCATTCCGTCGATGTTGTTGCCGCTGTGGGATTCCGAGGCGGGCACCGGGCTGATCGCGACGCTGCGGTCGATCGTCGCCGGATCGGAGGCGAACCTGTTCCGCACGTTCATCGACGATGTGATCGCGGTGGAAGTCGGTGCGCGCGTGGACGATCCGGCGGGGACCGGGATCATCCGCGTCCAGTTCGTCGCCTCCCAACTGGTCGGGGTGCTGATGGCACGCCACATCCTGGAATTGGAGCCGTTCGCGTCGCTGCCGGCCGAATACATCGCCCGCACGATCGCGCCGAACCTGCAGCGCTACCTCACCGGGGCTCTGCCGGAGGGACTTTCGCCATGAGCCGTGCGTGCTCGTCGTCGTCGACGTCGCGGGCCTCGTCGATCAGCAGCACCGGGATGCCGTCCTCGATGCGGTAGGCGCGGCGCAGGCGCGGGTTGTAGAGCAACTCGCCGTCGCCGGGGTTCACCAGCACCAGCGGCCCCCGGTCGGCCGGGCACACCAGGATGCTCAGCAGGGACTCGTCGACCATCACGAGGCGCCGCTCAGCTCGGAGCGCACGCCGGCGGTCAACCGACGGAACTGGGGGGCGTCCGCGTCGAAATACCACACCTGGCGCCCCGGCTTGGGGATGCCGGCCGCGCGCAGGCCGCTGACGGTGGGACGGTAGCTCGCGCTCAGCGTCAGCTCCGCCACCACGTGCACGACGTCGGGTCCCAGGCCGACGGGGATCTTGGCGACGGCCTCGGTCAGGTCGGCCGCGGTGACGGTGGCGCCCGGCAGCAGCGTCAGCGCCGACACCGCCAGCTGCGTGTCACCGACCGGGACGTTGTAGGTCACCGCCAGGTCGACGCCGTTGATGCAGCCCAGCACGTCGGTGACCGCCTCGGCGTAGACCAGGCCGCGGGCGGTGCGCACCACCGAGCCGCGCCGCCCCAGCAGCCAGAAGTCGCCGTCCTCGTCGCGGCGGAACAGGTACTCCGTGGAGATCCAGGTGTCGCCGGCGGCAAACACGCCCCGCTTGACCGACGCCGACGGATCGATCGGCCCGTTGGACGCGGCGAGCAGCACCCCGACCTGGTCGACGTCGGCCACCTGCACGAAGCCGCGGTCGTTTTCCAGGATCAGGTCGTGCTCGGTGTCGTAGGCGCCCAGCTCGATACGCCCGGCGCCGGGCAGCGGGCGACCCTTGCTGCCGATCTTGACGCCCGAGACGTTGGCGAGCACCGCGTGCCCGTCGGTGGTGGCGAAGAACTCCACGACGTGGGCGGGTGCGAACGCGTCGAGGACCCGCGTCCACAACCCGGTCGGCATGCCCGAGCCGATGAACAGCCGCACCGGGTGGTTGCCGTGCAGCACGAACGCCGGGTCGTCGACGATCTCGCGCAGCATGGCCCACGTGTAGGACACCACGGTGACGCCGTACTGGCGCACCTCCCGGATGAACCGGTCCGGCTGCAGGCCGCGCGACAACGCGATGCGGGCGCCGCCGACCACGGCGCCGCCCAGGCTGACCAGCAGCGCGGACTCGTGGTGCAGCGGCGTCAGGCAGTACACGGTGTCCTTGCGGTCGAGCGCGGCCGTGGACGCGGTCCCGAAGGCCGACACCGCCCAGCGGTAGTTGGTGATGTGCTTGGCCACCAGCTCCCCGCCGGCCGCATTGAACGCGACGAACGCCAGATCCCGGGCCAGCCCCGGGTTGGGCCGGTACCAGGCCGGCAACTCGACGGCGTCCGGGTCGATCTTCTCCATGTCGATGACGTCGCTGTCGTGGGGCAGGTGCAGATCCCGCGACTCGCCGCCGCCCAGCACCAGGATGTGCCCCGGCAGATCGCGCGCGGCGTCCAGGTTGGTGGGGTCGGTGAGGATCTCCGACACTCCCCCGAGCCGGACGGCCGCGGCCAGGTCGGTGTCGGGCTTCATCACCACGGCGATCGCACCCAGCCGCGACAGCGCGGCGATCGCGACCAGCGCGCTGGGCCGGGTCTCCATCAGCACGCCCACGCGATCGCCCTGCCGCACCCCGACCTCGATGAGGCCCCGCACGACGTTGTCGATGCGCCGGTTCACCGCCTCGTAGGTGTGCACGCGCCCGTCGAACAACAAGAATTCGCCGTTGGGGGCATCGTGGGCCTGCTCCTCGATGATGCGGCCCAACGAGATTCGCGTGTGGTCGTTGATCTGGCCCAGGCGGACCAGCCGCGGCAGCGTCCGGACCGTTTCCACGGCCAGGGTGCGCATGGACTTGTTGGCCGAGACGACCGCGTCGGCGGCGCCGCGGGCCGCCGACAGAGCCGCCCCGGAGACCTCCCCGATGCCGTGCACGAGCCGCGTGCTGAGCGCGACACCGCTGTCGGTGTGCTCCTCGGGCTGGTCGGCCATCACCTCGATGCTGTCGGGCTTGTCGCCGCCGGTGGACAGCCATTTCACCCACGCCGCGACGGTGGGCCAGCTCTGCTGGGCCGCCTTGGAACCGACGACCAGGCCGAAGTGGCCGGTCCGGATGGTGCGTTCGTAGACCTCGGCGCTCGGGGCCGCCCGGCGGATGCCGCGCACCGAGGCCGGCTGCCCGATGTCGTCGACCTCGCCGACGAACGCCAGCACGGGGCAGGTGATGTCGGTGAGCGTGACCATCTGCCCGTTGATGGCGAAACCGCCCGTCATCATCCGGTTGTGCGCGATGAACTGCGTGAGCAGCTCCGAGACGGCCGGGCCGGACCAGGCGATCCAGCCTTCGCGTTCGAGGAACCTGCGCTGCTGTTCGCGCGGGAGCAAGGCCTCGCGGTCGTGCAACTGACGCACGAAGTCGACGCGGGCCTTGGCGGTCTTGAGCGGATCCAGCATCTGAAAACCCATGCGCGCCAACCAGCTCGGGATGTCCATCCAGTTGAAGACGTGGTCGGCCATGAAACTCGCGGCGGGTGCCGCGAAGTTCGCGGGGATGCCCATGGGCAAAGCGGCGAGGGTGTCCACCGGGGAGCCGAACGCCACGATGCTGGCGATGTCCTTCGAACGCCGGTACGCCGCGACCTGGTAGCACCACATGCCACCCTGCGAGTACCCGACGAGGTGCACGTCGCTGCCGGTGGCCTCGTGCACCGTGTCGATGGCCTGGCTGAGCGCGACGATGTGATCGGCCAGGTTGCGTCGCATGCCGCCTTCGACCTTGTCGGGCGAGCCGAAGTCGATCACCCACGGGTCCAGCCCGTTGGCGTGCAGGATGCCCACCGCGCCTTCGTCGCGGGTGACGTCCCACATGTCCGCCGACATCATCATCGGGTGCACCATCAACACCGGCGGGCCCACCTGCGCCTGCCCGGGCCGGCTGTCCGGCGGGAAATACCGCCGGAGCTTGTACATCGGCACGCTCTCGACGATCTGCGACGGCGACGGGACGCTACCGGTTTCCAGGCCCCCCAGCCGCAAGACCTCCAGACCGTTCTGTGCCGTGGCGACCAGGCGCCCGACCGGTCGCGTGACCACCGACAAGTTGAGATCCACCACTGCTCCCTGAGTATCGACAGCGTGGACATCATGGCATACGCGCATTCTTTGCGGTCCTGATCAGGCGATTTGTCCGAAGGGCCCGAAGTTTTCTAGACGGCGCGGCGCCACCCCCGGACATGCATGAGATCTTCACGAAATGGGCATAGGTAACACACATAAAGCACGCAGCGGACACGACGAGGAACGCACGCGATGACCGTGAATTTTGAAGATGAATCCGTTGACAGTCATGACGGCCAGGTGACCGGGGCGCTTGCGGCCACCAACGGCCAGGCGGCGGCCACAAACGGCCAAGCGGCGGCCACCGACGGACGGGGGACGGCCACCGACGGCGAGGAGCCCCACGCGATCGATCTGGTCCTGGGGCTGGGTGAGCCGCAGCAAGTGGGCCGGTTCCGGTTCTTCCTGGACGGCGACCGCTGGGAGTGGTCGGATGCGATCGCCCGCATGCACGGCTACGAGCCGGGCACCGTCGAGCCCACCACCGATCTGCTGCTGGATCACAAGCACCCCGACGACCGTGAGCGCGTTTCGGCCGTCCTCGAGCACGTGCACAAAGGCGAGCCGTTCAGCAGCCGGCACCGCATCGTCGACACCGCCGGGCGCACCCGCTGGGTCGTCGTCGCCGGGGACCGGATGCTCGACGACCACGGCAAGCTGATCGGCATGTCCGGGTTCTACGTCGACATCACCGATTCGCTGCAGTCCGACATCACCGACGTGATGTCGTCGGTTGCCTCCTCGCGCGCGCGTATCGAGCAGGCCAAGGGCGTACTCATGGCCGCCTATGGCATCTCGGCCGAGCGCGCGTTCCACGTATTGGCCTGGCGGTCGCAAGAAGCCAACACCAAACTGCGCGACCTGGCTTCGCGGTTCCTCGACGCGGTCGCCGACGGCACGGTGTCGGCCGACACCCGCAGCCACGTCGACCACGCGCTGCTCGCCCTCGAATAGCGCCCAAGCCGAATCGCCCGACTCCGCCCGACTCCCTCAATGGCCCATCCCGGGCCGCATCGTCGCCGCGCCCAAGCCGAATCGCCCGACTCCTCAGCGGCCCGTCCCGGGCCGCATCGTCGCCGCGCTAGGGTCGGCCCGGTGGCGCACCTACTGGGGGCCGAGGCCGTACACCTGGAATATCCGACTCAAGTGGTCTTCGAGTCGCTCACGCTGGGCGTCAACGAGGGCGCGCGCATCGGCATCGTCGGGCGAAACGGGGACGGCAAGTCCAGCCTGCTGGCCCTGCTGACCGGCCAACTGCAGCCGGATTCGGGGCGGGTAACCCAGCGCAGCGGGCTGCGCGTCGGCGCGGTGGGCCAGGCCGACAACCTCGACCCCGGCCGCACCGTGGGGTGGACGCTCGTCGGCGACTCGGCCGAGCACCAGTGGGCCGGGGACGCGCGGGTGCGCGACGTGGTCGACGGCCTGGTCTCCGACATCGCCTGGGACGCAACGATCGCCACGCTCAGCGGCGGTCAGCGACGGCGCGTGCAGCTGGCGCGGCTGCTGATGGGCGAATGGGACGTGATCGCCCTGGACGAGCCCACCAACCACCTCGACATCGAGGGCATCACCTGGCTGGCCGGGCATCTGCGGCAGCGCTGGGCCCGCAGCGCCGGCGGCCTGCTGCTGGTGACCCACGACCGCTGGTTCCTCGACGAGGTCGCGACGGCCACCTGGGAGGTGCACGACGGCATCGTCGAGCCGTTCGAGGGCGGCTACGCGGCCTACGTGCTGCAGCGCGTCGAGCGCGACCGCCAGGCCGCCACCGCCGAGGCCAAGCGGCAGAACCTGATGCGCAAGGAACTGGCGTGGCTGCGCCGCGGCCCGCCGGCACGAACCTCCAAGCCCAAGTTCCGCATCGAGGCCGCCAACCAGCTGATCGCCGACGTGCCGCCGCTGCGCAACAACGTCGAGCTGGCCAAGCTGGCCACCGCGCGGCTGGGCAAGGACGTCATCGACCTGCTCGACGTGTCGGTCTCGTTCGACGGCCGCCCGGTGCTGCGTGACGTCGAGTGGCGGATCGGCCCCGGGGAGCGCACCGGCATCGTCGGCGCCAACGGCGCGGGCAAGTCGACGCTGCTGGGGCTGATCGCGGGCACCATCCAGCCCGACAGCGGCCGCGTCAAGCGCGGCAAGACCGTGCAGCTGGCGGTGCTCGACCAGCAGGGCGAGACGCTGGCCGCGGTGGCCGACGACCGGATCGCCGACGTACTGGGCCGGCTGCGCGGCGGCTACCAGGTCGACGACCGGGAGGTCACCCCCACGC
>Ga0307441_1000521_pt1 | contig 13682 bp, 11 predicted proteins | sample SalMarWE160420MG_FD_202149 | JGI IMG/M metagenome (GOLD analysis project Ga0307441, IMG submission 202149) | Salt marsh sediment microbial communities from the Plum Island Ecosystem LTER, Massachusetts, United States - WE1604-20 | ecosystem: Environmental > Aquatic > Marine > Intertidal zone >... | reverse complement strand
AGCTGGCGCTGCGGGCCGCGCAAGAGGCCTCGAGGCTCGCCGACGGCAGCGGCTTCCGCGCCTGGTGGGCGGCGCTGCTGCGGCAGGCGCGGTTGCCGCGCGAGCTGCCCGGCGGCGTGGCCCTGACCGGCCCCACCCAGGCGAGCGGGCGGCGCTTCGAGAAGGCCTACCTGCTCGGGGCCAACGAGGGCGTCTACGCCGCCGGCGAGCGCGAGGACTACTTCGTGCCCGAGGAGGATCGCCTGGACGTGGCGAGCAGCAACGCGCGACTGGGCCTGCCCAGGCGCTTCCAGGGCCGTGACGCGGAGGTGTTCGCCGAGCTGCTGGCCCGCGCCGGGACGCTGGTGGTGACCTTTCCCGAGGCGGACCAGGGCGGCCCGCTCCTGCCCGAGCCCGCGCTGGTGGGCCCCGAGCCCACACCGCTGCCGGCGGTGCCGGCGGGCAGCGTGCTGGAGCTGTCCTCGCGCGAGCGCTTCACCGCCGGCGGCGAGCCGGTGCCCCTGGGTGAGCCCAGCGTCGCGGCCCTGCAGCGCTACCACGACTGCGGCTTCCGCTACTGGGGCGAGCGCCGCCTGCTGCGCGGCGAGCGACCCTGGTGGGCGCAGCTGCGCGCGGCGCTGCGCGAGCATCCACGGCTCGACGCCGAGCGCCTGGAGGCGCTGGCGGCGTCCTTCCCGGAGGGGGCGGCATGGCTGCGGCAGCACGCCGAGGCGCTGGCGGCGCTCAGCTACGGCGTGCGCCTCCCCAGCGGCGACGAGGGCGGCGCATACGTTCGCCTCGACGCCGCCGTGCGCACCGGCACGCACGCCACGCTGGTGCGCTTCTGCGCGCCCGGCCGCGCCCTAGGCGAGGCGGACGCGGAGCGCTACGTCAAGGACCGTTGGAGCGAGCTGTGGGCGGCCGGTCACCTGCTGGCGCGCTACCCGGGCCGCGTCACCCGCGTCGACGTCACGGTGTGGCCCATCCTGGGCGAGCCGGTCGGTGCGTTCGAGCGCGGCATCCGCTACCGCTGGCGGCAGATCGAGAACCGAGAACGGCGCGTGCAGGATGCGTTGGAGCGCTTCGCGCGGGGCGAGGCCGAGCCGCGGCCCGGCTACCGCTGCCAGGACTGCCCGGTGTTCGACGTGTGCCGGGAGGGGCGAGCGTGAGGGTGCGCGTGGCCTCGGCCGGCACCGGCAAGACCGCCAGCCTGGTGCTGCGCTACCTGCAGCTGGTGGACGGCGGCAGGCCGCTGCGCCGCATCGCCGGCGTCACCTTCACCCGCGCCGCGGCCGACGAGCTGCGTCAGCGCGTCGGCGCCGGTCTCGAGGAGGTGCTGGCGAGCGGCACCTACCTCGGCGGCGCCTTCCAGCCGGCGGCCGGAGCGGAGGCGTTCCGGCAGGCGCGGCGCGAGCTTGGCGGCGCGGTGCTGAGCACCATCCACGGCTTCATGACGCGCACGTTGCGGCTGTCGGCGCCCCTCCTCGGACTGGACCCGGACTTCGCCGTGCTCGGCGAGTGGGAGGCCGCCGCCATGTTCGAGGAGGAGGCGCGCGGCCTGGCGCTGCTGGCGGCCGACGCCTCCCACCCCCGGCACGCCGCCTGGGCGGAGCTGGGCCCAGGCGCCGGTCCGCTGCTGCTGGCACTGTTCGGCAAGCGCTCGCTGGCCGAAACCCTCACCGCCGGCCCCGATCGGCGCGACCGCGCGCTGGTGACGCTGTTCGAGGACGCCTACGGCCGCTACCAGGCGCGCCTGGGCGCGGCCATGGTGGCGCCGGGCGAGGTAGAGCGGCGCGCGCTGCGGGCGCTCGACGTGTCGCAGGCGCGTGCGCGGCTGGCCGAGCGCTTCCCGGTCGTGCTCGTCGATGAGTTCCAGGATGTCAACCCGGTCCAGGGCGCGTTCTTCGAACGGCTCGAAGCGGCCGGCGTGCAGGTGGAGGTGGTGGGCGACCCCAAGCAGTCCATCTACGGCTTCCGCAACGCCGACGTGCGGGTGTTTCGGCGGGCGCTTTCCGCCGCCGAGGCGTCGGGCGAGGTCCAGCCGCCGCTCACCGACACGCGCCGTCACGCGCGGCACGTCGCCGGCTTCCTCAACCGGCTGACCGACGGGCTGGCCGCCAACGCGCTGGGCTTCGGTCCGGGCGAGGCGCCCGCCGTGGCCACCGCCGGCAGCCAGGCCGGGGTGGCAGGCGCCGTCGAGCTGCACTGGGTGGTGGGGGAGGCGCGCATCGCCGAGCTGCGCCGCGGCGAGGCGGCGGTGCTTGCCGGCGCGCTCGCCGAACACCACGCCCTGGGCGTGGCCTTTGATGACATGGCGGTGCTGGCGCGCAGCTACAGCGGGCTCGGCACGGCCGAGGCGGCGTTGCGCGCCGCGGGCATCCCCTGCGTGATGCTGCAGGGGCGCGGTTACTACGAACGCAGCGAGATCCGCGACCTGGTCCACGCGCTGCGGGTCGGCGTGCGCCCCGAGGGCGTGAGCCTGGCCGCCTGCCTGCGCGGCCCGCTGGGCGGCCTGGGGCTGGCAGAGATCGACGCGGTGCTGGCTGCGGAGCGGCCGCTGGCAGAGCTCGAGGCTCGGCATCCGGAGGTGGCGGAGCGGCTGGCGGCGCTGCAGCGCATCGCCCGTCTGCCGCCGCTGGAAGCCCTCAAGCGGCTGGTGCGCGACCCCCTGGTGGCGGGAAAGCGCTACGTCGAGTTCCTGGACGACCGGCAGCGTCAGAACGTCGATGCGCTGCTGTTCGACGTGGCCGCACGCGCGCCGCGCGACCTGCAGGTGCTGATCGAGCGGCTGGAGCTGCTCAGCCGCCAGGCCGAGGCCGGTGACGTACCGCAGAGCGGCGACGGCGTGCGGCTGCTGACGGTGCACCGCGCCAAGGGTTTGGAGTTCGCCCTGGCGGCCGTGTTCGACGCCGGCCGCATGCCCTTCCAGCGCGCCGAGCCGCTCTACCTCGACGCCGCCGACGGGCGCCCGCACGTGGCCGGTTCCGAGGGGTACGAGCGCGCGCGCCGGCAGGCGCTGGCGCGCGAGGAGCAGGAGAGCTACCGGTTGCTGTACGTGGCCGCCAGCCGGGCGCGGGACGTCCTGCTGGTGACCGGCAGCGTCAAGGCCGGGCAGCCGCAGGGCTGGGCGGCGGCGCTGGCGCGCCTGGGCCTGGGGCCCCGCGACAGCGGGCCTGGCACGGTAGGGGATGTCGGCGCGGCGGGTGCCGGGGGTGCTGCGGGTGCCCGGAGTCCTGGAGGCGCAGACGCCGCAGGCGCGCTCCCAGACGCGGGCGAGACGCCGGATGCCGGCGACGCCCTGGCTGCCGGCGAGCTGGCGCAAGCCGGCATCCGGCTGGTGACGCATCCGCTGCAGACGGTGGCGGTGCCGGCAGGCGCGCGGCCTGCAGCCGCGGCCAAAGGCCTGGTCGCCGCCCCCTGGCTCGAGCGGCGCTTCCGGGCGCACCGCTACCCGCCGGTGTTCAGCCCGTCGCGGCTGAAGGCGGGCACGTCGCCGGAGCCCCGCGCGCCGTCCGATCCGGACGACTGGGAGGACCTGCCGGGGCGGGCGACGGCGGTGGGCACGCTGGTGCACTACGCCATCGGCCAGGACTGGCCGCCCGGCGAGCGCGCCACGCGCGTCAACCTGGCCGCCCAGGAGGTGATGTTCCCGTTCGCGCCCGAGGAGCGCGAGGACGTCCTCGACGAGGTCATCGAGCTGCTGGGGCGGTACACGGCGCTGTTGGGCGGGGCGCTGCCGGCGCTGAGCGCGCGCGAGCGCGACCTGGCGGAGCTGCCGGTGGCCGTGCCGCACGGCGGCACGGTGTGGCAGGGCGTCATCGACCGTCTCTACCGCGCCGGCGGCAGCTGGGTGGTGGAGGACTACAAGACCGACCAACGCGTGCGCTCTCGGCCCTACGCCTTCCAGCTCGCCCTCTACGCTCACGCCGTGGAGCGGGCGCTGGGGGAGCGGCCGGCGGCACGGCTGGTGTTCCTGCGCTCCGGCGAGGTGGTGGAGCTCGGCGCCACCGACCTCGACGAGGCGTTCGCTGCGGCGATGGAAGGGAGGGCCGCGTGAGCGAGGTGTCGCCCAGACAGATGACCATCACCCTCGAGGTCCGCGATGACGACCTGGACGAGCTCGGGCACGTCAACAACGCGAACTACCTGCGCTACGCCGAGGAGGCGGCGCGGGCGCACTCCGCCGCCCGCGGCTTCCCGTTGGAGGCGTACCTGGACACGGGCGCCGTGCCCGTGGTGCGCAAGCACGAGATCCGCTACCGGCGGCCGGCGGTGCGCGGCGACCGGCTGGCGGTCACCACCGAGCTGCGCCGCCTCGACCACCGCCGGGCGACCCGGCACACGCACATCCGCCGCGCCGGCGACGGCACCCTGCTGGCCGAAGCGGTGACGGAGTGGGTGTGGGTCGACGCCAAGACCGGCCGCCTGGTGTCGGTCCCGCCCGCCGTGCTGGCGGCCTTCGAGTTCGAGTGAGGCGGGGGTGCGCCGCCCGTCGCTGCCCCGGGCGCGCCCCGCGTGCGCCCGGCGCGCCTTTTCGCGTGCGCGTTCCGCGTCGCCGTGGCGACGCCGGCGCTCACGCGCGCTCGTAGAGCACGGTGTTGCCCGACTTGCCGACGGGGGCGATGAGCTCGAGCGCCTTCAGGCAGTAGGCGGCCTCCTGGGCGGTGCGCCGGGGCAGGCCCGCCAGCGCCGCCAGGTCGGCGGTGGTGAATGGTGAGGGGAGGGCGGCCGGCAGGAACGTCAGCAGGTCCGACGGGCGCGACAGCGTGCGGCGCTCGAGCACGTCGAGCAGCTCGCGGCCGACCACCACCCAGCCGCGGCGGCGCCAGGCCCGGCCCGGCTGGAAGCGGCGCAGCTCCGCCTGCTCGACCAGCGTGACCTCGACCTCGAAGTTGGGGTGCGCGAGCAGCTCGGGGATGCTCACCAGCTCGCGGAAGATGTCCTCGGCCCGCCCCCGCTTCGGCGAGCGACGGCGGCTGCGGGTGCCGTCATCGAAACAGCGCACGATCCACTTCCGTTGCGCCACCGGCAGCACCAGCCGCAGTCGGTGCCCCGGCAGCAGCGCCGCCAGCTTGGGGCGCATGCCAGCCACGTTGCGCGTCTGGATCTCGATCAGCAGGTCGTTGTGCACCGCGTCCACGACGTAGCCGTCGACGTCGACCTCGAAGCGGCTGCCGGGGGGCGCCACGGCGCGCTTCAGCGCAGCGTGGAAGGGCGTCTCGTTGAGCGAGCCGATGGCGGACGGCACGGCCCATGCTATCTGCCTGAACGATCTAGGGTTTTGCCTAGGGCGCCGCCACCCCTGCCGTGGAAGCTGGCACACTCGGCGCATGGACCTCACCGAACGGCGCGCGACCCTGGCGGGGATCGAAGGCGACCTCGTCGGCACCGCCGAGGACGGCTGGGTGTGGAGCGCGGCGCTGCCGCCCGAGCGGGTCCTCGCCTTCCTGCACGGCAGCGCGTTGGGCACGAGCCTGCGGCTCGAGTCCGACGGCGGCGTTTGCCAGGCCGACGTGCGGCGCTGCTGGGTCGACGTCGGCGCCGGCTCTCTCACCCTGCGGGTGGCGCTGGAGGCGCGGCCGGTGGCGTGACGGGCGCACGCGTGCCGGTCGGCCGCCGCTCAGGCGCGGGGCGGTTGCCGGCCCGCATGGAGCCCGTCACTCGTTGGCTTGCGTGGAGCCCGTCAGTCATTGGCTTGCGTGGAGCCCGTCAGTCGCCGGCCCGTGTGGAGCCCGTCACTCGCCGGCCCGTGTGAAGGCCGTCAGTCGCCGGCCCGGTCAGCGGCCCCAGCACCAGGGCCACGCCGACCAGCGTCTCGCCGATCGCCACCAGGCATGGCTGCGCGGGTGCGCTCGGCAGGAACGCATGCCGGAAGATACAGCCGAGCCAGGCCTGCACCGCCGGGTGCTCACCGTCCACCTTGCCCAGGGCGCCGCGCAGGAACCCCGACACGCCGCTACCCGCGCCGGCACCGACCCAGGCGGGATCGTGGAGCTTCTCCCAGCCGGCGGACAGCCACTGGTAGCCCAGGTAGAGGCGCACCACGGTCCATACCGGCGCCATGACGCGCGACGCGAACAAGAACCGACTCACGCCAGGCTCCGGGTAGTGCTGCAATTCGCTCATCCTGCTCATGGCCTTTCGACGGCAAGTATCCTGTGCCAGGGGCGCGAAGAACAAGTGCCGGCCCCGCCCCGCGGCGACGCCGCGCCGGTACGAAGGGACGACGGGCGAGCATGGGCGATCGACTGGAGGGGATCCTGGCGCTACCCGAGGGGCTGGCGCGCGGCAGCGTCAGCTTTGGTGAGGTCATCGAGGCGATCGACGCCGAGCCCGTCGGCGACGGCGACGCCGCCTTGCTCGAGGAGCTGCGGGGCGGCGGCGGGCGCCTGGTGCTGCCCGGCTTCGTCGACGCGCACGTGCACGGCGGCGGCGGCGGCGACACCATGGACGGGCCCGACGGCGTCCGCACGCTGGCCCGCTTCCACCTGAGCCACGGCACCACCACCTTGCTGCCGACCACCATCACCAGCCCCTGGCCGGACGTGACGGGCGCCCTGGCGGGCGTGCGGGCCGTGATGGACGAAGCGCGGCCCGGCGACGGGCGTGGCGGCGCCGCAGACGCGCCGCTGCCTTCGATCCCCGGTGCCCACCTGGAGGGGCCGTTCATCAGCCCCCGGCGGCTGGGGGCGCAGCCTCCCATGACGCTGACGCCCACGCCGGAACGCATCGACGAGCTGCTGGCGATGGACGTGCTGCGCGTGGTCACGCTGGCGCCCGAAATCGACGGTGCGCTGGAGGCCGGCCGGCGCCTCGCGCGAGCCGGCGTGCGCGTGAGCATCGGCCACACCGCCGGCGGCTACGACGAGGCGCGCGCCCTGGCGACGGTGGTGCGCGCCGAGGGCGGCTGCGTGGGCTTCACCCACCTGTTCAACGCCATGACGGGCCTCGGCAGTCGCGCGCCGGGCACCGTGGGCGCCGCGCTCGACGACCCAGAGGCCTTCGCCGAGCTGATCCTGGACCTGCACCACGTGCACGAGGCGAGCTTCCGCGCCGTGCTCGCCGCCAAGCGCGAGCGGCTGCTGCTGGTTACGGACGCCATCCGCGCCTGCGGCCTGGACGAGGGCGAGACGGAGCTGGGCGGCCAGCGCGTGCGGGTAGAGGGGGGCGCGGCGCGCCTTGCGAGCGGCACGCTGGCCGGCAGCGTGCTCACGCTCGACAGGGCCCTGCGCAACGCCGTGGCGGCGGGGGTGCCGCTCGCCGGCGCCAGCGCGTTGGTGTCGGGCGCAGCCGCCCGCTATCTGGGCCTCGACGACCGCGGCGTGCTGGCCGTCGGGAAACGCGCCGACCTGGTGCTCGTCGACGACGACCTGCAGGTGCGGTCGGTGCTGGTGGCGGGGCGGCGGACGGGCGGCTGATCAGGCGCCGTCCAGCGCCTCAGCCACCAGACGCTGCACGACCTGCGGGTCGGCGCGGCCCTGCGTGGCACGCATCACCTGGCCCACGAAGAAGCCGCGCAGTCCCGACTTTCCGCCCCGGTAGGCCGCCACCTCCGCCGGGTGCTCGCTCAGCGCGCCGGCGACGATCTCACGCAGCGCGTCCTCGTCGTCCAGACGCTGCAGGCCGCGCTCGCGCACGAGCGCTTCGGGGTCGGTGCCCGAGGCCACCACCTCGGCGAACAGCTCGCGCGCCACCGGCAAGGTCACCACGTTGTCGTCGACCAGGCGCACCAGGTGCGCCAGCCGTTCGGGCGTGAGCCCCAGGTCGTCCAGCCGGCGGTCCTTCAGCTCGCGCACGAGGTCGTTCACCACCCAGTTGGCGACCTGCTCGGGGTTGTGGTGAACGGCCACGGTGGCCTCGAAGAAGCCCGCGAGCTCGTCGCGTTCGGCGATCTGGGCGGCCTCCTCGCCACCGAGGCCGAAGTCGCGCCGGAGGCGTTCGTAGACCTGCCGATGCGCGCGGTCGAGCCCGGCGGCGGGATCCGTCGGGCCCTCGCCGTCCTCGACCGGGGCGTTCACGCCTGTGGCCGTGCGCCACACGCCCGGTGCGGGGCGCTGGCGCTTGGCGCCGCGCCGGCCCGCGCCGGCCTGCCGCGCGCCGCGGCGGCCGGCGTCCCTGGCCCGCCCTTGGGCCGGCGTCGCCTCTCGTCCGGGGGCACGCCGCGCCCAGGAGTCCTTCAGCGTGACGATGCGGTTGAAGACCAGCGCCGCGCCCGCGGCGTCGCCGGCCCCGCCGTCGCGCTCGGGTCCACCGTCCTCGCCGTCCTCCCCGGCCCCGCCCGGCGCGTCGCGGCCGGCCGCGGGGTCGCGCCAGAAGTAGCCGAGGCGCTCGAACTGGTAGCGCGCATCCGCCGGGTCGGCGGCGACGCTCGGCTCCACGAAGCCGTGACGGGCGACCAGCGACGCAGGGTTGAGGCCCTGCAGGAGGTCGCGTTCGTCACCGCCGGGCTCGGCGGCCGTGAACAGGCGGTCGTAGAGCCGGAACTCGGCGGGCAGCGCGTCGCCCTCGGACAGCCAGTGGATGGCGCCCCACACCTTCACGCCCTTGGGGTTGCGCCCCAGCGTGTCGAGCAGGGCCGTACAGCGCAGCTCGACGACGTCGCCGGAGGCGTCCTTGACCACCTCGTCGCAGCGCACCACGTAGGCGTGGCGCAGGCGCACCGCGCGACCCGGCGCCAGCCGCCGGAAGCCCGCGGGCGGGGTCTCGGCGAAGTCCTCGCGCTCGATGAGCAGCCGCGGCCCGAAGGGCAACGCGCGCGTGCCCTCGCGCGGAACGTCGGGCGGCCAGTAGGGCGCCTGCAGCGTCTCGCCCGCCTCGACGTTGGTGAGGGTGAGCGGCAGCGGGTCGGTGACGGCCATCACGCGTGGCGCCACGGCGTTGAGATCGTCGCGGATGGAGTGCTCGAGCAGCGCCATGTCGACGGTGCGGTTGGTGCGGGACACGCCGATGCGGCCGGCGAAGTCGCGGATCGCCTCGGGCCGCACGCCGCGCCGCCTGAGGCCGGCCAGCGTGGGCATGCGCGGGTCGTCCCAGCCGTCGACGTGGCCCTCGTTGACGAGGCGGATGAGCCGGCGCTTGCTGACGACCGTGAACTCCAGGTTGCGGCGCCCGAACTCGTACTGGCGGGGCCGCTCGCGGCCCGGGAAGAGACGGTCGACCAGCCAGTCGTAGAGCTCGCGGTTGTCGACGAACTCCAGCGAGCACAGGCTGTGCGTCACGCCCTCGATGGCGTCGGAAAGCGGGTGCTGGAAATCGTAGAAGGGGTAGACGCACCAGGCGTCGCCGGTGCGGTAGTGATGCGCGTGCACGATGCGGTACAGCAGCGGGTCGCGCAGCTTCATGTTCGGCGAGGCGAGGTCGATCTTGGCGCGCAGCACGTGCGCGCCGGTGTCGAACTCGCCGGCGCGCATGCGCCGGAACAGGTCCAGGTTCTCCGCCGGGGTGCGCTCGCGGTAGGGGCTGGGCGTGCCGGGCTTCTCCACGCTGCCGCGCATGCGCTGGATCTCCTCGCTGGGCAGACTGTCCACGTAGGCGTCGCCCATCTCGACGAGGCGCTCGGCGAGCGCGTAGAGCTGCTCGAAGTAGTCCGACGCGAAGCGCGTCCCGTCCCAGCGCCAGCCCAGCCAGCGCATGTCCTCCTCGATCGAGCGCACGTAGCGCATCTCTTCGACCTCGGGGTTGGTGTCGTCGAAGCGCAGGTTGCACACGCCGCCGTAGTCGCTGGCCAGCCCGAAGTCCAGGTAGCTCGCGAAGGCGTGCCCGATGTGCGCGTAGCCGTTCGGCTCGGGGGGGAAGCGCGTCACCACGTGGTCGTGGCGCCCGCTCTCCAGGTCGCGGTCGATGATGTCGGTGATGAAGTTGGGGCTCACCAGCCGGGTGGTGTCGTCGCCCGGCACGCTCTCCCCGTTCGCAGGTGTCACGTCGCTGGCTCCTTCGTCGCGGCCCGTCGCCGTCGTCGCCGCCGGTCCCGCGAGGCGCCGGTGCGCCGTTTTCAATGGTAGCGCACGCCCGCCGGCCGGGAGCGTTGCGTCCCCGCCGTGGCTCGCCGGCGGCGCCCTGGTCTCGGCCCGCGGGCGCGCCGCCCGACGCGGCTCAGCGCAGGATCACCAGCGTCACGAAGTAGTACGTGATGGGCACAGCGAACAGCGTGCTGTCGATGCGGTCGAGCACGCCGCCGTGGCCCGGCAGGAAGAAGCCGGCGTCCTTGACGCCGACCCAGCGCTTGACGAGCGACTCGAACAGGTCGCCGAGCTGCGCCGCGCTGCCGACCAGCAGGCTGAACAGCAGGCCGTCGTAGAGGTCGACGTGCAGGTGGGCGAAGTGCTCCAACACGGAGGTGGCGGCGGCGACGACCACCACCGACAGCACCAGGCCGCCGAACGAGCCCTCGACGGTCTTGTTGGGGCTGATGAGGGGCGCCAGCCTGCGCCGGCCCAGCCACGATCCCACGGCGTAGGCGCCGACGTCGGAGGCGAAGATCGCCAGCATCGGCAGCGTCAGGTACCACAGGCCCAGCCGCCCGTCCGGCGTGTAGCGGAGGGTGACGATGTAGCCGAGCAGCCAGGGGATGTAGAGGTACGCGAACAGGCTGTAGACGATGGTGTTGAGCGAGTCGCGCTTGGGATGGACGACCTCGAGGCCGATCAGGAACAGTGCGAACAGACCGAACAGCAGCTCGCGCCAGCTCATGCCGTCGGTCAGCGCCGGCATGCCCGGGTAGCTGGGTGGAAGCGACGCCGGGAGCGTCAGCACGGCCGCCACCCACAGGCTCCAGCGCCGCACCCGGATGCCGCGCAACGCCAGCATGCTGTAGAGCTCCTGCACGCCGATCAGCACCAGCACCAGGTAGGCCGGTGCCAGCAGCGGGATGCCCACCCAGAACACCAGCAGCGCCACCAGGAAGGCGATGAAAGCGCTGGCGATGCGCCACACCAGCACCCCGTCGCGCGTGCGGCGCGCGGCTTCGGATTCCGCTGCGCCGTCGTCGCCGCCGGAACTCTCGGCCGGGCCCTGGCCGCCCCCCTCCGGGCCGTCATCCAGCCGGGCAGTGCCCGCCAGTGGCCGTTCCCTCACGCTGGCTGGCTGGCTCTCGCGCCCATCGCCCTCCGCTCCAGAGCACCCTCCGCGTCGCGCACTTCAGACCGCGAGGATGTCGTCCTCCTTGCTCTTGACGCGCTGATCGATGTCGGCGATGAACTCGTCGGTGAGCTTCTGGACGTCGGCCTCGCCGCGGCGCAGGTCGTCCTCGGTGATCTCGTTGTCCTTCTGCATCTCCTTGAGCTGGTCGTTGCCATCGCGGCGGATGTTGCGGATGGCGACGCGCGCCTCCTCCGCCATGCCGTGCACGGCCTTGACGAGCTCCTTGCGACGCTCGTCGTTGAGGGTGGGCACGTTGATGAAGATGGCGTCGCCCTGGTTGTTCGGGTTGAACCCCAGGTCGCTCTCCTGGATGGAGCGTTCGATGTCGTTGACGGCCGACTTGTCGTACGGCGTGATGAGCAGCGTGCGCGGGTCGGGGCTGGCGATCGTCGCGAGTTGCGGCAGAGGCACGCTGCTGCCGTAGTAATCCACCATTATGCGGTTGAGCATGGCCGGGTTGGCGCGGCCGGTGCGGACGGTGGCAACGGTCGACTCGAACGACTGAAGCGACTTCTCCATGCGCTCCCGCGTTTCCTTCAGGACGCTCTTCATAGACGGTACCTCCTGCGACCGGGCTCGATTGCAGCCAGTCTACCGCGGGGCGGTGGAGGTTCAGTTCGCGTAGCGCGTCTCGACGCCGGTGCCGATGGCGGTGCCGACGTCGTCGTCGCCCGCAAGCACGCGATCGAGGTTGCCCTCGGCGATGATGTCGAAGACGGTGATGGGCATGTCGCGCCCCATGCACAGCGTGATGGCGGTGTCGTCCATGACCTTCAGCCCCTTGTTGAGAACGTCCATGTACGACAGGGAGCGGAAGCGCCGGGCGTCGGCGTTGACGTTGGGATCGTCGTCGTAGACGCCGTCGACCTTGTTCTTGGCCATCAGCACCATGTCGGCGTCGATCTCCAGCGCGCGCAGCGCCGCGGCCGTGTCGGTGGTGAAGAACGGGTTGCCGGTGCCGCCGGCGAAGATCACCACGCGCCCCTTCTCCAGGTGCCTGAGGGCGCGGCGCCGGATGTACGGCTCCGCCACCTCCTGCATGGTGATCGCAGTCATCACCCGGGTGTCCACGCCGTGGCGCTCGAGGGCATCCTGCAGCGCCATGGCGTTCATGACCGTGCCGAGCATGCCGACGTAGTCGGCGGTGGCGGGATCCATCTCGCGGCCGTTCTGGGCGCCGCGCCAGAAGTTGCCGCCGCCGACCACGATCGCCAGTCGATCGCCGCGGCCGATGGCCGCGGCGATCTCTCCCGCGAGGGCGTTGGTGGCTTCCGGCGAGACCCCGAAGCCGTTCTCGCCGGCGAGAAACTCGCCGGAGAGCTTCAGGAGCGCCCTACGCACGCCTCACTCCCCGATGGCGATGCGGGCGAAGCGGCCCACCTGGATGTTCTCGCCGATGGTCGCGATGGCCTCCTTGATGAGGGTGTCGACGGTCTTCTTGTCGTCCTTGACGTAGGGCTGCTCGAGCAGGCAGATCTCGGCGTAGAACTTGCCCAGGCGGCCCTCGACGATCTTGGACACGACGTCGGCGGGCTTGCCTTCGCCCGCCGCCTGCTTCTCGAGCTGCTCGCGTTGCTCGGCGACGGCCTGTTCGGGCACGTCGTCGCGGCCGACGTACTGCGGGTTGGCCATCGCCACGTGCATGGCGATGTTTCGTGCCAGCTCATGGAAGCTCTCGTTCATCGCCACGAAGTCGGTTTCGCAGTTGAGCTCGACCATCACGCCGATCTTGCCGGTGTGGTGGATGTAGGTGCCGATGAAGCCCTCGCGCGCCACCCGGTCGGCCTTCTTGGCCGCCTTAGCGATGCCGCGTTCGCGCAGCAGCCCGGCCGCCCTCTCCAGGTCGCCGTAGGTTTCGTCCAGCGCCTTCTTGACGTCCAGCATGCCTGCGCCGGTCATGGCGCGCAGCTTCTTGATCGCTTCGGTGCTCACAGCCATAGTCGTTCGTCCTCCGGGCGGGCCGAGCGCTCAGCCCTCGGCGTCCGCGTTCTTCTCCTCGTTCGCGTCCTGCTCCTCGTCCTGGTCGGCCGTGTCGGCGTCCGCGGCGTCCGCTTCGGCCTCGCTGGCCTTGGCGGCGCGCGCCTTGGGCTTGACGGTGCGGGCCCTCGGCTTGGCCTCGGTCGCCGCGACGTCGGCACTCTTCTCCTTGCCGTCATCGTCCTTGCCGTCATCGTCCTTGCCGTCATCGTCCTTGCCGTCGGCGTCCTTGGCGTCGGCGTCCTTGGCGGCCGCCTTGCGGCGCGCGGGCTTGGCCGTCTCACTCTCGGCCGCCGCCTCCGCTTCGTCCGGCGCTTCGTCCGCTGCCTCGGCCTCGGGGGCCGCCGCCTGGGCGGGCTCCGCCGGCGCTGCCTCGGCCGTTTCCTTGGGGGCCGTTTCCTTGGGGGCCGTTTCCTTGGGGGCCGCTACCTTGGCCGGCGCTTGCTTGGCCGCAGGCTCGCCAGCGGCGGCCTCCTCGTCCTCCGCCATGGCGGCGGCGGCCTTGATGGTCCGTTCGGGCGAGGACATCGGGGTGGGCAGCGTCTCGCGCTCCGCTTGCCGGGCGGCTTCCTCTGCCGGCCGTTCGA
>Ga0307441_1000520_pt1 | contig 13697 bp, 13 predicted proteins | sample SalMarWE160420MG_FD_202149 | JGI IMG/M metagenome (GOLD analysis project Ga0307441, IMG submission 202149) | Salt marsh sediment microbial communities from the Plum Island Ecosystem LTER, Massachusetts, United States - WE1604-20 | ecosystem: Environmental > Aquatic > Marine > Intertidal zone >... | reverse complement strand
CGGCCGTGCTGGACGGACAGTTCCGGGCGGCGGGCGTCACCGGCGCCACCTTCTGCCATACGCGCCAGGAGCTGGTCGATGCGCTGGAGTGGCGTCCGGACCGGGAAGCCAGGCGCTGGGTATGGGTCGTCGCTGAAAATTGCAGTGACGCGAGGGTACTGGCGTTGCCGACGCACTGGCGTCGCAAAGGTCCCGATTCCGGCCCGCGCTGGCTGCTGTTGGCCGCGGACCTGTCGGTTGCGGGCCGGGAGCGTGCGCTGCAGGCCGGTTACAGCGCCATCGCAGGTCTGCCGTTGGACGCTGCGGAACTCTGTGCGGCTGTGCATCTGGCGCAGATCCTGTACAACAGGACTGCGCCCGTGGCAGAGCAGCCGGCGACCGCTGCAAGCCGGCCCCGGGACGTGCGCATACTGGTGGGGGAGGACAACCGGATCAATCAACTGGTGATACGACGCGTGCTGGAAAGGGCGGGCTACCGGCCCGACCTGGTCGGCTCCGGCGCGGCGCTGCTGGCCGAGTTGAATACCGACCGCTACCCGTTGGCGATCGTCGATATACAGATGCCGGATCTGTCGGGGCTGGACGCGGTACGCCGCTACCGCGCCGCGCTTCCCGCCGGACGGCGGGGGACGGCGGTCATCGTGCTGACTGCGGACGCAACCCGGGAGAGTCAGCAGGCGGCCTACGGGGCCGGTGCCGATTACTTTCTGACCAAGCCGGTGGAGCCGGATCGACTGCTCGAGTTGGTGGCGGCAGGCATTTCGACAGCCGCTGCGGTACCCGCCGGACAGGCGCAATGAACGGGCCGATGGTGGGCCCCCGGTAGGGTGGCCGGGGGTCAATCCTGGTGCCGGGCCTCGCGGCCCATGACTCCAGTGTCCAGCAAAGCCCTGTGGGTCCGGCATATGCATTGGCGAATCCGGGACAGCCACTGGCGGCCGCCGTTGTCGCTGTCCCCGGCATCCGCGGCGAGGGCCTGCTGGCAAAGCTGGTGCAACTGGCGGGCGCCGATGTTGGCGGCGCTGCTCTTGAGAGCGTACAGACAGTCCTGGTAGGCCCCGTGGTCATGGTTCTCGACCGCTTGTTGCAGATCCTGCGACAGGGATTGCGTTTCCTCTACGAAGCCGTCGGCCAGCACAGCCATGAAGTCCCTGTTCCCGCTCAGACACCGGAGATCTGCCAGAATCCGTTCGTCCATCAATGGCGTTTCCCGTGCGATCGTCCACGCCGGTGCCTGAATCTGCGCGCACGTGCCCTCGGCGGTCCTGGGCGGCGGGATCGTGTCGGCGGATTGTGCCGTCGCTTCGGTTTGCCCGCGGTCGGTGGCGGCGGAGCGCCGCCTCGCCCACAGAGCGTCCAGATATACCATGGCGATGGCGATACCGCCCGCCAGGCCGACCACCGTCAGGTGCGAACGCAGTGCGCCATTGTCGAGCACCCACAGGCACAGTACCCCCGCCGCGCCCAGGGTGGCGGCCCACCACAGATAGCGGGCTCCGAAGCGCATGCCGTATTCGGCGCACAGGGTTACATACACGGGCAACATCGCCGCCGCGGCGTCGCCCGAGTAATAGATCCCCAATGTGGTGACGGCCACGTCCGCGAACAGCGAGGCAGGGCGTGTGAGCGCGGATCGAATGGGGGCGCGGCGGGCCGCCAGTTGCACGCCCGCAGTGACCGCAACATAGGTGCTCAGGATGAGTACGGCGGTCCAGGATCGCGCATCGCCGGTCTGCGTCCACGCCACCGCAGCCAGGGTACCCAGGGTCGCCACAACCCTCAGATGGGTCGTGCGGATTGCGCTCGCGCCGTCCGGGCCGGTCATGGGCCGTGCGGGGCGCCGTCGATGCGTGGGTGTGGGGGAGTGTCGCATAGTCGTTGGGCGCGACCGATGGCCGGTCGCGTCCGGCGCGCAGCCAGACGCTGTTCGCCGTGCTGTGGCACGTCGGCCCCGGCGCGCGACCCTATGGCCGGCGTCGGGGCCGCCGCTCCGTTGTCTCCGCCCCCGCTTTGATCGGGAGCGGCGCGGAAACCGGTTTTTCCCGGCTTACGGGGTGAATCGGCACGGGGCGGCCGAACTTGAGCGGCGCGGCGCAGACGGCGGGATGGTCAGCTGAGCTGCTGGGCGCCGGTATCGTCGCGAAGCAGATACTGGATCTTCAGCACCTTGTCCAACTGGGAGTTGAAGGCATCCAGGCAACGCGGGTCGAAGTGTTTGCCGCGTTCGGCATTCATGAAGCGGACCGCGTCGTCGACCGACCAAGGCTGCTTGTAGGGCCGCTCGGAGGTCAACGCGTCATAGACGTCCGCAATGGCGACAATACGCGCCACCAGAGGAATTTCTTCGCCGCGCAGACCCTTGGGGTAGCCGCTGCCGTCGAACTTCTCATGATGACCGAGAGCGATCACGGCACCCATCTGCAGATATTTGGAGGGACTGTCCCGCAGGATCTCGTAGCCGATCTGGCTGTGGGTCTTCATCACGCCCAACTCCTCATCGGTCAGGCGCCCGGGCTTGCTGAGGATGTGGTCCGGGATGCCGATCTTGCCGATGTCGTGCATGGGCGCGGCCAGCTCTATGACGCCGCATTCTTCCTCGGACAGCCCCAGCTTTTCTCCGATCAGGCGGGAAAACTTGGCCATCCGGATGACGTGATTGCCGGTGATTTCGTCGCGGTATTCGCCAGCCTTTGCCAGTCGCAGCAGGGTTTCCTGTTCCCGCACGCGGATCTCGCTGGTGGCCTCCGATACCCGGCGCTCCAGCCAACGGGTGCGGTCCTGGATGATCCTCTGCTGGCGGCGCTGGGTGAGCAGGTTGCGGCACCGGACCCGGCATTCGATGTGGTCCACCGGTTTGATCAGAAAGTCGGTGACACCGGCCTCCAGAGCGCTGTAGCGCACGTTTCGATCCTCGAGGGAGGTGATCATCACGATCGGGACCTGACCGCAGCCCGACAGCGTACGCAGGCGCTGGACGAACTCGATACCGTCCATATCCGGCATCTTGTAGTCGGTCAACACCAGGTCCGGCTGGTGCCAGTGGGCCCACCGCAGCGCTTCGGTGGGCGACGCGAACGTCTCCACCGTCAGGTGTTCTTCGATCCCCTTGACCAGCTCCACCAGGATCTGGCGGCTGGTGAACTGATCGTCGATGATGACAATCGTCGGCATTGACAGCCTTGCTCCTGTGCTTCTCCGAAGGCGCATGCGGGTGTCAAGGCTTCCGTGCCGCAATCGGGGTCAACGATTGCCGCAACATGCACAACCCTACGTTTTATCTAGTTAAAATTATGCCTGACTACGCGTTTAGCGGCCTTTCTATCAACAACTTGAGAGCGCCGGCGCCGGTACCCCGCTGGTGAGGGGTTCGGGGCCGTCGTACAATTGAACGGCCAGCGGCCACCGAAATGAAGCAGGGCATGTTATGAGTGAGCAATCGACCCCTTCGTTACGCAAGGTTTTCGCCAGTGTGTTTGCCAGCATGTTCGGCGTCCAGAGCAGCCGCAAGCACCGGGAGGATTTCTCCGGCAACAGCGCGACACCCTATATAGTCGCCGGCGTCATCGCCACGGTCCTGTTCGTGCTGACCGTCTGGGGGGTGGTCCAGCTGGTGCTGCGCTCCGCGGGGCAGTAGAGCCTATTTCAAAATAGTGGATCGGCCGTCAAGACAAGGCGCGACGCGCACCGCAGGATCGGCGGGCGAGATGCATTTTGAGATGGGTTCCAGTAACGCGCCGCCGTCTGGCGGCGGCACACTATTTCCCCCCACGAACCACTAAAGTGCGGCAATGCGCACGCGTTGACTCTCCAGGTCCGCCAGCGCGCTCTTCAGATCACTGGCGCGCCCCTGCTCCTTCGCTACGACCTCGGCGGGCGCGCGCTGCACGAAGTTGGCGTTCTGCAGCTTGCTTTCGCAGCGTCCCAGGTCCGCCGCCACCCGCTCGATCTCCTTGCCCAGGCGTGCCAGTTCGGCTTCCTTGTCTATGAGACCGGCCATGGGGATCAGCACTTTGAGCTGACCCACCAACGCCGTTGCCGATTCCGGCGCGGTATCGCCGTCCGCGACCCAGGTGATGGACTCCAGGCGGCCCAATGCCCTGAGGTAATGGCGTTGACGGGCCTCGCGCTCGCGGTCCTGGGCCGAGCCGTCGGCCAGCAGCACCGGCAGGGGCTTGCCCGGCGCGATGTTCATGCCGCTGCGGATCTTGCGCACCCCCAGGATCACACCCATTACCCACTCCATCTCGGCCGTCGCTTCCGGGTCGATCAGGGATGCGTCCGGCTCGGGGAAAGGCTGCAGCATGACCGTGTCTCCTTCGCGACCGGCCAGGGGCGCGACCCGCTGCCAGATTTCCTCGGTGATGAACGGCATCAGCGGGTGGCCCAGCCGCAGCAGCGTCTCCAGCACCTGCACCAGGGTGCGGCGGGTGCCGCGACGTTGGCTGTCGGTGCTGTCGGCGGCGGTCAATACGGGTTTGGACAGCTCCAGATACCAGTCGCAGTACTCGTTCCAGGTGAACTCGTAGAGGGCCTGGGCGGCCAGATCGAAACGGTACTCCGCCATGGCGTCCGCCACGGTGCGTTCGGTCTGCTGCAGACGCGAGACGATCCAGCGGTCGGCGGCACTCAGGGTCACATCGCCCCCATGCTGCCCGCAGTCTTCCCCCTCGGTGTTCATGAGCACGTAGCGGGCGGCGTTCCAGAGCTTGTTGCAGAAATTGCGGTAGCCCTCGACACGACCCATATCGAAGTTGATGTCCCGCCCGGTGGAAGCCAGGGCCGCAAAGGTGAAGCGCAGGGCGTCGGTACCCAGGGCAGGGATGCCGTCGGGGAACTCCTTGCGGGTGGATTTCTCGATCTTGCCCCGCATCTGGGGCTGCATGAGGCCCGCCGTGCGTTTGGCCACCAGGGATTCCAGGTCGATGCCGTCGATCAGATCGATGGGATCCAGCACGTTGCCCTTCGATTTGGACATCTTCTGCCCATGGGCGTCGCGCACCAGGCCGTGGATATAGACTTCCCGGAACGGCACGTCGTCCATGAATTTCAGGCCCATCATGATCATGCGGGCCACCCAGAAGAAAATGATGTCGAAACCGGTCACCAGCACGCTGGTGGGGTAGAAGGTGTCCAGTTCCTCGGTCCGGTGGGGCCACCCCAGAGTGCTGAACGGCCACAGGGCCGAGGAGAACCAGGTGTCCAGCACGTCCTCGTCCTGGGTCAGCGCCACATCGGCGCCCAGGCTGTGGCGCTCGCGCACCTCCTGCTCCGAACGGCCCACGAACACATGGCCGGCCTCATCGTACCAGGCCGGGATGCGGTGGCCCCACCAGATCTGGCGGGAGATGCACCAGTCCTGGATGTTGCGCATCCACTCGAAGTAGGTGTTCTTCCAGTTGTCCGGAACGAAGCGCACCCGGCCGGTTTCCACCGCCCGTATGGCCGGTTCGGCCAGCGGGCCGATTTTGACGAACCACTGGTCGGTCAGGAACGGCTCCACCACCGCTCCCGAGCGGTCGCCGCGGGGCACCATCAGCTTGTGGTCGTCGGTCTTTTCCAACAGGCCCAGCTCTTCCAGGTCATGGACGATAACGTCGCGGGCCTCGTAGCGGTCCAGCCCCCGGTATTTTTCGGGGATGAGCTCGCAGGTAGGTTTTGCCGCCGCGCCGTCGTCGTCCGCGGGCCTGCGGGTAAAGCCTGAGTCGTCCAGAGGGCTGTCCTTGAGCCGCGCGTCCACCTTGAACAGGTTGATCAGCCCGCCGAACGGCTGGCTTTCCAGCTCGGACTGGTGGCGCTGCCAGACGCCGTAGTCGTTGAAGTCATGGGCCGGTGTGATCTTCACGCAACCGGTGCCGAATTCCGGGTCCACGTACTCGTCGGCGATCACCGGAATGTCCCGCTCCGCCAGGGGCAGGCGCACCGTCCTGCCCACCAGTTCGCGGTAGCGTCCGTCGTCGGGGTGGACGGCCACCGCCGTGTCTCCGAGCATGGTCTCCGGGCGGGTGGTGGCGACCACCAGATGGCCGGAGCCGTCGCTCAGCGGATAGCGCATATGCCACAGATGGCCGCTTTCCTCCTGGGAGACGACTTCCAGGTCCGAAACGGCCGTGTGCAGCACGGGATCCCAGTTGACCAGCCGTTTGCCGCGATAGATGAGCCCTTCCTCGTGCAGGCGCACGAATACCTCGCGCACCGCTTCGGACAAGCCCTCGTCCATGGTGAACCGCTCCCGGGACCAGTCCAGGGACGCCCCCATGCGGCGCAACTGGCGGGTGATGGTGCCGCCGGATGTCTGCTTCCATTCCCACACCTTGTCGATGAAGGCGTCGCGTCCCAGGTCGTGGCGGGTGCGGTTTTCGGCGTTGAGCTGGCGCTCCACCACCATCTGGGTGGCGATGCCGGCGTGGTCGCTGCCGGCCTGCCACAGGGTGCGGTCGCCGCGCATGCGGTGATAGCGGGTGAGGGCGTCCATCAGGGTGTCCTGAAAGGCGTGCCCCATATGCAGGCTGCCCGTGACATTGGGCGGCGGGATCATGATGCAGTACGGCTCGCCGGCTCCGCGGGGCGTGAAGTAGCCGCGGCTCTCCCAGGTTTCGTACCAGCGCTGTTCGATGGCGTGGGGGTCGTATGTCTTGTCCATCATGGGGTCGGCTTCGGGTTTGTTATAGGACGCGGTCGGCCCGCAGCAGCCGCGCATTATACTCCACTGAAGCTGCCGCCGGCCGTGCTTAGGGCTCGTCAGTGGCCGGAGCGCTTCTGCAGGACTTCGGCGATCAACGTGGGCAGGACGTGGTGCAACTGGCTGTGCAGGTCGTCGCGCAGGCGCCGTTCCGCGGCCTGCAGTGCCTGTTCCATGGCGTGGTGCATGGCCTCGTCCACGGCAGAGTCCAGGCGCGCCTGCAGCAGCACTTCCAGGCGCGGGACGATGTCCGCCAGCAGGTCCTCGCCGGCCTCTGCCGCCGGGCTGCCCTCCTGGTGCCAGCGTTCGGGCGCCACCACCTCATAGAGGATCGGAACGCCATGCTCGTCCAGGGGAAAGTTCGCGTTGCAGACCTCGGACTGTGCATCGTCCGCAGGTCCCTGTCGGTAGTTGCTGCCGGCCTGATTCATGGGACTATCCGTTGAGCTTGTGCGAGGCCAATTCGTAGCCACGCTCCTTGTAGAATCGATAGCGTTCCCGCCCCGCTTTCAACTGGGCGTCGTTCTGGTCCACCAGTTCGGCCACCCGTGCGAATCGACTGAAAAACAGCGGTACCTCCGGGGCCAGGTTGATGAGCACGCCGGTGTGGCTGTCCGGTTCGCCGCCGTCACCGACCACTACCGGGACCTCCCCGGCCTGCTCGGGCGGGCCGTGGGGTACGAAGCTGCCGGCCCGGAAGGTCCACAGCAGGTCGTCCAGCAGCCGGCTTTGAGCCGGCGACTCAGTATGAATATAGACCTGATGGCCACGCTGGAACGCCTTTTCGGCCAACCGGCAGGCCAGCAGTGGTCGGTCGTTGGGGCCGTTGCCGCCCAGCACGTAGAAGTCGATGCGCGTCATATCAGCGTTCCCAGCCCGGGGCGCCGGCCCCGGTCATGGACCTCAACCCTGGCCGGCGACTCCCAGCAGATACTGGGTGAGCAGGGGCACCGGCCTTCCGGTGGCGCCCTTGTTGGCCCCCGAATTCCAGGCCACTCCTGCGATATCCAGATGGGCCCAATGGAATTTCTTGGTGAATCGCGACAGGAAGCAGGCGGCCGTAATGGTGCCGGCTTCCCGTCCCCCGATGTTGGCCATATCGGCGAAATTGCTCTTCAGCTGTTCCTGGTACTCATCCCAGAGGGGCAGTGCCCAGGTCCGATCGCCGGCCGCGCGCCCGGCATCGAGCAGTTCGTTGGTCAGCGCGTCATCATTACCCAGCAGGCCCGATGCGTGGCTTCCCAGCGCGATGACGCAGGCACCGGTCAGGGTGGCGATATCGATTACCGCTTCGGGTTCGAAGCGCTCGGTGTAGGTCAGCGCGTCGCAAAGAATGAGCCGGCCCTCGGCGTCGGTGTTGAGAATCTCGACGGTCTGGCCGGACAGGGTGGTGACGATGTCGCCCGGCTTGCTGGCGTCGCCGTCGGGGAGGTTTTCCGTCGCCGGGATGACGCCGGTCACGTTCAACGGCAGACCCAGGGTGGCGCAGGCGCTCAAGGTGCCCAGCACGCTGGCGGCTCCGCACATGTCGAACTTCATTTCGTCCATGGCCTGCCCCGGCTTGATGGAGATGCCACCCGAGTCGAAGGTCACGCCCTTACCCACCAGGGCCACGGGCTTCTTGTCCTTGGCGGCGCCCCGGTAGTGGATGACGATGAGCTTCGGCGGTTGTCGGCTGCCGCGGGCAACCGACAGCAGGGCACCCATGCCGAGCTTTTCCATGTCAGACCGTTCCAACACTTCCACATGGATCTTGCGGTGGTGCTTCTGCAGCGACCGTGCCTGGCCGGCCAGGTAGGTGGGCGTACAGATGTTTCCCGGCAGGTTGCCCAGATCCTTTGCCAGCCGTACACCCCCGGCAATGGCCTGGCCCACCTTCACGGCCTGCTCGCCGGCCGGCAGTTCCCGCTTGCTCGGCACGCTCATGATCAGCTGTTTGAGCGGACGCTTCACCTTGTCCTTTTTGCTCTTCAACTGTTCGAAGCGGTAAAGCGCGTCTTCGGTGGCCTCCACGCAGTGACGGACCTTCCAGGCGACATCGCGCTCCTGGACAGCCATATCGGTGAGGTAGGTGACCGCCTCGGTCGCCCCGGATTCGTTGAGAACCTTGGCGGCCGCCGCTGCCGTTTCCCGGTAGGTTTTCTCATTGAATTCGGCTTCGGTGCCGCAGCCGACGATCAGCACCCGGCCGCACAGGGTGTCGGGCACCGAGTGCAGCATCAGCGTCTGGCTCTTCTTGCCCTGCAGGTCCCCGCGCCGGAACAGGTTCGTGATGAATCCGCCGCTGGCCTTGTCCAGCCGGGTAGCCGCAGCGGACAGCTTGCGGTTCTCGAACACCCCGACCACCACGCAGTCGACGCGCTGTTTTTCAGGGTTGCCGCTCTTGACGCTGAATTCCATGCAGGGCTCCTCTTGGAAGAATCGCACGATTGCAGTTGGTAAGGCTTGTGGTGTACGGTAGCCCGGCCTCGCCCGGCGCTACCTATCACCTGCCACAGGAAAATTCCCGAGACCGCCAGTTTAATGCAAATCGGGTCCGCTTTCATGGGCAACTGCAAGCTAACTTCCCGGAAATGGTACGGATAGTCGATCGCTATCTGCTAAAGGAGGTGGTCCTCAACTGGCTGGCCACCACCTTGCTGTTATGGCTGATCGTACTCGGCAATCGGCTGGCCAGCTATCTGGCCCAGGCCGCGGCGGGGGACCTTCCCGGATACACGGTCTTCACCCTGCTTGGCCTGAAGTCCGTGACATACCTCGATGCCCTGCTGCCGTTTTCCCTGTACCTGGGCGTACTGCTGGCCCTGGGGCGGCTGTACAAGGACAGCGAGATGGCCGCGCTGTCGGCCTGCGGTGTCGGCCCGGCGCAACTGTATCGCCCTTTGCTGGCCCTCGGCGTGCTGGTGGCGGCCGGACTCAGCTGGCTGTCGCTGGTGGTCGTGCCCCACGCCAACGCCGCTGCCTACCGTATCGTCGCCAGCGCCAAGCAGTCCACCAGTCTGGCGCTGGTGGCGCCCGGCCGTTTTCAGGAGGCCCTGGGTGGGGATCTCATCTACTACGTGGAGAACGTTTCACCGGACCGGCGAAAGATGACCGATATCTTCGCAGAGGACCGGCACAACGGGCGCCTGGGCATCATTTCGGCGGCCAGCGGCCATCAGCGCATCGATCCGAACACCGGCGACCGCTACCTGGTGCTTCAGAACGGCTACCGCTATGAGGGCTTCCCCGGCGATCCCGGCTACCGGGTAATGCGGTTCCAGACCCAGGGCATTCTCATCGAGCCCACCAAGCCAGTGGTCAGGATGGATCTCGACGCCTCGCCCACGGCCAAACTGTGGCATGGCGGCCGCCCCGAGCAGACCGCCGAGCTGCAGTGGCGACTGTCCATTCCTCTCGCGGCCCTGGTCCTGGTGGTGCTCGCCGTGCCCCTCAGCCGCACCACGCCCCGTCAGGGACGCTACGGTCGACTGTTTGCGGCCGTGCTGGTGTTCATCATCTATTACAACCTGCTGGGCTCGGCGCGGGTGTGGGTCCAGCACGGCGATCTGCCGCCGGCGGTGGGCATGTGGTGGGTTCACGGACTCGCTCTGGCGGCGGCGGGTGTGCTGCTCTACGGACGCAATCCTCTGCGTCGCCGACGGCGGATGGCTTCGTGAACCTGTTGGATCGCTATATCGGCCGGGCGGTGGTGTCGGGCACGCTCATCGCATTGCTGGTGCTGCTGGCGATTCAAGCCTTCTTCTCGCTGATGACCGAGCTGAGCAGTGTGGGCACCGGCAACTATGGACTGCCCCAGGCCTTCGAGTACGTCATCCTGACCTTGCCGCGCACGGCCTACGACCTGTTTCCCACCTCCGCGCTGGTAGGCAGCCTGTTCGGGCTCGGCCAGTTGGCCGCCAACAGCGAGCTGGTGGCGATTCGTGCGGCCGGCGTGTCGGTGGGGCGCATCGCCCGTTCGGTGCTGCAGGTGGGCCTGATCATGCTCGTCGCTGCCTCGGCCATGGGCGAGTGGGTGGCGGCGCCGGCGGAACAATATGCCCTTCAGATGCAGGCGCTGGCCCAGTCCAACCGCATCACCTTCAAGGGCAGGTTGGGATTCTGGGCGCGGGATCAGGATCGGTTCATCAATATCGGCCAGATTCTGCCCGGCGGCATTCTGGCGGACATTCATGTCTATCAGTTCGACGACGAACACCGGCTGAAAGTGGCCACCGAAGCCAAGCGGGCCATGTACCGCAACGGCGACTGGCTGCTGGAAGACGTGCGCCAGAGCCGGGTGGGCGCCGACGGTGTGCAGGTCCGCCATCTGCAGAAGCTTGCCTGGAAGACGCTGATCAGCCCCGGCCTGCTCAGGTTGGTCATGGTCCGGCCCGAGAACCTTTCGGCCCGGGAACTGCTGCGCTATATCGACTACCTGCGCAACAACGGACTGAACGCGGGGCGCTATCGACTGGCGTTCTGGATGCGCCTGGCAGCACCCTTGTCCGGCATGGTGATGCTGTTCCTGTCCATTCCCTTCGTGTTTGGGCCACTGCGTTCCGCGGCCATGGGTCAGCGCCTGGTGGTGGGCGTACTGGTGGGTGTGGGGTATTACCTTTTCAGTCAGATGGTGAGCCACCTGGGGCTGGTGTACGGATTCAACGCGGCATTGAGTGCGTTTACACCGCCGTTGGTGTTCTTCCTCGGCGGAATGGCCGTATTGCGTCGCGTACGCTGACCCTTCAGTGTTCCTGGCCGTCCGGCGCCGGTCCGGGCGGCAGCACGTTTACCACCACCGTGTTGGCATAGCGGTCATGCCAGGTGAGTCGGTCAGCGTCGACCCATACCCACAGAAAGTCCAGCGCCACCAAGACGCCCCAGCAGATCAGCGCGATCTCGAAGACCTTGTCGGGGACGTACATCACCACCGCCAGAAGCAGCACCGGTGCGAACCTGAGCAGCGCCTGGGTCCATGAGATGGGGCCGCCGTCCCGGCGCTGTACGCGAATCCTCCACGCCCGCATCCCGACCGTCTGGCCGCCATGGGTCCAGAACCAGGCGAAAAAGAAATAGGTGACGAAAAACAGCCAGGCCTGGTTGAGCGGATTGCCCGCCGGCACGGCCTTGCCCCCGTTGACCGCCAGTGCGATGGCCGAAGCGAGCACCAAGACGGCGAACAGCACCAGGCCGTCGTACACCATGGCGGCCAGACGCCGTGCAAGGCCGGCCGGTTGCGGCGCGGCGCGGGGGGGGGCGGAATCAGCCATCAATGCAAGTCCGGGGCGAGAACAGCAAACCCGCCAAGAATAACCACCCGGCCCGGAAAGGCGCAATGGTGGCAACACGCAGCCGGGTATGGTAAGAACGATTTGACATTCAAATAACAATAACCACTGAGAGGGAGTGGAGGTGAAATGTCAATCGTTGCTGAACTTTCCAATCTGAAAGGGGTGTTTGCGGCAGGCGAGTATTCCTATCGCGGCGACCGCTTTACCTACAAGGGGCAGCTCGACGAGGAACAGGCGCGAATGGCGTCCATCATGTGCCGCGCAACGACCATGGGTGTGCACATGCAGGCGGACATTCTCGGCGCCTACTGCGGTGACCAGTGCGCGTTCACGCCCTCGCGGGGCTGGGTGGTGCGCGGTCCCAAGTTCACGGTGTGCGTGATGGCCAACGTGTTCTGCTTTCTGGACAACGCCAATGCGTCCATGAACGACATCATCGGGCTCATGTACCGGCGGCTGGCCGACATCGAGGCGATCGTCTGAGCGAAGAAGGCAAGGGGACGGGGAGGAATACCAATGAGCAGTCTTGAACAGTTGATGGAATTGCCTGGAGCGCTGGCGGCGTTCGAATTTTCCGACCGCGGGGAGCTGCGCGAGCATCGCATTGCCGAGGGCAACGACTTGACGCCCGATACTCTGGATCTACTGTGCCACGTGTGCGTGGCCAACATTTCCATTGCCACCATGCAGGCACGGGGTTGGGAGAAGATGACCGGTGCCCAGGGCTTCTATCCAATCGACGGCTTTACCATGATCGGTTTCGATTGGTCGGCGGTGGCCAGCGGCAACCGTGGGGTCGTGCTTCGCAATGAAGCGGCCGATTATCAGGCCGCCTACGGCGCCTTGCCGGGGTAAGGGGGCGGTATGATCAAGAGAATGCTTGCCCTGGACGGCGTCGCTGTGGTTTGTCAGTTTCGTGACGACGGAGTGCTGGTGCAGGGTTACGGGATGCTGGACGACGAGCAGATGGTGAAGCTGGCCAAGTTCGCCCACGACTATAAGCGTATGGTCCAGGGCAACGCCGACCAGCTTTCCATGTTCACCCAGACCCGGGGCTGGACTCCGCCGCGAGGCTGGATCGTCCGCGGCAAGGACAACACGGTGTGCAGCGTGGGCAATGTGGTCTGCCTGGTGGCCAACGCCGAGGCCTCGGTCACCGAGGTGATGGGCGAGCTGGCCGATGTGGCCCATGACTGACAGGCGCCATTCAGCCGGCGGGTAGGCCTGCCGGCTGGTGATCCGCGGAGTCGGTGCAGGGGCGGCCCTGCACCGCCAGGGTTCCCGAACGCCCGTCCACGGTGCCCGCCACCAGCTCGCAGGCGGGGATGTCATCGGGACTTGCCAGGCGTGCGGCGGCGTAGCGGTCCAGGCGCACGAAGCTCACATCCGCGGCGCGAGCCTGTTGCAGCAGGTCCTCGAACAGCTGGAGTTTGGCCATGCCTTCGATCTCGGCATGGGCAGTGAGCACGTTGAGCCGGTCGCCGCTCAACATTTCCAGGTAGTGCTGTACCAGGCGCGTTTCCGGATACTCGGGGCGCCCCAGCAACTCGTCCAGGGTGGGTAGAGTGGTGGGGATCTGCAGGGTGCGGTAGCGCCGGGCGCCGGCACAGGGAAAGAACGGCTCGTTTCCGCGGGCGTCGCTGGCGTAGCTGAAACCGGCCTCGTCATAGGCGCACAGACTGGCCGCGTTTGCCTGCCAGCCCGCCGCTCCCGCGGTGCGGGCCGGCTCGGCGAATATGCGTTCGAAT
>Ga0307441_1000519_pt1 | contig 13699 bp, 17 predicted proteins | sample SalMarWE160420MG_FD_202149 | JGI IMG/M metagenome (GOLD analysis project Ga0307441, IMG submission 202149) | Salt marsh sediment microbial communities from the Plum Island Ecosystem LTER, Massachusetts, United States - WE1604-20 | ecosystem: Environmental > Aquatic > Marine > Intertidal zone >... | reverse complement strand
TTTCTATGAGTCTGTGTCTTCTTCTCCCAAGTCTTCCGTCATCTTTATCCGGTTCGCTTGATGGCAGACCGACAAAGCTTAGATTCTTGTACGTGTGTATAAAACTTGGATCGCCGAAAAACTCAGGGAATAGTTTGTATCCAAGATTCCGTTCGTCATGGTTCCCTGGGACAATGACGATTTTACCATTTATCTCCTTTAACTTTTCCTTAGCAAGTTTATATTCTGAAAGGAGTCCGCAAGTAGTTAAATCTCCTGAAATAAAAACTAGATCCGAATCAGCTTTGTTTAAAAGTTTTACGGCACTATCGAAAACCTTGCTGTTGAAATCACTACCATAATTGCAATGTATGTCGGATATATGTGCGATTTTCATAAATCGCGATAAATCCTTCCCATCCTTATATGCTTATCTCAACAATTTTTAAAGTGGGAAATGATTTTGGACTCTACAATATATTTTAAGAAAGTAAAAACTAAATAAACTATTACTGGTTTTCCTATATTGTGCACTTATTAGAGACGATTTTATTGTTTTCCTTTGCGTTTTTACCTCCAATACTATATGCAATTTGGATTAGAAACACAGAAAAGTACAATAGGGAGAAATGGAAACCGATAATCGTATGTTTTTTATGGGGGGCAACTATTGCTATAGTCGCCTCGATAATCTTAGAGTTGATCCTTGGTATTTCTCTTGCTATTTCCTTTGATGATGGTAATATTCTTGGTCTTGTAACGGCAATAATTATCGCTCCTTTTGCTGAGGAATTGACAAAACCCCTTGCACTAAGAACTAAAACGGTTAAAAAAGAGCTTGACGAACTTGAGGATGGACTTATTTATGGTGCAGTTGCGGGACTAGGTTTTTCGGCAACAGAAAATTTGCTATATGGTTGGTGTTTTTTATCTGAAGGGCTATTTGTTTTCCTTGTTTTGATTATAATCAGAAGTTTTGGTGGATGCCTGCTGCATGCCTCTGCAACTGCATTAACTGGGTATGGGTATGGAAAAACAATTATCCTGGGAAAATCAATATTGCGGGTACTTCCATTTTTTGTACTGGCAATTTTTGTTCATGCCTTCTATAATTTTCTCGTTTCTCTTGACATTGTGGGATTGGTAGTAAGTCTATTTGCTGCTTTGATATTTGTGGCAATATCGATACGTCTTGTTAGGAATAAGATAAAGTCCCTTGATATGTTAAACAGATGAAATTTATGACGCTAACCTTATTTTCACTGTTGTCATTCAATTTTTCATCAACCTCATGGCACAAAATTATTGAAAACACAAATTAGTAAATATTTCTTTCAATATTATAAAAATAGGAGGAAAGTAGGAGGTCTAGGGGGGGTGGGTGAGTCTATACACAAAAAAGTAAACCTAATTGTTATAAATCCGACCTCCGACTCAGAAATTACTATTAAATAGTGGTTTATAAATGTGACGTATTTTAATACGTCAATCATCGAATTTTTTCTATTACTAGAATTTTTCCTGTATATTGTAGGTGCGATATTTCACATAAAACACTTTTATAAATAGCCGATTCCTTTAACTCTAATGATCTTAAAATCTTCTTTATTTTCTATATGGAACATATCTTGATTATTGAAGAATTGACGAATAAGCCACATGTTAGTCTGCGCATGACTACTTATCTCTTTCACAATACATGAAGACTGCTCATTATTTCTTGCCAAGGCCATATACGGTAGTATCTGGTCAAAGGCATGGGTATCAAGTGTTGCGCCTGATTCGATTTCACGGATGAGCTCTGTTGCAACGTTTTCTCCAATTTTTTCGGCAGGCAGTCCTCTTTCCCCTAGAACTGTTGCACCAAGAATGACATTGTGTGTTTGTGTCCATACAGTAATTCCGGTACCTGCAGAGAGTGATGTAGCCTTTTCTATTTTTAATGATGCTTCCAGGTTTTTTTTGAGCAATGTTTTTATTGCTGTGTGCTTCATCCTTTTGCTTATGTGTTCTGAAAGATTTGCAATATTGATAATACCCTCAACTGTTGTAAATTCCTGTTTTTTATCTAGTTTTAATGGTTGGATGTCTTTGCATGGCTGGATGGTGAGTACGACTTCGCCTCCTCCTTTTGGATAATATCCTCGTCTTATCAAATGTGCACTTACCGGTAATCCCATTTTTTTCATCAATGGTAGAAAAATATGTTTGAAATAATCCCATGATGGCGACCATTTTACATCTGTCCCACCGATTACTTGTAGTGTTATTGGTGTTTTTGTCTTTACTGAACATAGTATGCATGCCTGAAAAACTAGCATAATACTCCCTGCAGTACCTATATCAAAATTATACTCTCCGCCTGTGATTTCCCTAGGTGAGAATGTTAAACTGGATGACCCAATGTTTAATCCACTTGTTTCTGCGTTGCATAGTTCGCCTATAATTTTTATGGCTGCATAGTGCTGTGGTTTTATACCTGGATTTGATCGATTAGCACGGATATTAGTTATTTCAACTGGTTTTTTTGTTAAAACTGAAAGTGCAACGGCAGTACGTAGAATCTGCCCACCGCCTTCACCATATGAACCATCTATGTGTAACAATCGATATCACCATCATCTGGTCAGAAAATCTAGAAGCATGTCAAGTGCTGCGTCACAGGTGCTTTTTTTGTTCTGCGATCTATCTCCTGAAAAATTAAATTTTTTAACAACTGTGTTTCTCTCCGTTGAAACAGCAATAAATACCAGACCTACTGGCTTTTCTTTAGAACCACCTGTAGGGCCAGCAATGCCTGTAGTAGATATACCAATATCCACATTTGATTTAATTCTAACACCTTTTGCCATACTCTTTGCCACTTCCATGCTAACAGCACCATATTTTTTCAACATATCTTCAGGAACATCTAACAATTCCATTTTGGCCCTATTACTATATGAAACAATTCCTCTATCAAAATATTCTGAACTACCAGAAATATTTGTCAATGTATGTGCAATAAGACCACCTGTACAAGATTCAGCTGTTGCAATTACTAATTTTTGATTTTTCAGCATATTAGAAATTTTATCTGGAAGTTCCCCATTTATCAAACGCATTACCTCCTATGGAAATAAGAATCTAAATATATAAAGGGTTTACATATACCAAATTGATTCTATGCTCGTTTTATCTTCGTGCTGAAAATTATATAAATCACATACTTATTTAGGGATTGCCAAAAACGAACTGTTGCCAATAAATCGAAGTTTTCGTTTCATATACAAAAATATGCGAAAAGAGCATGTTTTGGACAAGCGACGATACTCCATGGAATAAAACATTGAAATATCCAAAACGCTATATATGATTATTGTAATCCTTCCCGCTACATTCATGACAGCTAGGCCCTGTGGTGTAGTGGTTAACATGCTGGCCTTTGGAGCCAGCGACTCCAGTTCGAATCTGGACAGGGCTGCTCAATTTGCTCCCGTGGTGTAGTCCGGTCAATCATTCCAGCCTTTCGAGCTGGCTACACGGGTTCGAATCCCGTCGGGAGCACTAACTTTAGTATGGGCATAGGAGAGGGATATTTGATTTCAATCCAACAATAGTTTGATTAGCATAATGTAGAAAATTTAGATATTTTTTATAAATAAACGTAAAGATTATACGCTTCCCTCTCTTTCAACTCTTTCATGGTTGTAATTGTGTATCCTACTATTGATGAGATTCAGTATAATAACACTATTGCAATTGAAATGTTTAGAAAAAGTAAAAGTGATCAAGCAAAAACGATTAGTGTTTCATATATACAAAGAACTATAGATAAAACAAAAATAGATCCAGGGGACATTTATGATAAAGCGGCACGATTACTCATTGAATTAACACGCATACATGCTTTTGAAAGTGGAAATAAACGAACTGCTTTTCTCTCAACAAAAAAGTTTGTCCTCAATAATGGAGGAAAATTTAATATACCTGATACGATAAATAATGTTAAGGTAATGATTGGTATAAGAGAAAATTATTATTCTAAAAATGAAATAAAAGAGTGGATTATGAATGGCAAAATCAAAAAATTTGAAAGATAACATTTCAGAAGAAACTAGGAAAAAAATTGCTGATGAAGAATTTCGAGAAATCGTTAAAATAGCAAATGGACATAAAAAAACACTTAGTGCATTAGCCAAACATTAAGTAAATACTGTTAACATATGTATTTTTTCAAATTGATATTCATTCCACGATCTGAACAGAATTAATATAAAACAAGACTCTATCTATTTTACAAAATTCTCCTAAAATTTGCTCCTGGTGAACAATGTAATTCCCAACGGGGGCATATTTTCATATGTAATAAAAATAGTTTGAAATCTTGTTTTACTTGTGAAGATGGAGAATCGTTTTTTTTGTCCCTAAATATTTGATGAACTCAATACTACCAGCAACGAGTAAACGCATAATATTGGGTTGTTTTTTGATGCCTTTGTTTGATGTGGGTAATTTAGCAACAATTCGGAGATTGTCGATTTTTGATAAATTTCGCTGTTCATCTAATTGAAAATCCCTTAGATTTATGTCAAAGTTGATTGTACTTTCATCTAGTTTCCAGCTACTGAGACGACTACTTTGGTTACAATAGATAATAAATAATCTTCCATTTTCCATTTCATAAACTAATCATGTTAATAAATAGTATATTCTCGTTAGGAATACCTGCTAATGGTTCAATGTTCACACTTTAACTATTGGCGAATATCTTCAATGGGGATATAACTTATCGCCACTATTGTTTATACTCTAAATGGGGGTTTTGATGGATAAAAAAAACGTCTGTGGGCATTAGCACCCACTCTTTCGACAAACAACTATTACAACTCAACCTCAAGATTGATTTGTAACAAATCCATGTTCTTATATGGATAATTTAAAAAAGGGATTAAAGCTTTTTAACTTTCTCAGCCTTTTCGCCTTTATCTCCTTCGACAACTTCAAAAGAGACTTTATCTCCTTCATTTAATGAAGTTCCTTCGGCTAATCCGCTTGTATGGACGAAGTAATCTTTTCCATCGTCCCCGGTTATAAACCCAAAGTTTTTTCTCATGTTAAAGAATTTTACTGTTCCTTCTGTCATTTTTATGCTCCTATGTTCTAATGGGGGGTCATATAAAAATCACCTTCTTAAATATTTGCTTTGTGTGATGTATTTTAAAAAAGACGATTTATTATGGAATCTAATTATTTTTCCAGTGGCGGGCCATTTACAAGGAGAATGTCATCGAGGGAAAAATTAATTTTAGGTTCTTTTGGTTTTCTATCGAATTTTTTAAGAACACTAGAGATAAAACTATTCTTTTTTGTTTTTACAGCACAGTATTCTTTGGGTTCTCCTTCATCTGGCTGAAGCATACAATCTATAGAGCGGTTTGGATAATCTTCTGTTTTTTTATTTCCATTTTATTTACGTGAAATCATGCTAAGTTCCTATATTTCCCTGATTTTTTCACGTATTTCCAATGACTTTTGACCCTTTTTCTCCATAGATTATGATTTTTTCCTAGGTTCTGCTTAACCGTTTCCGTTCTAAAGCAAACAAATGGAATAAAAAGTTTCCAACCTATCTGTTGTTTCATCAGAGCAGGACGGTCTCCAAAACCTTTCATTTTTTTGATCCTGTTGCTTTAGGATAAAACTGCTAAAACTCATCCATTTCTCACTCCTTGTACATAAGTGATGGTGATGACCATAAAGAGACTTCTATAAAGGATTTTCCAAAGCCCTCGATAGAAAAGGGAGATACCATGGAAAAAAGCCTTCTTAGCGTTCACCAAATTTTAGTATCCCTTTGAACTTTAGTTAAATTAGTATTAGTTGGAATGACCAGCGCTCAAAAAACAAATTAACTAGATGTGGAGTTTAAATCCAGAAAAAGAAGTAAAAATGATTAAAGGTTACTGGTATAAGTAAATAGGAGAAATGTCAACTCTATGGACAAACAAAAATTTGATAAAATAAAGGAAAAACTTCAAAAGTCAAGTGTTGGTGTTGCAGGGGCTGGTGGTCTCGGTTCTAATGCAGCTGTTGCTCTTGCTCGTGCTGGAATAGGGCGACTTGTGCTGGTTGATTTTGATGAAATTGAGGAAAGCAACCTAGATAGGCAATATTATTTCTTGGACCAAGTTGGAAAAATCAAGGTCGAAGCTTTAAAGGACAACATAAAAAGAATTAACTCGGCAGTTAAAGTTGAAATTCTCAACCAAAAACTGGAGAAAGGATCGATGGAACAGCCATTCCATGACGTTGATGTAGTTATAGAAGCTCTAGACAATGCTGAAACAAAGACAGAATTTGTAGAAGAGATACTTTTGAAACTTCCGGATAAACCAGTTGTTGCTGCGTCGGGGGTGGCAGGGTATGGAAATTCCGATAGAATTGTTACAAAACGTTTTGGCGCACTGTATATGTGCTATGATGAGCAGGCCAAGTCTAGTGAAGATGATGTACTTTTGGCCCCACGTGTTTGTCTTATGGCAAACTGGGAGGCAGATCTGGCACTTGAGATCATACTAGGTGGAGACAGTGGGTATTGAAGTAAACGGTAGAAAGATTGACTGGGTGGAAAATGAAACCATCAAGCAATTGCTTAGGAGAATGAGATATACTTTTCCTCTTGTTGTTGTAAAAATTGACCAAAAAGTCATTCCTAGGAAAGATTTTCCGGACGTGGTTGTACCTGATAACTCCCGGGTTGATGTTATTCATATGATAAGTGGTGGATAGATTGCAAGAGATGTTTTTATTTGATTTTCATCACAGTATGAATGTCCTCTGCATCTTCTTTAGATGATAATTCAATGTTTACCTTTTTAATGATTTTATACGAGGTTAAAATAAAGTAATTCATCAAAACTCCAATTGTAACTCCGATTATTAGTGCAAATAGCACGGTAAAAAGTGATGATGAAAAGACATATGCTAAACATCCAGATAATATTATGCTAATTCCTACCACAGTTAGTATCAAAAGTAGGATCCTTTTATCCAATACTACCTCAACATTCCTAACGGACAAGTCAACATCTCTCATTTTCATTGTTTCCCCAGAAACATGAAACATTTTATATGTCTTATATTTTTCTTTAAAAATTATTAACATTTATTTTTTATATTTTTATTAAATAGGGGTGAAACAGTGATCTTTAGTATCTATGTTGAATTTTTATCTTTGACTATGCAACGACCGAACCTAATATGGTAAGAACCGAAAAACTGGATGCAAAGACAAAATATGTGACATACATGAGTGTCCACGCAGAAGTATTTTCCATAAATTTGCTTCCCTTATCTTCACGTATCATTAAATAAAATACTAGATAGCCCGGTATCGCAAGGGATGTCAGTAGCCAGAAATATGACTCCAATATGCCGCAGTCAATCATTATTGGAATCATGACAAAAGGGAAAAACATGAAAGGTAGTGCCATGAATGCTGCTTTTTTGACTCCAAATGTATTAACTAGTGTACGGGTACCTGCCTTTTTATCAGCATAACTGTCGGTTACATCTTTTGTAATTGATCCGCCAATCAAAAAGAACATTGCAATAAGGCCAATGGATATAGGTAGTGGTTGCAAAGGATTACCAAAGACACTCCATGATGCCAGTATCCCAAGTAATCCTCGGGGTATTGCAACCCAAAACTGATTTAAAAATAAAATATCCTTTATTCTGGGTGGAATTGAATAGGTTATTGTAAAAACTGCTATGAGAATAATAAAGACGCTGAACATGATGCTGATGGTTGCAGATATGTAAAATGCCATAAGATACATAACAATCGATATTATTTTTGCCTCACCTGTGGATATTACTCCTTTTGGGATGGGGCGATATGGCTTCGATATTTTATCTGCTTTTATATCAGTGGCCTGATTTAATGCATTTGATGCCCCGTTTAATATAGCTAAAGCAAAACTTGCAGGAATTATTGTACTCCAGAGTACTGAAACTACATTGCTTGTTTCTCCATTATAGAAAAAACTTGCAATCATTATACATGTTGACACAAGAAGGGGTGCAAGAAGGGTAAATGGGCGAATTAAATCTGTATAGCCCTTGACTCTTTGTTTAAAAACAATATTTCTCACTTTTTTCACCAACGACATAGGTTTTCTGTCTGTTGTGATATAAAGGTTATTTGACATTTGTTATCATAAACAAGAAAAATGCGGGCAGAATATATTTTCTAGAAAAATGGACATAGGTTTTATAGAAGTAGAAGATTTGGAATGTGGAAATGGAGATGATTAAATGTCGCAATTTAGGGGATTTATAGCTGTAGATATTGATGTCTTCCCGAAGTTATTGGAGTTTGAAAAGGAAATCAAAGAAACAGGTGCAAATGTAAAGCTTGTAGAGCCAGAAAACGTTCATATCACACTTAAGTTTCTAGGGGATACGGATGACTCCCAGATAGATGAAATCGATAAAATAATGAAAGATGCGGTAAAAGAAATCGATCCGTTCAATATTCAGCTAGAGGGGGCTGGTGTTTTTCCAAATCAGAATTACATAAAGGTTATCTGGATAGGAATCAAACAAGGCGAACCCATAGGAGTTATTGCAAGCAAGATTGATGAACAGCTTTCAAAGATGGGATTCAAAAAGGAAAAAAGAGGGTTTTCACCTCATCTGACAATTGCACGTGTTAAAAGTGCGAAGGGAAAAGATGGAATTTTGCGTGTAATAGAAAAATATAGAGATGTCCAGTTTGTTGACATTAGAGTTGATTCAATTAAACTAAAGAAAAGTGATTTGACTCCAAAAGGGCCTATCTATACAACCCTAATAGATGTAAAATTATAATGACTGGGGATGGTAAACGTAGTAGAAACATGGTTAATTGTTCTAGGACTGGTCAATATCATACTATTCATCATTGGCCTTATAATCTTCATGCCAAGGGAGGTTTACAGAACAAATATTGCAGATTTTTATGAGACATTCAAAAGACACCTTCCGTACGTATTGCTTATCGTTGGAGTCGTGTTTTTTCATCTTATTGAGGTAAACATACTGGATGCTCCTGTAACAGAATGGATTGGAACTGATTTTGCTTATGACATACAAAATATTGAAGGCGATACTGTGATTTGGTTTTCGCAGCATTGGACACCGGTTCTCGTTTATTTTTTTGTACTTATGTACATAGCAGTTTATCCTTTTACTCTGTGGTTCTCACCGACTTATTTTCTTGTGGTTGATAAAAAAAGACCAATGAAAACGCTTGCATATGGATTGCCACTCATTTATGCTGTTGCTCTGCCATTTTACCTTTTTATGCCAATAACAAATGTTTATAAATTTTATAACATAGAATTTGCCCTCAATACTGTGATACCAACAGTTGAAAGTTTTTTCTATGTAACTACCACTCAAAACAACTGTCTACCGTCGCTACATGTCGCAACAAGTATTCTAATAGCATGGTCCGTCCGTCTTGCAGGAAACAAGAAATTATCCTATTTTGCCTATTTCTGCATGGTATCTGTTATTTTGTCGGTTGTCTATTTGGCAATTCATTGGATTACTGACGTAATTTGTGGTGCTTTACTCGCCATTGTAGTAATATTCTTATTGAATCATTTAATCAGGGATACATAAAATGACCCAATTATCCGATGATATCGAAAGAAAAGTCTTAGGGCTTGTTGCACCTTCGCCCGATGACCGGAGAGAGCTTGAAGATATTATACAAGAGTTAATAGAACTCGTAAAGCAAGAAATTAAAAAAAGAAAGTTACCGGTTTCTATTGAACTTGTTGGATCGACAGCAAAAGATACTTATCTAAAAAACAGCCTTGATATCGATTTATTTCTATTGTTCCCCACAGCTATATCCAAAGGGGATATTGCACGAAATGCACTTTCGATAGGTAGATTACTTCTCAAAAATACTGAAGAGTGCTACGCAGAACACCCATACATAAGAGGATATTTCAAAGATCGTAAAGCCGAAATAGTCCCCTGCTATAAAATAGAAAACGCATCACAAAAACTTTCAGCGGTTGATCGAACTCCACTCCACACAAAATATATTAAGAAACATCTGAGTAAGTCACAAAGGCATGAAGTAAGACTGTTTAAACAGTTCCTTAAAGGTATTGGTTGCTATGGGGCAGAAGCAGAGGTCGAAGGATTTTCTGGTTATTTATGTGAAATTTTGATTATAAGGTATGAATCTTTTGAGAATCTTGTGCAAAGTGCACAGGGCTGGAAGCATGGAAAGAAACTAGCCCTTTCTGATGGTAATCATCAATCTTTTGATACTCAATTAACATTTATTGATCCTGTTGATAGTGATAGGAATGTTGCCTCTGCTTTGTCAAAAGAAAAGTTTGAACTATTTGTAAAAGCATGTAGAGAATACCTAAAGAACCCGCGAATTACCTTCTTTTTTCCAAATGAAATACAACCTTGGTCTCTTGATAAAATAAAATCTGAAATTCAAAAACAAAAGTGCTTATATGTCGGAGTAGTTTTTTCCAAACCAGATATTATAGTCGAGAATCTGTATCCGCAGATACGTAAGGCTGCTCGCTCTATGAGTGAAGCTTGTGGAAGATATGGTTTTACAATCTTTGATGCGAAATTTCATGTTGATGAATCAAGTAATTTGATTTTCATAATTGTTAAGACGAAAAATGAGCTTATTTCAAAAACGCTTGTTCACATGGGTCCCCCAGTTAAATTGGAAAAAAATGTACGAGATTTTATTCTTAAATGGGAAGGCAACCCAAGAGTGATAAAGAAGCCATACGAAAAGAACGGTAGATTTTATGTAGAGATAAAAAGGGAATTCAGAAACATAAAAGATTTTTTAAGAGATCAAGTCAAGAATCTAAGTATGGGCAAACACCTTGATGGGATAATAAAGGAGAGATATGATATTGTTGAAATTGATGATCTTCTAAAGGAGAATTGCAGGATCTTCTGGACAGGCTATCTAGATGGGAAAATGCCATGGGATCGATAGAGTCCAAATGTATATATCCTTGATGCTTGATGTTTTAATTGAATGAAAACGCTGGGGGTATATACTAAAGATTTTTCATTGTATCATGATCTTTTAAAAGTACTTAGAATAAGAAAAATTCCCTATGTTTCATTATCGTCAATTGATCATATTCCCCGCAGGATTGGAGTGATACTAACATCTCATAGTGAGCTACACGACATCAAATCTCAAAAGATAATAGCAGCTGATGTCTATGATACCATAGATCATGCAGTAGATCTGGCATTGCAAATGCTACTTGGAAAAGAACTATATTCAAAGGTTCTCATCGGCGTAGATCCTGGTGAGCAGCCAGGTGTGGCAGTTGTCGGCGATGACATATTGCTCCAAAAAACAAATGTTGAATCTCCAGAAAAAGTTGTAGATATCATACAAAGATTTCTAAAAGAATATCCTGCAAACGAAAATCTGATACGTATTGGACATGGGTCAGTAATCACAAGGAATAGGATAATAAACTCGTTGATTCCATTGGAAGTGCCCATTGAAATTGTCGATGAAACCAAGACAACGTCTTCAAAGCAGGCAAACAGGTCTGAGAAGGATAGTGAAGCTGCTGCATCAATTGCACTGCTTTCAGGTGGGAAAGTACAAAGGCATTTACCATTAAAGCCAACAAAAGGAGATATAAGAAATATACAAGAACGCAGCAGAAAACTTACAGATGGGCGATTCTCTATTTCGGAAAAGACAGCTCTTGAAGTTTTAAAAGGCGATATAAATCTAAAAGCGGCCGTAGAAATTGAAAAAAAATCATGTAAAAAACCCAAACGTTTATGAGCGCCCCTCATATGCTGATTAGGTAAGAGTAATGATCGATTGTAAACGAGCTCTGATTAGCGTCTCAGATAGGGAAGACATCATCGATTTTGCAAAGGGATTATCCAAACTTAATATAGAGATTTTATCAACTGGGGGAACTGCTACTGCACTAAGAGATGCGGGCATCGGAATCAAAGAAGTATCAGAGGTTACTGGTTTTCCTGAAATGCTTGATGGTAGAGTAAAAACTCTTCACCCTATAATACACGCAGGAATTCTTGCGAAAAGAGATGAAAAAGAACATATGGGTGCGCTTAAAAAACACAAAATAGAATGTATCGATCTTGTAGTTTGCAATTTATATCCTTTTGAAAAAACCATACAAAAGCCAAATGTAAGTATAGGAGAAGTCATAGAAAACATAGATATTGGTGGTCCTACGCTCATAAGAGCTGCTGCAAAAAACTACAAAGATGTCATTGTTATTACAAGCAGAAAACAATATGGTGAAGTTTTAAAAGCTCTTCGATCAAAAGGAAAAATAGATGTAACAGAAAGGGAGAAACTTGCAGTTGAGGCTTATGCTCATACTGCTCAATATGATTCTATCATCTCACAGTATCTAGCAGATAGATGGACAGATGAAATTCTACCTGATGCCTACACTATAACCATGCGTAAGATACAGGATATGAGATATGGTGAGAATCCCCATCAAAAAGGAGCGTTTTATAGATCCTTACCCAGAGTTGCAGAGCCTTGTATTTCTAATGCAGTCAAGTTACAGGGAAAAGAGCTCTCATTCAATAACATATTAGATGCCGATTGTGCAATAGAATGCATAAAAGAATTTACAAATCGTACATGCGTCATAATAAAACATGCTACACCATGCGGCATAGCATCTTCAGACAACATGCTGCAGGCATGGAAGGATGCATATGCAACTGATGTTTATTCTCCATTTGGGGGAATTGTATCATTTAACGGAGAAGTTGGAAAAGATGTCGCTAAGGAACTTTCCAATTATTTCCTTGAATTAATAATATCCCCAAGTTTTAGCAAAGATGCTTTATCCATTTTTAGTAAAAAGAAGAATCTAAGACTACTGGAATGCAAGGGACTTGATAAAAAAATTGAGCGAAGTGGTGCAACCTTCCGAAGTGTGGTGGGAGGTTTTCTGGTACAGGATAGAGATGTCCTGCTATCCAATAAAAAGGCGTGGAAGTCCGTTACAAAAAAGAAACCGTCCGAAAAAGAATTAGACTCTATGGAATTTGCAGTTAAATGTGTTAAACATGTTAAATCCAACTCAGTTCTCTTCGTAAAAGACACACATACGGTGGCTATCGGTGGTGGACAAACCTCCCGAGTTGATGCAGCATGGATTGCAATACACAAAGGCAAAGAAAACATCAAAGGATCTGTAATGGCTAGTGATGCATTTTTCCCATTCCGTGACGCCGTTGATGTTGCTGCAAAGGCAGGTGTAAAGGCCATTATTCAACCTGGTGGTTCCATACGTGACAATGAAGTAATAGAAGCTGCAGATGAAAATGGCATATCTATGGTTTTTTCGGGACAGCGGTACTTCAGACACTAAGGTTGTTATGACGAGGTATAGATTGAAGGAAGGGGGGAATTTTTACATAAAACAATGATTGCCTGCTTATTGTAATTATTTTAAAGAAAAAAGAAGGAAGATAATTTATTATCTATTGTAACCAAAGCAGTTGTCTTAGCAGTGGGAACAGATGTGGATGATTCTCCAGGAAGTTGAGGAATGGTGTGTTGATGTATGGTTTGTTTTTTGGCATGCTAACACTAAGCGGATCCGACCACTCGCTTTCATCTAAATCTGGTGCATCTCGTGCTTTTACCTTGATCTGA